>OLOM01000813.1_pt1 | contig 23015 bp, 24 predicted proteins | sample 1672531 | NCBI WGS metagenome assembly OLOM01 (sample SAMEA3136696, study PRJEB25190) | human gut metagenome | reverse complement strand
TGATCTTTTCATTTATTCTATTTCTTGAATTCACCATTTTGCTAATATAGCCAAATAATAATAGATTTCAAAGTATTGTGATAGAACAACAAACGCAACAGAAATTCCTACTAAAACCAGATGAAATGAAATAGTATTTTTTTACGTTTTAATACGTTTGTTAAAGAATCATATAAATACTTAGCAAGCATTCCCATTTCAAGATAATTAAACATAAATACAAGAGGATTGCATAAATGTGTCATTACATATCCAAATTCACTCGTATTTCCTTTATAGAATTCCGCAAGACAATCACTTATTAATAACAATGCGCCTAAAAATACGATCCATAAAATATCTTTATCTTTCTGATTCTTGTTTTTCTGCAGACACAAAATACTTAAAATGATCAAGCTTATAATGAATGCAACGAATTCAAAAGAAATAATAAAAATGCTTAAAACACTCATCCCATCTATCTCCATGGAATATTTTATCATAGTTCTTAAAAAATGCATTGACGTATCTACCTATTATGATGTAAAATACTTGAGCGTGATGCACCAGTGGTGGAATGGCAGACACGTACGCTTGAGGGGCGTATGGAGAGATCCGTGCAAGTTCAAGTCTTGTCTGGTGCACGATAGTTCAGCAAATGCTGAACTTTTTTTATGTTTTTCTTACATTTTTTTGATGAATTATATACAATTTCTTTATTCAATTAAGGAGTTTTCAAAATGTTAAGAATTGCAATTTGTTGTGGTGGCGGTTTTTCTTCCAGCGCTTTAGCCGCTCACCTGGAAAAAGAATCCGAAGAAAAAGGATTAAAAGAAAGAGCATCGTTTATTTTTATTCCTATTCTACATTTATTAGACCGTATGGATGAAGTTGATGTAGCGATGGTTTGTCCGCACATGGAGATGCAGGTACGCAAAGACGCTCCAAAATACACAATTCCTGTAACGATCATTCCTCCACGTCTATATGGTTTAATGCCAGCACAGTCTTTCATTGAAGATGCAGAAGACATTTATGATTTATGGAAAAATGGAGCTAAAAACATGGTTACTTTCCCTGAAGAACCTCGCCCATTAGCTGTAAAACGTACAATTTCTCATAGAAGATGGCTCAATGGTGAAAAAACAGACTTCACAAAATTCTAAAACTTATCTTCGGATAGGTTTTTTTATATTCATAACAGAAAGGGCTGCACAATGACTAAAGATCTCACACAAGGCAACCTAATTAAAAATATTATTACCAAGTGTTGCCGTAAAGCCCCTCGCTTTAGCAATGGGGATATAAGGCGACTCATGCAATAATTATACTGCTGAAAGATATCTAATTTCTATTGAATTATATACGTTGTAGCAGTATAATATATGTATGGAATATAAATCTAATCATAATATTGTCTATTCCTGCAAATACCATGTGGTATGGTGTCCTAAGTATCGACGTTCCGTTTTGATAAACGGTGTTGATGTTCGTTTGAAGGAGCTGATTAAAGAAACCTGCGACTCACTGAATGTCGAAATCATCGAAATGGAAATCATGCCAGATCATGTGCATCTGCTTATGGAAGTAGACCCACAATTCGGAGTACATAGAGCTGTTAAACAAATTAAAGGATATTCTTCTAAAGTATTGAGAACTGAATTTCCTTGGCTTAAATCAAGAATTCCGAGTTTGTGGACTAACAGTTATTTTGTAAGCACTGTTGGTGGTGCTCCACTTGCAGTCATTAAACAATACATTGAGAATCAGAAAAGCGTGTAGGTATAAATATGCAGCTGTCAGAAACAATAAAACTTTATATGACAAAAGAACAGAAATCTCTTGTTGTTATGACTATGAACGAGTATATCAATACAGTTAATAGTCTTGTTTCTGCTGCTTCAAATGGTACATCTATCAGTAAATACACAACTGCTGATGTCAAGGCCAGTCTTCCGTCTGCCCTGACAAATCAATGTATTCGTGATGCCAGATCTATTGTCAACAGGTACAATAAGGACTGCCGTAAATTTTCTGCTAAGAATAAGAAAACTGCTAATCAGAAATCTAACATCACGATAAAAAAACCTGCAGTTCCTGTTCTCAAAAGACCGTGTTGTTACGTCAATAATCAGAACTTTAAGATTAAAGATAACTGCATTGAATTTCCAGTTCTGATCAACGGTAAATCAAGGCGTATAGCTGTCCGTACTTCTATGACGGATAATCAGAAATTGATATTTGCGAATGCAAAACATGGAACCATGCGTATTGTCTATAAAGGCAGCAAGATAGTTGCTCAAGTCGTATATGAGGTTAATGAACCTGATATACTGACGATGGCAGTGCCATGGGTGTTGACCTTGGTATTAAATGTCCTGCGGTATCATATACATCTGATGGCAGCGTTAAGTTCTATGGCAATGGTCGTAAAAATAAATATATGCGCAGGCATTATAAATATCTTCGCAAGAAACCAGGCAAAGCTAAAAAGCCTGATGCCATAAAACGTATCAACAATAAAGAACAACGCATCATGAAGGACATTGACCATAAGATAAGCCACGAGATCGTTGAGACTGCTGCTGTTCATGATGTTAAAGTTATAAAATTAGAACGTTTGGCAAACATTCGCTCTACGACAAGAACAAGTCGAAAAAACAATCCTAGTCTGCATACATGGTCTTTCTATAGGCTTGCACAGTTTATAGAATACAAGGCAAAGTTAGCAGGCATAAAAGTTGAGTATGTTAATCCAGCATATACAAGCCAAAGATGTCCTGTCTGTGGTAGTGTTCATCACGCCAGAGATAGAAACTACACATGCTCCTGTGGCTTCCGTATCCATAGGGATTTGCTTGGTGCGATAAATATTTGTAACTCAACTGAGTATGTTGGCGATAGCAATATCAGACATACTGCCTAGAGAACTATATGTTCTGCTCTAGGATGGGTAATGGCATACCCATAACTTGCACTGCGACAAGCCAGAAATGGACTGGTCAGCCAGTACACTTGGCAGGTAGCAAGAATCCCCTGGCTTTAGACATGGGGAGTGTCAAAAAGGTTTTATTTCTTGATGGATGATCAGTTTTTACTGGAGGAAAAATGTTAATAGATAAATTGAATCAAATATTGAATTCTGAAGATGAATCATCAGTCAGTTATGTAATTAGTTTGTTTATTAAAAAAAATCTGAAAGAGATTCCAGAACTATCTATCAATTACATTGCCTGCTCATGTCATACATCTAAAAGTCAAATTTCTAAGTACATAAAATCTCTTGGGTATAGAACAATGAAAGAATTCAAAACTGAATGTATGGACAATGTGTCTGGCTTTGAGCGAACAAACATCACACTTTTTTCTCTGCAAAAAAATACTATAGAACAGTTTACAGATTTTACCAAAGATTTGATTTGTGAATTGTATTATACAATGGAAACGATAGATGAAAAGAAGTTATGTGCACTTTTACAAGATTTGCAAAAAAGTAAAAGAGTATTTGTTTATGGACATGGACATGCAAGTACACTTTGTTCCTATGTTCAGAATGAATTATCTGCAAAAGGAAAGGAAACGGTGATTTGTGATGTTGATTTTGCAAAGAAGTATGTTTTTTATGAATCAGATATTCTAATAATAATCAGCATCAATGGTAATACATTCCATTTCGAAAAAGGAGTAATTCAAAATATTTTAAATTGTTCTGTGAATACCTGGTTGATCAGCTGTAAAAAGAATATTGATTTTTCTGAGAAGTTTCTATATATACCAACGATAAAAGAAAAGTATAATGCCATTATTTTAAGACATATGATTGATTTTATTCTTTTGCATTGAGTTTCTATTTTAGAAACTTTTTCTTTTCAAGGAAAAATAAGTACTGCTCTATAATGTTTTTGTGCGAGGAGGAAAAATAATTATGGGATTAAAAAAAGATTTTTTATGGGGCGGTGCAACAGCTGCAAATCAATGTGAAGGTGGATTTGGTGAAGATGGCAGAGGACTAGCTAATGTTGATCTTATGCCATTGGGAGAGGACCGTTATCTTGTCGGTACAGGTGAGAAAAAGATGTATGATTTTGATGAACAGCATTATTATCCAGCCTTAACAGCAGTTGACTTTTATCATCATTATAAAGAAGATATTGCATTATTTGGAGAAATGGGATTTAAAACATTTCGCCTATCCATTGCATGGACACGTATCTTTCCTGATGGAAATGAGAATACTCCGAATGAAGCTGGATTAAAATACTATGAAAATATATTTAAAGAGTGTCATAGATATGGTATTGAACCTCTTGTGACAATAAATCATTTTGACTGTCCAATGTATCTTGTGAAAAAAATTGGTGGATGGAGAAATAGAGAAATGATTGGGTATTATCAAAAACTATGTCGTGTACTTTTCGAAAAATATAAAGGCCTTGTAAAATATTGGATAACATTCAATGAAATCAATATGATTTTGCATTTTCCTTTTGTGGCTGCTGGACTTAGTTTTGAAGAAAATGAAAACAAGACACAGGCAATGCTTACAGCTGTTCATCATCAGCTTGTTGCAAGCGCATTGGCAACAAAACTTGCGCATGAAGTAGATTCGGAAAATCAGATTGGATGTATGTTGGCGGCAGGATCCTACTATCCAGAAACGTGCCGTCCAGAAGATTATTGGAAGGCAATTTGTGATAATCGTGAAGTTTATATATTTGCAGATGTACAGGCTAGAGGATCATATCCTAATTATTGTCTGAAATGGGCTGAAAAAAGAAATGCGAAAATTCCTTTTGTAGAAGGAGATGTAGAAGTATTAAAAGATAATACTGTTGATTTTGTTAGTTTTTCTTATTATTCTTCACGAGTAAGCAGTAGTAATCTGGAAAAAGCAAAACAATCAGAAAGTAATATTTTTGCATCTGCCAAAAATCCTTATCTGAAAGAAAGTGAGTGGGGATGGGCTATTGATCCTCTTGGATTTAGAAGTACGATTAACGAGCTGTATGATCGTTATCAGAAACCATTGTTTGTTGTTGAAAATGGCCTGGGAGCAGCAGATTGTGTCGAAGAAAACGGGAAAATTCATGATGATTACAGAATAGAGTATTTAAGACAGCACATTCAGTCTATGATAGATTCTGTTGAGAAAGATGGTGTTGATCTTCTAGGATATACAACTTGGGGATGCTTGGATCTTATTTCAAATGGAACAGGTGAAATGAAAAAAAGATATGGATTTATTTATGTCGATAGAGACAATGAGGGCAATGGAACTTACAGAAGAATTAAAAAAGACTCTTTCTACTGGTACAAAAAAGTCATTGCGACAAATGGAACGGATCTGAGCTGATTGACAAATTGTGTTTTCACAATACCTTACTTTACTTTTGAAAGGTAAAAAAATAGTAATAATAATGATACTTCATTGATTGAAGATGCAGAAGATATTTATGATTTATGGAAAAATGGAGCTAAAAACATGGTTACTTTCCCTAAAGAATCTCGCCCATTAGCTGTAGAACGTACAATTTCTCACAGAAGATGGCTCAATGGTGAAAAAACAGACTTCACAAAATTCTAAAACTTATCTTCGGATAGGTTTTTTGTATTAACATTCAGAAAGGACTACACAATGACAAAAGATCTCACACAAGGCAACCTAATTAAAAATATTATTACATTCTCACTTCCATTTTTATTGTCTTATTTTCTACAGACACTCTATGGTATGGCAGATCTATTTATTGTCGGACAATACAATGGTGCATCCTCTATCTCGGGCGTTTCCATTGGTTCACAATTCATGCATATGGTTACTGTCATGCTCGTCAGCTTATCTTTAGGCTCTGTTGTTATGATAGGCCGTTATGTAGGCAGTCACAACGAAAAAAAAGTCAATACAGTTATTGGAAACAGTATTACACTCTTTTCCTTTCTATCACTCATCTTGCTTATTGCATTGCTTTGCTGTAGAACAATGATTACCACAATCATGAATACGCCAATAGAAGCAATCCAGGAAACAGAAAATTACTTAACGATCTGTTTTCTAGGCATTCCTTTTATCATTGCATACAATGTTGTTTCTTCTATCTTCAGAGGACTTGGTGATTCTAAAACACCAATGTATTTCATCTTCATTGCCTGTCTTTCTAATATTGTATTAGATTATGTATTTGTTGGATATTTTCATATGCATGCAACAGGCGCAGCACTGGCAACCATTATCGCTCAGGCAGTCAGTGTAGTTATCTCATTACTCGCAATCAAAAGCAAAAAACTCATTCACATTCATAAAACCGATCTCAAAATACAACAAGAAACACTACAAAACATTCTAAAGATCGGTGTACCTGTTTCTTTACAAGATGGTTTCATTCAAGTCTCATTTCTAATCATCACAATTATCGCAAACAGCAGAGGTGTTGAAGTATCTGCCGCAGTAGGTGTCGTAGAAAAAATCATTTCTTTCTTATTTCTAGTTCCTTCCGCAATGATGTCTACTGTTTCCACAATTGTTTCTCAGGCAATCGGTGCCAACAACAAACCACTCGCAAGAAAAACACTATCCATTTGTTCCAGCATTGCTTTTACATTTGGAATTGTCATAGCGATATGTTTCCAGTTTATTTCTCAGAATGTTCTATCTTTATTCACAAACGATGCAACTGTTATTTCACTAGGTACTTCCTATATGCATTCCTATGTATTTGATTGTGCTATTGCGGGCATTCATTTCTGTCTGTCAGGTTTTTTTGTAGCAAGTGGCTATCCATTTATTTCCTTCTTGAACAATGTTATCAGTATTATTATATGTAGAGTACCAGGTGCTTATCTTGCTTCTATTTACTATCCAGATACACTATTCCCTATGGGGCTAGCTGCACCAATGGGAGGAATCATTCAAATTCTGATTTGTGTTTTTTTCTTCATTCGTTATCGAAAACAAGATAAAATATAAATATGACAAATAAAACACCATTAGAAATTGAAAGAAAATGGATGGTAAACGGTTTTCCTGATCTACCATTGCTATTCTCTCAGCAAATGCGTCAAGGATATATCTCAACACATCCAACTGTACGCATCCGCGAAGAAAAAATGATTTATTCATCCAAAGATCAGCCATTAAAAGATGAATTCATTCTTTGCTTCAAATCTTCAGGATTACTCACAAGAAAAGAAATCGAAATGGAAATTCCAGAAGAGAAGTTTGAAGAATTAGAAGATCTCATTGGCTTACCACTCATCAATAAACTACGAAACACATATTTATTAAAAGATGGACACCACTTAGAAGTCAGTCATGTTGATGAAGGACTGCCTTCAGAATTCTATTATGCTGAAATTGAATTCAAGAGTGAAGAAGAAGCAAATGCATTTGATCCAAAGCAGGTTGATCTGAGCGACTATCTCAATGATGATGTAACAAATCAGCCAAATCAATCCATGGCAGAATACTGGCAACAGACTAGACAAAAATAAAACCACCTTTCGGTGGTTTTGTTTGTTTTATTCAGCTTTCCAAAGTCCATGCAGGTTGCATAGTTCATATGCTGCAACGACTTCATCACCATCATTCAATGTGAATGTAGCTTCTGGCTTTTCTTCTGGATGAAGATCATGCTTCATGAAACCGTTCTTTGTTTCAAGAATGATCCATTGGATGTAGTGTTTTTCAACCATTGGATGTTCTACAGAACCAACAGTTACTTTTACAACATTCCCATTCTTTTCAATCACAGGAACATGTTTTTCATTTGCAGCATCTGTTGTGTTAGGAATCACTTCATTCATTGTTTCTCCACAACATTTTGGAGTACAGCCACTCTTTTCATTTAAGAATGTAATAAAATTACCGCATCCTTCACACTTATAAAATTTCATATTCTCACCTGTTAATAGTTTTCTTCATGCACTTCGAAGTAAGACTGTGGATGCTTGCATACTGGGCAAACATCTGGTGCCTTTGTACCAATTACGATATGACCACAGTTTCTGCATTCCCAAACTGTAACGCCACTCTTTTCAAATACTTTCTTTTCTTCTATATTTGCAAGAAGTTTTCTATATCTTTCTTCATGATGCTTTTCAATAGCACCTACGCCTCTGAACTGTTCAGCAAGTTCATGGAAACCTTCTTCATCAGCTTCCTGTGCCATACGTTCATACATATCTGTCCACTCATAGTTTTCGCCTTCAGCAGCAGCCTTCAAGTTAGCTTCTGTATCACCTAATTCGCCTAGCGCCTTAAACCAGAGTTTTGCATGCTCCTTCTCATTGTCAGCTGTCTGCAGGAATAATGCTGCAATTTGCTCATATCCGGCCTTCTTAGCTACGGAAGCAAAATAAGTGTATTTATTTCTAGCCTGAGATTCGCCAGCAAATGCTTCACGTAAATTCTTTTCAGTTTTTGTACCTGCGTATTTATTTGTCATATGTAAGTCCTCCTCTTTGACTTGTTGGTAATATAATATTAGCATTGTTAGATAAATAATAGTAGATTTTTGCTTTATTTTTTGTATAATTTTGTCATGACACTGAATTTATATAGAAATTACACATCAAATGTCCATTACACAGACGACAACTTAAAAATTTTTGTAAAACAAGAAGAAATGCTTCCAGATTCTAACTTTCATTCCATCCAGCATATTCATGAAGAAATTGAAATGATGGAAATATTAGATGGATATCTCTATTACAACATTAATGATGAACAGGTAAAAGTAACAAAGGGACAAATCATATTTGTGAATGCAAATCAATTACACTCATCAACATTAAACGAATCAGAATATTGTAAATTTAATGTTGTATTGATTCATCCATCTATTTATTCCAATGATCCATTGATTTATGCCAATTATGCAAAACCAATTGTTGAAAATACAAGCATTGACTATATGATCTTTGATCAGCATTCTTCACTCATCAATGCATTTCATCACATCCAGCAGTTAGACGCTATGCGATCAAGTGCATACATGCTTGGCATGATGTCTGATGCATATACAATCCTGCAATTGATTTATGAACGATTAGAAACACACATTCCAGAAGTTGATCCACATCATTTAGATGATATGGAACTGTTAAATAAAATGACTTCATACATATACAAGAATTATGCAGATAAGATATCATTGCGTGATATTGCTGAATACGGAAATGTATCAATATCAAAATGTTCAAGAATGTTTAATCTATATACAAAACATTCACCCATTGATTTCTTAAATCTATATCGCTTAGAAATTGCATCAAATCTTTTAAGAAGTACAGAGCAGTCCATTTCTCAAATCTCTTCTTCCTGCGGTTTTGATCAGCAATCATATTTCAATCGAATGTTTAAGAAAGAATATGGCTGTACACCTTTAGCCTATCGCAAACATCCATGTGATAAATTTGTACATTAAGAAAAAATCAGTTATAATATTTGCACTGCCGACTTAGCTTAGTTGGTAGAGCAATGCACTCGTAACGCATAGGTCGTAGGTTCAAGTCCTATAGTCGGCACTGTACTAAGCTCTAAAAACCGCTTATTTATGCGGTTTTTTTGTATCCATTTTTTTCGAGCGAACTTTTGAGCGAACTATTTATCTTCAAAATAAAAAAGACACAGATCATTCCATGTCTTCTATAATCGTTTTTCAAACCCTCCATGAATCATAGATCCTTGTGATAAAGTCACAAATGCATGTGGATCAGCTTCATGAATCAATTCATTCAATTGCTGCACTTCATATTTGTTAATGGCAACATACAAGATTTCAGTATCTGTTTCTGTATATGCACCTTTCCCATTCCAATACGTAACGCCACGTCCCATCGTCGACATAATTGTCTTCTTCAAATCGTGATTCTTTGTAAAAATCAAAGCAGTCACATTAATATTCTGCGCATGACAACGATCAGCAATCGTATATAACAATCCAACAAACAAAACAGAATACATAATTGTTTTCAAATCATCAAAGAACAGACAAATACCAAACAATACAATATTGAAATAAATAGATAACTGTCCTGTTTTAAAATCAGGATGTTTTTTCACAATACACATCGTAGCGATATCAATACCACCGCAACATCCACTGCCACTCAATGCAGTTCCAACCCCAATACCACAAATTGCTGAAGCAAAGATCGTATTCAGTATCATATCATTCACTAAGGGCTGTTTTAATGGCGGCAAAACAGATAACAACACTGTTTGAATCACCAAAGAAAGAATTGTTTTTACGCAGAAATCTTTATGCATGATTTTCAATGCAAAAAAGAATAAAGGAATATTCAAGCAAAAGTTAATAATACCAAGCACATTGATATTTGCTGGAATATGAATCACCATTCGAAGCAAACGTTCAATTAACTGAGCTGTACCAATCATTCCTCCAAAGTTAATTCCATTTGGAGTCACAAACAGCCAGATACCAATGCTCAATAACACAGAGCCTAATACTACATTCAGATATCGTTTCATAACGCAACTATTATAGCGTCTCATTGATTTGTTGAACAATACTTTTCAATTACTTTCATCACTTCTTTAAAATCATTTGTTTTTGAAATATAACCATTCATGCCAGCTTTCAAACAAGCTTCAACATCTTCCGCAAATGCATCCGCACTCATCGCAACAACAAGAATATTCTGGATATCTTTTCTCTGCGATTTACGAATGAGTTTTGTTGCTTCATAGCCATTCATTATCGGCATCTGAATATCCATAAACACAAAATCAAATGCATGTTCCTCACTATTTTCCAATATATCTACACATTCTTTTCCATTACCAGCTCTTTGGGTATGAATACCATTCCGTTCAAGAAAATCAAAAAAAGGGCAATATTATGCCCTTACAGCATAAAATCACCCTGATCAAATATCACAACTTCTTTTCCATCTTCTGTCGTACCAACAATATGCATATCACTTGTACCAATCATAAAATCAATATGAATCTTTGAGTCATTGAAGGTATATCTAGAATCTTTTGGCTGCTGCACGTTTAATCCTCTGCCAAGTGCTAAATGACAAGAAGCATTCTCATCAATTAACGTTGTGTAATACACACGGTGACTCATAGAAATTGGAGAATGATATTCCACTAATGCACACTCTCCCAAATAACAAGCATTTTCATCCATCCGAACCAGTGCTTCTAACATTTCTTTTCCTTCATTCGCAATGACTTCTACAACTTTTCCATTTTCAAAGCGGAAACCAAAATTTTCTACACTCTTTCCACCAAGCACAAGTGGTCTAGAAGCATATACGACACCATTTGTTCCATACTTTTCAGGTGTTGTACAGATTTCTTCTGTAGGAATATTTGGCGCAAAAGAGATTCCATCATCTTTTCTTTCATAGGAGAATTTAGAATCTGGTGTCAATTCCACAACCAGATCTGTTCCATTGGATGCGGTATAGTGAAATTTCGTAAAATGATACGCATCAATTTTCTTTCCTCTTTCATGATTTCTGTCCCTTTTTTCTTTCCATGTTTGAACAACATCATTTGTTTCATCGATATAACAAAGCTTTAATAACAGCTTCCATAATTCCTCTAAACGTTTGCTTTCCTCTACATCTGGCATAATATAGTCTGCCCACTCTTTTGTAGGAATCATCGCAATCAGCCATTGACAATGCTTATCACGACTTGCCTTACGCATAATATTTCTCACTGCATCCACATGTGCAAATACCGCATTTGCCTTTTCTTCTGGAAGATCTTCCATCAATTTTGGATTCACTCCTTCAAGACGTACATAACATGCACCTTCATCAAGATATTTTTGATTCTGTAAAACTTCCCAGTCTTCTACTTTTTCAACATCTTCTTTACTACGATATAAAGATGCAACTTTTAAATTCGCCTGATCCAGATAATGCACCACTACATTACTCGCGCCAAGCTTGTAACACTCTTCACAAAATACCGGTGTAAATGCACTTCCTTCAATTGCCGCTTCCACAAGAACTGTCTGTCCTTTTTGTACGTTTAAACCAACACGAGCCAATGTATATGCGTACTTTCTTTTCATTTCTTCTAAATTCATATTTTTTCCTCGATTCAATGCACGTATCTTATCATAATGATCCTGTCATATTATGCATGTATTGATACATTTCTAAAGAAAAAAACTTATGAAATCAAGTTTTGTTTCATAAGTTTCATTTCACATCATCATATGTATCTAAGAAATGATGCTTTTCTTTATCATCTTTATAGGCAATGATTGTCTTCAAACTGACATTTTCAACACTCTTGAAGATATTCTGTTCCACATATGGATTTGTCTTTTTTAAGTCACGAATCAGATTCTTTACTTCAACACGTTTTGAACGAGGACGCGTTAAGCACGCCTCTGAAGAACATGTGTCTGTAAATTTACATGCACATTGGATAAAGTACAGGTTATTATGTTTTGCCCATGCTTTAATATCATCTTCTCTTACAAGATATAAAGGACGAATGACTTCCATACCTTCAAAATGATTGGAATGTAATTTAGGCATCATTGTCTGAATCTGTGCACCATATAACATAGACATCACAATTGTTTCAATCACATCATCAAAATGATGACCTAATGCAATCTTATTACATCCTATATTTTTAGCATAGTTATATAAATGTCCTCTACGCATTCTTGCACAGATATAACAAGGATTCTTATCAATATGGAATACATTCTCAAAGATATCCGTTTCAAAGATTTCAATAGGAATATTCAACTTTCTTGCATTATCTTCAATGATCAAGCGATTCTCTTTTGAATATCCAGGATCCATGACCACAAACTTCACATCAAAATGGATCTCAGAATACTTATGCAATTCCTGAAAGCACTTTGCCATCAGCATCGAATCTTTTCCACCAGAAATACAAACCGCAATTCGATCCCCTTCTTTGATCAATTCATAATCACGTACTGCCTTTGTAAACTTTGACCAGATCTGCTTACGATATGTTTTAATGATGCTTCTTTCCACTTTTTCCGCAAATTGTATGGAATTATTTTCTTTCATTTTATCCATGACAATGGAAACATATCCACCATGCAGACTCACCGCATCATATCCTTGATCGCACAAAGCAAGTACAACAGGAATACTCAATTTTCCACGATCACACACAACAACGATCTTCTTGTCACGATCAAATGCATGCTTTTCAACTTCATCCATTGATAGAACAACACTATGGTCAATCGGATTCTTTAATACTTTCTCTTCTTCTCTAATATCCACCAATACATATGTACTGGCATCTAACTTCTTTAATTCATCAATTGTTATTTCATTCATAGTTTAGTATTTTACAGGAATCTCCTTGTTTTTTATACCCTCTAGACGCAACAATTGCTTTTTCTTATCCAATCCAGAAGCATATCCTGTTAATGATCCATCACTGCCGATGACTCTATGACAAGGCACAATAATAGAAATTTTATTTCTGCCAACCGCACCGCCAACTGCCTGCGCAGACATATGTTCTTTTTTACAATGAGACGCAATAGAACCATACGTTGTTGTTTGACCATAAGGAATCTGTAATAACTGATTCCATACTTCTAATTGGAATTCACTTCCTGTCATATGCAGATTTGGAAGAAAATCAGGCACTTTTCCCTGGAAATAAATATCCAGCCATCGCTTTGCATCCAATAAGTATTCATCTTCCTGCTCAATGACATCATCAACCCCAGCACGATCATACTTCTGCCCAACAAAATATACACCACAAAGTCCTTCCTCATCTGAAACAAGCACCATTCTACCAATTGGTGAATCATAATACATGATATTATTTGCCATAATCTTTCATTCCCTCTATCTTTCCACCAGATACTGCCCAAAGATATAAGCTCGCAATGGAACAATATGGTGAAAATCTTCTACGATATTTCTCAAACAATTGTTTTGTAATCTTACGATGATGATAAACCATGCGCAACCCTCTTTGAATTGCCAAATCATCATACGCAAATACATTCTTTCTCTGCATGCAGAATAAAAGGATCATTTCCGCAGTCCATCTGCCAATGCCTTTCAATGACTGCAAAATTTCAATTACTTCTTCATCACTCTTTACATACAATTCATCTAGATCAATCTCATGATTTCTAACTTTCAAAGCAAAGTCTTTCATATACGAAACTTTTCGAAATGTTAAACCAAAACTCTGTAAATATGCATCACTTGCTTCACATATCGTATTTTCATCAATTACACCTAATCCATCTTTCATTCTTTGATAAATTGTTTTCTGTGCTTTTGTAGAAATCTGTTGACCAACAATATGGTGGATCACACTTGTAAACAAATCCTCATCCACTTCTCGATGAATCATCCCAAGTGTTTCAATCACTTCTTTCATCTTTCCATCCTTTTGACAAAGATAGTCCATCTCTTCTTTCCCATAAATAAATTCATTCATAATGATTTCCTTAGGTCTTTTCTATATTTTAATGCATATTCTAAAATCTACCATATTGATTATTTTTTTTCCTCCTTTACAATGGAGGTATGAAAACATTAGGTATATCTGTTTATCCAGAGCACAGCACTTACGAAGACGTATTTGCTTACATGAAAAAAGCAGGAGAACTAGGCTTCAAGAGAGTTTTTACATGTTTCCTATCAGTAAAGGAGTCCAAAGAGGAACTCGTTAAAAACTTCTCAAGTTCTGTCAGGTCGCACACGAATGTGGTTTAACAGTATCTGCGGATACAAACCCAGAAGTATTCGCACACATTGGTGCAACACCTTATGATTTGTCCGTTTTCCACGAGATTGGACTTGATATCATCCGTTTAGATGGTCATTTCTCTTCTCAAGAAGATGCCGCAATCACACGAAACCCATATGGTATCAAGATCGAATACAACGCATCTGGCAACATTGCTTTCAGAAATTTGATTGAAACAGGTGCAGATCAGGAAAATATGTGTTTCTGTTCCAACTTCTTCCCACAGCGTCATACAGGTATGGGATTAAAGAGATATCTAGAATTAACATCTAGATACAAGAATGCAGGTTTCAGAGTTGCATCTTTCATTTCTTCTAACGAAAAGAACACATTTGGTCCATGGCCAGTATTTGATGGCTTGCCAACACTGGAAATGCATAGAGATCTTCCAATTGATCTTCAGCTAAGACACCTAATCGCGATGAATCTATGTCAGGATATCTTAGTTGGCAATGCATATGCAAGTGATGAAGAACTCAAAGCAATGGCTGATACTGATCTTACAAAGATCACAATGAAAGCTACACTTGTTGATGACATCACACCACTTGAAAAACAAATTGTATATTACGACAAGCACAACCAGCGTGGTGACTGCAACGATGACATCCTGAGAAGCTCAGGAACACGTGTTGTCTTCAAGGGACAGTCCATTCCACCAAGATCAAAGGAAGGCTTTACAGCACATCGTGGTGATCTATTGATTGTTAACGATAACCTGGAACATTACCGTGGTGAACTCTGGGTCGTATGTCATGATATTGAAGTATCCAATGAATACAACCTCGTTGGCAAGCTCAATCCAAATGAAGAAATTCTTCTTGACTGGGTCGTAGCTGATACTCCATTCGGTATTCTTTAATTCACAAAAGTTGAAAGTTTTGGCTTTCAACTTTTTTTCATATACAATAGAGACATGAAAACATGTGGAATTATTTGCGAATACAATCCATTTCATAATGGACATCAATATCAGATTGAACAAGCAAGAAAAAAAACAAACGCAGATGTCATGATTGCCATCATGTCATCTCATTTTATGCAGCGAGGAGAACCCGCATTTATTGATAAATGGAAAAGAGCAGAAGCAGCAGTAAAAAATGGAATTGACGTTGTTATTGAATTACCATACATCTACGCAACCCAAGCTGCCCATCAATTTGCACAAGGTGGTGTAGATCTATTGAAACTGGCAGATGTAGATTATATTTCATTTGGCAGTGAATGTGGAAATATTGAAAACCTGTCAGAGATTGCAGATACCCCTGTCAATCTCAATCACATCAAAGAAATCATGGATACAGGTGTATCCTTTCCAAAAGCATATTCATTACTCACATCACAAATGGAACCAAATGACATCTTAGCTGTATGTTATTTAAAAGCCATCAAAGATACAAAGATCAAACCAGTATTGATTCAAAGAAATACAGGATACTTCGATGAAACGATTCAGCCACTTGCAAGTGCATATGCCATTAGAAATGCATGCATACAGAAGAAAGACATTGAAATCACTACACCAATGAAAGAAGAACTGTTGCACTCATCTTATGTCACAATGGATATGTTCTATCCATATATTCGAACATATTTAATGATGACGCCATCTTCTAAGTTATCTGAATATTTTTTGATCAGTGAAGGCATTGAAAATCACCTAAAGAAAAACGCAGAGAAATGTGCAACATACCAGGAATTCATACAGGCGTGCGTGAACTATCGCTATACCGCAAGCAAGATCAGAAGATGTCTTGTACAGATCATGATGCAGATTACAAAAGAAGACGTAAAGAACTTGCCAAAGCTAGATACACTCCGTATCCTGGCATTTAATAACAAGGGTAGAGAATGGCTGCATTCAAAACGCAAAGAAGAAGTACATATTGCTTCAAAGTTTGCAGAAATTCCAAAGTCATATCGTGATATAGAATTTCAAGCCACCCAGCTATACACAAGTGTATTACCAGAAGAGGAAAGAAAACGTTTATTAGATCTAGAAATCAAAGGAGCACATTACATCCGATGACAAAGATTACTACAGTCTTAGGAGACATCACAAGAATCAAAGGCATGGATGCCATTGTCAATGCCGCAAATGAATCTTTACTTGGCGGAGGCGGTGTGGATGGCGCAATCCATAGAGCTGCCGGACCACTCTTATTAGAAGAATGTAGAAAACTGCATGGCTGTCCTACAGGTGAAGCAAAGATTACTTCTGCCTATCGTATTCCTTGTGAATATATCATTCATACAGTAGGACCTGTCTATTACGGAAATGGTAATGAAGCACAACTCTTAAAGAATTGTTATGTAAATTCTTTAAAGCTTGCTTCGATCAATGGAATCAGAAAAATAGCATTTCCATCTATTTCTACAGGTGTCTATAGCTATCCACTGGATGAAGCTGCACATATAGCGTATCAGGCAGTAAAGGAATTTACAGATGCTCTACCAGATGCATTTGATGAAATTGTATGGGTATGCTTTGATAAAAAGACAAAGAAAGCATACGATAAAGCAATCAAAGAAGGTTAAAAGGATCCGCATTGGATCCTTTTATATGTTTTGATAATAATTGTTTAAGTCTTCTCGCATTTGATTTTCAACCACCTTCCAGTCTTCAGCATTCATTCTAGAAAATAAAGCATGGTTGATAGAAAGCATCTTTAAATCTTTGGAGTAATACATAAATCTTTTTCTTTCAAACTTTTCAAATGGATTTGTCAGCATACTCCTTTTCACATAAGAGATATCATTTAATGTATCAGTTGTATATGGGCACCCGTTTCGATCAACTTTCAAACCATGATCAATACGATCCTGGTAAAAAGAACGGTAGGAATCTAATACTTCATCAATATTCACATCTCCAATTTCATTCATATGATGAATAAAGGACAATAAAAACACCATTTTATACGAATAGGAATAATCTCTTTCTTTCAAGAACGAAAAAAAGTCTTCTTTGATTGTTTCATCTGTATGCATTGGAATCTTTAACTGTGTTCGATATTTCTCAACATCTTCTTTAGAAAACAGTGGAATGGATTTACTTCCAAACATAAATTCTTTTGTTGGAAGAATCGTTTTCTTTTTGATCCATGATGAAATTGTTTTTGTATCTACGAAATATTCACGCGCAACCTGTTCTTTACTCAAATACGAACCATATTCTTCTTCAAACGAATGAATATCTACCCATTCAATCCTTTTGATTTCTTCATGAATTCCATCCACTTCAATCACATCACCAACATTGTATGTTTGAGAAATATCTCCAAAAGGAACATAGCAAGGATTATCAAACAGCACATGCATATTACAAGCTTTCAAAGCAGCACCATATTCATCTACAACATCAATGATAAAAACATTTTTCTTTGTATCTGTTTTTCGGAGGCCTCTTCCAATCTGCTGCTGGTAAAGAACTTTTGACAATGTTGGTCTAGCCATCACAATAATACGCAATTCAGGATAATCCCATCCTTCAGAAATCATATTACAGGCACACAAGAAACGAATCTTATGATTCTTAAAATCCTGCATGATTTCTTCTGGATGTTTGCTTTCTCTTGTATAGCTTTTTGCAGAAATACCAAATTGTTTATTCAGTATCTCCGCCATCTTAGATGCATGCCTTGTATTCACGCAAAAGATGACACCTTGATACTCTTTGCATTGACCATCACTAAAATATTCACTTAAAACTTGTCCAATTAATTCATTTCTAGATGTAATGCTGATTGTCTTTTCAAGATCTGCATTCACATAATCTTTTCCATTAAATCGAATCTTACTTAAATCCAGATTGGTTTTCAAACGATACACATTTGCTTTCGCAATAATTCCTTTATCCATTGCTTCTTTCAAAGAAAGATGTGTAGAATAGCTGCCAAAAATAGATTCCAGTTTCTTTTTATCCGGTCGTTGATCTGTTGCGGTCAATCCAATTAAAAATGAAGGATCAAAAAACTGTATCGTTCTCTTTAATTTCTCAATATGATCCACATTCTTATGACTATATTGTGCTTCATCCACCACAATATAGTCATAAGAATGTGGATCATATTGAGAAATATGGCGAATAATTGATGCGTATGTTTTCACATCCACATGCATTCCCTTCAATGATGCATTCACACGATTTTCCCAATCCTCTTTCACACGCACTGTAGGAACAAGAATCAACACTTTCAAATCCACAAAAGATTTTGCATATGACTGGATATCTTCTTCAATGATCTTAGATTTTCCACTCGCTGTAGGAAGTACTACAAGAAATGATTTCACGCCATTCTTTCTTTGATGATGAATTTCCTCTAATGTGATCTCCTGATGTTCATACAGTTTGAACTTTCTTTCCGCCAGAATACCTGTTTCTTTAAAAGAAGATGTATTTTCACCAATATATGTTTTGATATCATCTTCAATGCGATTTTCAAACAGACAATCCTCACTGGAAAATCGATAAAGTTTAATGTTCTGTGTGGAACATGCATTTTGCTTATCTAACTGCTGAATATATTTTTTTTCACGAATGATCATTGGATGATGATAATGAATACCATTTTCTTCAATTGCGATATTTCCATTCTCACTTGAAATATAGTAATCCAGGTAAAAATGATTCCCCTGTTGTGTTGTAATCGCATATTCTTTATTCAAATACTTTAAAGAAGACATTCCATAGACAGAAGCAAAACTATCTTCAAATTTCATTTCTAAAGGCGATGCTTCTGCATGATTGAACGATCATTGATTTTCAGATAATTTTCTTCACAATCCATTTGACCACACATACATGCATCAATTCTATTTTCATCATACCCAAGAAAGCGATACACATGCATATATTCTTTCATATATGCATTCTGCTTATCCGTCAAAAGAGAATACGAAAATGCTTTTGTATCCTGTTTACATATATCGATATCAATGATGATGGAAATATCATCTTTTGCATAGAAAATACTGTATCCACCATTTGGATACATTACTTTTTCTTTCCTGCACATTTGATACTTTTCTAAGAATTCTGCTTCATTCATATTATTTTTTTCTCAGAATCAGATTCAGCCACTTTTCATTTTCTCTGCCTGGTCGAATATCACTTGATTGCCATTCTTCTACAAGTGCAAATGGGATCTTCAGCATGAAATCATGAAATGATTCACTTGTGAAATCTGTGAAATATCTACCATTTCTTTCACAAGAATCATTCCCATATTTGAAAGAAGTATATACAATTCCATTCTCTTTTAATGCATCTGCCATCTTTTGAAATACAATGATCAATTGTTCCTTTTTACAATGCAGGATAGAAGAACACGCCCAAATACAATCATACATATCTTTTTCATTCAAATCTTCAAACAATAACAATTTAACATCCAATCCTGTCAATTTTGATGCAGCTTTCACCATTTCAATGGAACCATCACTTGCATCTACATCATATCCATGTTCCAGAAAGTACTTTGTATCTCTACCAGCGCCACAACCAAAATCCAGGATCTTCGCATCACTTTTTAAATAGTTCAAAAATTTATCCTGTGTTTGAGAGAACTCTAATGTTTGTGTTGTTGAAGTAAATTGCTTTGCATTTTGATTATAGTATTCAAGTGTCTTATCCATACGATCCAATTCCTTTGATAACCATTTTATCACAATATACTTAAGTATATCCCTCTTCCCCATCCTCCACATTTTCCTCTATAATATTTCCAAAAGGAGTTACTCATGATTTATCCATCATTTTTAACAAACGGTTCAACAATAGGAATCTGTGCACCAAGTGCAGGTGCAGGAAAAGATCTAGAAAGCTTTGATGCCTGTTTAAATACACTCAAACAACAAGGTTACAACATCAAAGAAACACAGCACGTTAGAGTCAATGATCCACGCGGAGGAAGCGCAAAACAAAGAGGAGATGAATTAAATCAACTCTTTCAAGATCCAGAAGTAGATTTTGTAATGTGTGCAAAAGGCGGAGATTTCTTAAACGAAATGATTCCATACATTTCATTTGAAACATTAAAAAAGCACCCAAAGTTCATTATGGGTGCAAGTGATCCAACAGGTGTCCTATATCCATACACAACACTATGCGATGTCGCTACGATCTACGGTTTCAATGGAGGATCCAGCTATGACCTGCAACCATTACCACAATTTGTAAAAAACAACCTCGAAATCATCAAAGGAAATCTCATTGAACAGACAAACTATCCAGAATACCAAAAAGCATTGCCATGGGATGTTGAAGGATTTGTTCCAGATACAAAAGTACAATGGAACTGTACACAAGAAGAACTCACGACATCTGGCAGATGTATTGGTGGATGTATTGATGTATTAAAAGATTTAATTGGTACAAAGTTTGATGGCACAAAGAAGTTTATTGAAAAGTATGCAGATGACGGAATCATCTGGTATTTCGATAACTTCTCACTCAGTGCAGAAGTACTCTACCGTACCCTCATTCAGATGCGTTATGCTGGATGGTTTGAAAGCACAAAAGCAATCATTGTGGGCAGAACACTGTTTGAATCCAGTGAAACTGGCATGAGCTATCAAAAAGCACTCACAACTTCATGTGAAGATATTCCTGTGATCTATGATGCAGATATTGGTCACACAAATCCACATTTCACAATGATCAATGGTGCAATCCTTAACTTAAACTACAAACAACATCAAGCATCTATTACATTCAGCCTCAAGTAAAAATGCAGTCAATGACTGCATTTTGCATATTTATTTTAAGCATTTTCTAATTGCACGAATCAGCATTTCTTCATCTAATGGTTTCGCAAGATATTCATTCATACCAGCCATCTTTCCACGCATGATATCATCCGAAAAAGCATTTGCACTCATCGCAATAATCGGAATCAAAGAAGCATCTTTCCTTTGTAGAGTTCGAATTCTTCTTGTAGCTTCTAACCCATTCATTCTTAGCATCAGAATATCCATTAATATCATCGCATAATATCCAAGACTGGATTTTTCAAAACTTTCCAAAGCCTGCACACCATCTCCAACACAATCTACAATGATTCCATTCTTTTCAAGCAAGAATTTCACAACTTCTGTATTTAATTCATTATCTTCTACAACAAGTGCTCTTAATCCTTTCAAATCAGAATAATTTTCTAGAATACTGTTAGAATTTACTTCTTCTCCAATTTCAAATGTCATGCAGATCTTTATATCTGTACCAACATTTTTCTTGCTGGCTACTTCAATGGTTCCATTTAACTTATCTACAAGTTTCTTTACAATCGATAAACCTAAACCACTTCCTTCATACTTAGAACGGCTTGTCTTTTTTTCTTGTGAAAATGCATCAAAAGCATATTTCATAAACTCTTCAGACATACCGATTCCATCATCCTTACATCCAAATTCAACTGTCACATGTGTATCATCATGATGAATTTCTCTGTAATACACATCGATATTTCCATTTTCTTCTGTGAACTTTACCGCATTTTCAGTTAAGTTTGCAAAGATTCTATCAATATATGTAGCGTTACTTACTACATATGGATATTGAATGCTTTTTTTATCTACATCCATATGGAACGTAATATTCTTTTCTTTCGCTTTTCTGTATGAACGGAAACATGCATCTTGAATGACTTCAATCATATTAAATGGCATACATACAATTTCCGTTTTATCTGTTTCCAGCTTATTAAGCTCAAGAATATTGTTGATCAATGTAACTAGATAATCCAATGATTCATTTACTTTCGCTTTTAATGATTGACGCATTTCCAAATCATCTGGATATTGTTCTGCCATACGCAACATTCCAATCATACCATTTAATGGTGTGCGGATATCATGAGACATATTTGAAAGGAATCGATTCTTCGCTTCAACTTCATGTCTTGCTTCTTCTGCTTCATAATGTAAATTCAATTTCCTTCTCTTCACTTCACTGATACTACGTATTGTACAGATGATTTCAATCACTTTCCCGTTTTCATCACGATTTTTCGCAATAAACACAAGACGATGCCAGTTTCCATCAAGCATCTTATATTCCGTGACAGTTTCATCATCCTTTGCTAAATGATTTTGAATGGTTTCAAAATTTGTGAATTCATAAAACATCTCTCGATATTCTAACTCAACACTCTCTTCACATCTCTCTTTAAATCGTTTTGAAGCACAACCTTTATTGATGCAATCGCATCTAGGATCTTTTGCGATTACTACTGTTGGTCGCATCAATAATCTTCAAGAATTAAAGGAG
>OLOM01000807.1_pt1 | contig 23137 bp, 7 predicted proteins | sample 1672531 | NCBI WGS metagenome assembly OLOM01 (sample SAMEA3136696, study PRJEB25190) | human gut metagenome | reverse complement strand
GTAGTCGTTCAAGGCTTTGTCGTAATCTGCTTGAGCTTTGTCAACTTCACTTTGAACTGCCTGAATCTGCAAATTTAATGCGTCAATCTCACTACTTTTTTCAATCATTTCCTTTTGGCTGGTGTCATAATTGATTTGTGCTTGGTTCAAAACTTGTTGAGCATTATTCAAACCTGTTTGTGCAATATTCAAATCCGCCGTCGCTTTATCGTAATTAGCTTGGACACTTTGTAAAGAAGTCGCAGCTTCGTCGTATGCTCCCTGTGCCTGTGCCATTGCTTCTGTCAACGCTGTTACATTATTTTGAGCTGTTGCCAAGTCAGTTTGAGCAGTTTCTAATTCCGCTCTTGCATTCTCAATACCGTTTTCATCTTCAAACTGATCAACGATAGCTTGCTTTTCAGCAACGATATTTTCCTTCGCTTTTGTATCTGATACAGCACTGTTATAGGCGTTTATTGTTTCTTTGTATGCAGTGCTCTTTGTTTCTGCATCTGCTTTCGCTTTTTCTAATTCACTATTCGCTGTATTCATTGCGTCTTGAGCTGCGGATAGCACGCTTTCAGCATTTTCCTTTTCTTTCTTTGCATTTTCCAAAACAGAAGTTAAATCTGTAATATCACCCATAGAAGATAATCTATTCTGTAACTCAGTCAATTCTGATTTCTTGAGTTCCAAATCCTTTTGAGCTTGTTCAAGATTCATAGAGGCTTTTTCATTCAATGTTTTTTGCTCTTCTATATTTTTCTTGGATTCGTTGATTTGTTTTTCTAAATTCGCAATTTCGTCAAGAATAGGCTGAAATTCTTTCATGGCTTCGTCTAGCTTTTGATGATTTTGCAACACCATCTGATTACGACCGTCATATTCGTTTTGTACGGCTTCCACCTGCTTTAACGCTTCATTTTCCATGCTTTTTGCCGAAGCTTCTAAAGCCTCTTTTTTATCCACGTCTTTTTGAGCTGTTGTGATTTTCTGTTCCAATTGTTCCTTTGTACTTAATTCTTGCTTGTATCCTTCTTTTTCTGCATTTGATTCTGTTGCAAGAACCGGCATAACATTTACCCCTATAGATTGTGTTGCAGTAAGCCCTGCAATGGCTGTCATTAAAATTCTCTGTGTGTTTTTCATAGTAGTTTTCCTTCTTAGTAATGAGCTCCGTCATTCCTTTAAAACTGAGCTTCTTTTTTCCTTTCACTATTACTAACGGATATATCTATAAGAAAGTTGCAGAAAAAAACAAAAAAAGACGAGACATTCACGCCTCGCCTTATTTTGTTCTAAGATAATAAGCTTGCCAGCTTCTGTACAGCATCCGAAACAACACTCGTTTTTTGCTTTGGCTTTGTCAGATAACCACCTTCTTCCCGACTGACCGCCATAGAAGAACCTGTCTGAGCTGTGTCAAAATTCGGAAGATTCGGACATTGAGCAAACATTTCCTGATCATCTGTAATACTTACTGCTTCAAAATTGTTGGAAATAATTGTTTCTAACAGACTGCATCCGTAGAACATATATTTTGTGTTAGTTGCGTTAGCAACATTCAAGCCTGAAATATCAATAGTCTGTAGCTGACGACAATCTGTAAACATTGTGTTCAAATCTTCAACAACGTTTCCGTTTTCAAATGTACCATCAATCGTTTCCAGAGAACTGCATCCTGAGAACATACGTGAAAAATTCTTGGCGGAACTCAAATCCATTTCACCAATATGAAGCGTTCTTAAATTGCTACAGTTTTGGAACATTCCCGGCTGTCCATATGAACTAATAGCACTGTAAGGGGTGCTGTCACCGAATTTAACGACTTTTGATGTGTCAAAATTGCTTATATCAAGCTCTGTAATAGCACTCAGCCCCGCAAACATACCAGTCATATCTGTTACGTTGCTTGTGTTGAAGTCAGATAAACCTTTAATATTTGCCAGCTTTCCACACCCGTCGAATAAGAATGACATGTTTGTTACTTTGGATGTGTCGATACCCGTTAAATCAACGGATTTAAGATTTCCACAAGTTCTAAACATGCTGTCCATACGTGTTATATTCTTTGCATTCCATTTTGAAGTATCAATGACTTCTACGGGAGTACCATAGAACATGTTGTTTATAGATGCTGCCTTTTCCATGTTGAAATGACTTACATCTGGAACTGACAACATACCGTCAAATAAGAACATAGAATCAAAAGCGATTCCACTTTCTGTTGTAAACTTAGTGTTGTCCCATTTGATTTCTTTTAGCTTTCGACAATTGAAAAACATATTGCTAAAGTTTTTAACATTGCGAGTGTCAAAGTTTGTTATGTCAATAGTTTGCAGTCCTCTGCATTCTGCAAACATTCCACCCATATCATCTGCACTTAATGTATTGAATGATGAAACATCCAAGGATTTTAGACTACCACATCCATAAAACATATTGAACAATGATTTAGCACTTTGTATATCAAAACCAGATACATCTATACTTGTTAAACTTCCACAGCTATACAAAAAGTTATTAAAGCTTTGCACCTTGCTAACATCAAAACTACTGAAATCAACATCTTTTAGATGGCTACAATTTGCAAACATAGTGCTCATATCCGTTACATTTGATGTATCAAACTGATTCATATTGAGCACATGTTCCAATGTGCTGTTTGAATACCATGCAGCGAACATAGAACTTAGATTGGTTGTTTTTGACGTATCAACATTTTTGAAGTCGACTGTCTTGAAATGCAAATCTTTTTTACATGCAGCAAAACCTCCGGTTGAAAACATACCACAGCATTCTTTGGGGAATTTGATTTTTAATCCTTTGACCTGACTGCTGACTTTCCAGACTTTTATTTCATCGTTGTTTTCGTCGATAGCTGTTTCGGACCATGCAACAACACCGCCGTCTTTTCCTTCAGAAACATCTGTTAAAACAGCATCTTCCGGAGCTTTTTCATCTGTAAACTCTATACGAACTGCATCTTCAGGGATGAGCTTGTTGAATTCAGTTCCTTTTAGCAGCTGAGGATCAAGCTTCTGGTATTGTGCGTATAAGACCATGTCATGTGTCAGCAGTGGAATATTACCATCCTTGTCAACAACGTGGCTTACATCGTCAGCGACGGAAAAGAATCTATCTCCGGTCCCATCTGGGTTTGTCGTCCAGTAACTTTTAGCTTCTGAAGTCTTATCCCAGTAATCAAAACGACTTACAGCCTTTGTGGGAAGCAGCACTGTTCCGGAAATTGTAGTTTGAATTTGTCCAGCTTTTGAAACACCGTATAAAACTTGGTTTTTATCTGTTCCTCCAAAATTACCACCGTTTGCGTCGAATGTAATTGTACGTGACGCATAGTATTGGCTTGGTTTGTCTGTTGTAAGAACGATATTCAAAGAAGCAGGATCTCTGTCTTCTTCACCGTCATCCCAGACTTTCGTAATTGACATCGTTCCAGTTTCTGGAGCATTGTAAAGAACGAAAACTTTTCCATCAAGAACTTTTTCGTCTGTTCCAATTCCGTTTGCAATTATAGGTTCGCCAGAGTCACCTTCTTTTACAGTGTTGATTTGAATCAGATATGACTTGTCATCTAGCTGATATCCAGAAGGAGCTGAAACCTCTCTTAATGTATACAATCCTTTTTCTAATCCTTTAAAAGATACTTTTCCATTTGCATCTGAGAAACATTCCTTTTCAATTTTTGTTCCAAAATCGGATGTACCTGTCAGTATGTATTTTGCCTGAGACAATACAGAACTATCCCAAGTAGATACAGTATAAAATGTGAAATCATGTAACGATTCTCCTGTAATAATATACTCACCATTGCTCTGAATAACATCAATTATTGAAGCTTCATAAGGACGTTTCATTTTAATCGTTAAATCACCCTCGTCACCAATCGTAACCGAATACACATTCTGGTTCAAAACATACCCGTCTGGAGCTTTTGTTTCTTTTAGTTCGTATGTTCCTTTTTCAATATTCTTGAAAGAAACTGTACCATTCTCATTCGAAGAAAGGTATTGCGTTACAGGCGTTCCGTATTCGGACGTTCCTGACAACATGAACTGGGCTCCTTTTAATTTGATATATGTATTTGTTATGTCGGCTTTCTTGAATGTAACATTTGAATGGATACGAGGAGAGTTTTCAATCTGGATGTATCTGTTTGTATAATCCTGACCGTCGATTTGTACGACACCGCTGTTGCCGATGTTGACGATATGTTCTGTTGTATCCAGAACCCAGTCCTCTGTTACTTCCTGTTCTTGAAGAATATAGCTTCCCATTTCAATATCGTTAAAATACAGCTCTCCGTATTTATTGGTTTTGGCTGTTTCGTCATAAACTGTTCCATAATTTGATGTACCGTATAAATGGAATACGGCATTTCTTACTTTTACATTGCTTGATTCTGAACTGACTTTTCGAACGCCAAAACTTCCTGATACAGCCAGTGAGATTTTTGTATAGTCATTGTGAGCAATCAGCTTTTCTGAAGCACCTGTATTAGCGTCTATAACCTGTGTAGAAATATAAACATTGTTATAAGCATATGGAAGAGAGCTATCTTCTTTCAAAACTGCTGAAGAAGGAGCTTTCATATACAGATAGGCAACAAAACTTTGGCTTTCTGATGTTTCATAATTTGAACCATCTTTCCCCTTTGAAATATCAATAGCAACCGCCCTAGCCTGACTTAAGTCTGTTTTTGATGTTACTTTCTGCCATACAGATGAATCATGAACATCATTGTTTTCTTCGATGTTCAGATTTGGAATTGTGCTGATATAAATAACAGGATTGATTCCGGCTTCTTCAATTTGTTTTGTATCAATACTTTGAAGAATTCCTCTCCAGTCAGAACTCATAGAACCTTCTGCTTTATTTCCAGTATAGTTTTCTAAAGAATCAAACAATACTGTATTTTTATTGTGTGTTCCTACAGTTCCTTGATAACGAATGCTGTAAGAATAGTTCCCGTTGATTTTTGTAGCTGAATTCTGTGAATATTCCTTATCTCTTTCTTCTTTGACTTTTCCGTTCAATCCTGAAGAAACAGACGTTAAAATAGTCGCATTAAACTGGTTCTCCGCAAAGATGTAACGGGTATTCTTTCCTGTCTGCGTGCCCTCGATATCAATAGCGTCAAGTCCTGACATCAACTCCGCATCCTGAATTGCATGCGGATTTTTCTTTCCGTTTGCATCAATTGCACCGCCATTGTCCGTGAAACCTCCTGCTATAGTTTTATTCCCTGTTTTATAGGCAACAGGGTTGTAAACAGATTCACCGTAATCATGAACGCTATCCCAAGAATAAAGCGTATCATAACACAATTCATACGAATCAGCTTCCGACATAATCTTTACAATGAGCATTGTTCGCCCTGTTTTCTTATAGTTTGAAATTGTTTTTACGACATACTCAGATTTATTCAGAGTTTTTTTCTGAGTTCCATCTTTAACTTGAATGGATTCTTTGTCCAGAGTAGTACCCTTTGGAAGAAGATCGAAGAAAGTCCCTGATGATTGAGGAACAGATGTTTCGTCATCGTTGGCAAGCATAGCCTTTTCATTCTGAGTGACAGTCCAGCTTAAACTGAATTGTTTTTTCTTGGCGTTGTTGGAAGAACTTGATACTCTTTTTGACAAGCTTGATTCTCTTTTTGTTATTCTGGCAAAATCACAGTCTGTTTCTGAAGTTTCAAATACAAGATTTCCTTTACTGACTTTTCCATCCCATGTGATAGGTGTTTTCTCAGCGTTTGGAGAGTATACGAAACCTTGATTGGTATTGCATACTGCTATTTCATCTTGTCCTTTAACAAAATTCATAACTGTTTTAGAGTTTTTCAGTTTCACAAAAGGAACTGTATAGATTTCTGTGTAGTAGTGGACATTTGACGTCTTGACTGCATAAGCAACCAAGTCGGCAGCATCTTTGAATGTGATGGTTCCGTTTTCTACAGATGAAACATAATTTGAATCAAACCAGATATCTCCTGTTTTCAAATCGTGTGTAAGGAATAGTTTTTTCTCTGTATTTTTTCCAAACTGACCATAGAATTTTAAACTTTCTCCATCTTTGAATGTTACGTCGTTTGTTCCTTTGAATTTCTGAGCATCTTCATCGAATAAGGCATCTTTAAAAAACCATGAATAATCCATTTTATAGAAACAGAAGTCATCCGAATCCAGATATCCTGTTCTTTTCTGCTCGTTTTCAGGACGTTCACCGTTTGTTAGAAAAACACCTTTGTTTGTAAATTCAAAGTCGACAGGTTTTTTACCGTATCCTTTTGGGTCTTTTCCTTTTTCATCATAGTTGTCATAATCGTATGTCCAAAGGTATGAATATCCAATAATCCATGATGCAAAATCAAACCCATCATATTCTGTCATCGTAACCGGTTCATCATCAAAACCGTTGAAAGAACTTAAATCAAAACGGCTGTATTTGCCAGCTCTGACGGTTCCGCTTGTAGCAAAGTGTGTTGCGTTTCTGAAAATATCATCATATGGGGATGAAGAACGATACGCACCATCACCTCTTTGATATGTGTTGAATTTTCCAAAAGGCGTTCCAAAAGAAGGAAGCTCCCATGTCCATGTTGTCTTTCCTGTTTTACTTGTTTTCTCTTTTGCGTCTATTGATGTCATGGTTGCTGTTATGTTGTTTGTAGCTTCCCATTTCGTAGCTTTGTTAAATTCACTTTTCTTGACGCATGTCAAAATATAGTCGTGTCGAATCCCTTTGTAAGACTGATTCTTGACTGTATTTGATTTTGACCATGAATTTCCTCCGAATTTATATCCAAGAACTTTCATAGCTCCTGTCATAGCTTCTGAAGATCCTGCTACGTTTGCATCCAGACTGAAATTATAGTATTGCGTAATAGCATCCGTATTGGAATCGACTCGCCAGACAAGATAGAAATAATCTTCATCGTTTTCAGGTTTGATATCATCTCCCCATAGATCTGATTTCCAGTCTTTATATTTTGACGGATAGATGCATGAAATATATGACAATTTTGCGGATGTATTGATTTTGAATCGAATATTCTGTGTACTTGAAGTAGATGCAATCTTATCTCCATCAAGAATCTCTCCAGCACATGTGAAAGTGAATATATCATTTGAGTTATAGTCGATTATATTTCTGGTTGTTTTATAAGCCAGCTCGATATACCCGTTATCTCCAGAATGCATTTCACGGAAGTTATAGATAACGATGCTGTCACCGTCCTCGTAGTAAGCAAACTTTGCATCAGCTGCAATCACATCTCCCTGCCCTGACCGGTATTTTTCGACGTCGCTTTGAGACGGGATTGATAATTCATAGCTATCGGCGTTCAAACCATCTCTGGACTGTAAGATGCTTTTAGGAATCTTCATTCTTACAGAACCTTCTTTTGCTTTATCAGAACCGGATAAAGCATAATTGATTCGGAAATTAAATCGATGCTGACTCAGATCATAAGAAGCAACATTCCATTTATAGATACCGTCATCTCCCTTGTCAGCTCCTTTAAAAAGCTGAGCTGCAAGTGTCTTAAAATGAATATCCAGTGTAGATGGTGCTTCTGCTACCGTTTCGACATTGGATTCATCGGCAATCATATCAGGCACATCGTTTGTTCTTGTTTCGTTTTGTTCTGCTTTTTTTGCAGGTTTCGTTTTAACAAATAAAAATGGACTAAAAGAATCTGTTTTGAATTCTATATAAGATTGCAACCCATTCTTTTCTTCGTCCTTTCCTGTTTTATAATTGATTTTTTCAGGTTCATCCTTATCCTTGAAATGATACAAATCAAATCCATTCAGCTGGTCTGTGTCTTTCTCCGTATATATACGAACAGTAGTTTTGCCAATATCTTTAGCATCCTCACCTGTTTCGTCTGTTATTCCGATATTGACTGGATGAGCAACATCCGCAACCTCGGAATTAGAGTTTTGAAGGAATTTGTTTAGTTTTTTCGTATAATCGTCGACATCCGTTTGTTCCATTTCTTTCACATAAGCGTCATAGCCTGATGGAAAATCTTCGTCACGTTTGATTTCGACAATATAATGTTCATTACATTCAGACTGTATCTTGTTATCGTACGTAAGTACGTTCAAAGCTTTCTTGGTCGGTTCTCCATCAGCTTTGACAATCGACTTGGCGTGAACGGTTACTGTTTTTGCCAAGCTTCCAACAGCCCATCCGTTATCAGTACCTGCTGCCATGAACAGAGCAGTACCAATTAGCACAGCTTTTTTTAGTTTGTGTTTGATTTGTGTTTTTTTAAGCATATCTGACATCCTTTCTTATCTTCATACAATTAGCCTTGCTACTTTTGAAAAGTAGCCAAACATCATTTTGGAGTCTATCGACTCCGATGAATAATAAATCTCAACTAGAGGAGCAAAACTTTACCCTTTTGGCATAGATTTCTCGATAAAGGAAGCTTTTTTTTCGATAGTACAAAAGAAAAAGGAGCTTCTGCTCCTTATTTCGTCTTGCGACATCTTATATCTAGCACATGGCAAAACTTTGCCCCTTAGAAAAACAAGTGATTATCTGTTCTTCTTTTTGACAATTGCAAGTCCTACAAGACACATGCCTGCAACAATCAGAACAACCGTCATAATAGAACCTGTGTTTGGCAAAGCACTTAACAGACCTAGTCTATAGTTCTTGATATTGACTTGTAATGCGTAGGAAGCTCCGTTTGATGTCGAGAATTTACCTGCATATTTGCTGTTTCCTATACTGGTTACAGATTCAGAAGCAACAACAGGTTCATCATCAATATAGATATTTAATTTATCTTTCGAGTCCATCGTTGCCTGAATTTTCCAGACTTTTTCACTTCCATCTTCGTTTGTTGGAAGTTTGTATCCTGAAGGGGCTTCGATTTCTTTCATATAGAATTCTGAAACCTTATCATTGAAAATGTTGGCAAAAGAGATTTCCCCTTTTGAGTTTGCCGTTCCTGTCGCAATTGGGGTATAACATCCACGTTCCATATACAATGTAAATTTTGCTCCAGCCAGAGACTGACCAGCATTATTTGTTTTGTGTACGGTGAACTTGAATGATTTTTGCGACTTTACAGGAATCGTATTGATGACCGTCATATCCATTTGACTCGAAGAAGCTCCGTTAGTAACACTGACTTTATAATCCTGACCTAAATCCGTGTTTTTATCATTGTTCCACACGAGCTCGTTATTAATAAAGACTTTCTTTCCATCTTTATCTGTATGAATCATGATTTTATAAGTCATTGGTGCTCCATACTGGTTATAAGCAACCTGATATCCGTTTGGTACCTGTGTTTCTTTTATCCAGTATTCTTTATCGTTTTTCAATTCTTTTGTAAACAAGACGTTTCCATTTACATCCGATGTGGCTGTATCAATCGTTTCGGAAAAGTCTTTATCACCATAGATTGTGAACACAGCTCCTTTTAAAGCACGTCCTCCGATATCTGTTTTATGGATTCTCAGCTTTGTTGGAGAAAATTCATCTTCAAATGTAACCATAAGTCTGTTAGATGTATCGTCTTCAGATTCAGGTGTGGCATAAATCTTATTAGAATTTTCGCCACCAAGATTGCCTATATCTGTTTTTAAGAACGATATCACTCCATTTGAATTTACAACAAATTCCAAAACATTTGGATTCTTACTATACAGACTGCTTGAAGGAGTGATTTCCTGAAGCTTATGCGTTCCTTTATCTAAATTGGTAATTTTCAGGAAACCTTCTTTTTTAGCAATATCATCTGTTCCCGTGTCTGATTGGTATGTTATCGTTTCCGTTTTACCATCAGGCAACGTATGAAGGAATTTGGTTCCATTCAAATAATTTCCAGTACCAGAAGGTAACGATTCATCGTATGTTTCAAGTGATCCTGCGGATATTTTTCGAATATATAGTGATTTTGGAGTTTTGTAGAAGTTTCTAATGGTAACTTTTTGATTTTGTAAACATGAAGCATTATAAAAGTTAGCTTTTTCTCTACTTGAATCTTGTTCAATATAACTGTAGTCTTTTTTTCCTGTCTTTGTTAAAGAAAAATCATATGAACGAATACTGTGATCTAACGTCGTACCTTCACATGTAATCGTCCAAACAACATCATTTCCATCCTCATCCTTTGGCTTGACAACATTAGATGGGGATTTTGTTTCTTTCATATACCACATTTTTTTCTTTTTTTCATCTTTATTTTGATCTGTATAAATTTCATCTGAATCAAATAAATCCTTGAATATTGCTTCACCGTTTTCATCCGTTTTTGCAGATGCTATTTTTTTTGTACAATCATGATCTGAATAAATCGTAAATTCCACATTTTTTAAAGGTTTATTCAATTCGTCTTTTTTTATTATTCGTAAGTCTACTTTCTTTTTTTGGTTAACGTATGCAAAATTTAATGTTTTTATCCCGTTTTCGTTTGTAGAATAATAATCATCTGCGTGATTTGGCGTTTGCGTTAAAGAAAGATAGTGCCAATCTCCTTTACCATTTACTGCTTCACCCACAATAGAAGTGTCTATTTTACGTGCCTTGTAAAAATGAGAATTATCAATCTTAATTTTAATGTTATACTTGATTTCTAATCCGTTATTTAATGTAGTTGTTTCATAAGGTGCAGAACGGTACTCTTCCGAATTTAAATTTTCATATAAATAATAATCGCCATTTTTTAAGCCCTTTATTAATAAATTTCCATTTTCATCTGTTTGATATTCTTTTTGAAAATATTTAATTTCTTTATTTCCGTAGCTTCCTACATCACCCAAATATGGATTTGGGTATATATATTCTTCACCATATAAAATAAACGGTACGTTTTGAACTGGATTACCTTCATTATCTAGTTTTTTTATTCTAACATTTATTGGCTCGTTGTCCTGATTTACAAATTTTGTGTTGATTGTAAAATTACTATTTAAATCTCCACTGTAAGAAAAATAATCAGAACATTCAGCTTTGTTAGTTGCATCATCATTTGTAGATTGAATCTGATTAGTGGAGTCAGGATTACTGCCATAAGGACTATATGTTATTGATGTTTGCTTTATACATTCTTTGTCCGAATCAAACTCTGTTCTTATATATAATTCTGAATCATAAAAAACCTTTTTACCTTGATAAGTAATATAATTATAATGATCTTTTTCAGATGGCTGATAATTTTGTGCTGGGTCTTTTTCAACTAAGTAATAATTGGTATATGTGTTCCTTTTCAAATTCTTTATGAGAATCTTCCCAGATGTGTCTGTTTTATACGTTCCCAAATCGTTTATAGTACTTTCTTCATTCATAGACGCTATATAATCGTCGTTTCCAAGTATTTGAAATTTTCCATATAATTCAAATTCAACACCCGCCAAAGGTTGATTGTTTTGATTGATTTTTGTTATTTCCCAATTAAAAGTTGGATAGCTATCTATTACGCCTATCTCCAAATATTCCGGATAATGTTTGTTTATATGTTCATAAAATTCTTCACCTTGTTTTATTGAACCTATAGGTCTAATTGAACCATCTTTTTTGACTTCAAATTCGATTGTAGAGGAGTTAACTGGATATAAAGGCTTGCCTGCTGAAATCTCTTTTAATTTATGCACACCTACAGGTAAATTTGTTATTTCCACAAATGAATCACTATATTCCTCAAATCTAATCCCTGTACCTGTATACACATATTTTTTATATGTTAAAGTTTCTGTTTTCCCGTTTGGAAGCGTATGTAGAAACTTTGTACCATCTATAGTTTCTCCCATAACGCCAGCTCCAAAAATTCCTTTTCCAATTTGTCCTGAATATTTTGTGAATCTTACTTTAGTAGGCCAACTACTCTTATCAATAACCGTTACTTTCCCCGAATAAGAAAGCTCAGAAGCACCCGAATCAGCTTGAACCTGAATCAAATAAGTATTCTCATCTAACACATAATCCTTGCTTGGTGTCTGTATTTCTTTTACAGTTACTGTACCCGGAGTCAAAACTACGTTGCCACTTGCATCTTTTAAAAATGAGCTACTTGACTTGCCTGATACTAAATAAGATGAATCCAGATAAATATCCCCGTTAGAATCCGATTTTAAATACCATGTCAATGGAGTTCCTGTTAATTTAGAAAAATCACTCGTAATAATACCTTTGTAAAACTTCACTTCAAATTGAGCATTGGCTAAAGCGTTTGATTTCATATCTGTTTTGTGGATTAGAAGAGGTTTCTTTAATACCTGTGGAGAATCCTTAACAGAAACGGTCGTAGTTACCATTCCACTTATGGACACCGTATAAACCGTTGAATCTAACTGATATCCTGTTGGAGCTTTTATCTCTTTAACGTAGTACGTTGTCTGACCTCCAGTCACACCTACATAATCACTTACTCCATTTGAACCTGTTGTAATCGTTGTAATTAAACTCTTGCAAGCACTGTCTTTGTAAATTCCATACTGAGCACCATTTAATGAATAACCACTGTTTTCATTCGTTAAAGAAGTATTGCTTGAGGTTTTGGAAATCCGAACAGCTCCATTAGGTGTATCAGCAAATGAAACTGTGCTTGTCTGACCGATAGTGATTGTGACTGATTTTACGGATGTGTTCAAATTAAATCCTGAAGGAGCTTTTGTTTCTTTTACATAATACGTTCCATTATTCAACTCAATTGTGTTGGAATTACCATTTGTATCTGTTGATACAGTACCTGCTTTATTTGTACATCCTGCATCTTTGTAAATTGTAAAGACTGCACCAGCTAGAGAATATCCTGATTTACCACTTGTAAAAGTCGTATTATTGTTTGTTTTTCTAATCTGCAGTTTTCCTGTTGGATTGTAAACTCCATAAGCTAATGGCTGTTTTGCTTTCCAGACACCCTGCCAGTTGTATCCACCACCGTTGATAGAAACAACGTGAGCAACATATCCATATTGAATAGGGTCTGGCTTACTCATGATTTCATTCCAGTAACTTTGCCCCGCAATACGCCAGTGATAACCACCGACTGCAACTGACCCAACAGAATGCCCTGTATAAGCCATTGAAACCAAATCGTCTGTCCATGCAATAGAAGCACTGGTTCCTAAACGTCTTGTCAAGCAGTCGCCAGGTCCTCCATATCCATAATAAAGAGCTTTTCGAAGATTTGAACTATTAACTATGTTATCTGGACCTGAACTGCCGTTAGAAGGCTCAGCTCCTAATCCGTCTGCACAAAATGACAGGTGATTGTTAGAAAGCCTCCAGATACCATTCGAAATATATCCTCCGCCTTGCCAAGCCTGATGATAGCTGTGGTCGATTACAGAAAGATTCGCAGCAGAAACAGATCTTGTCTTAAACAAACGTGAGATAAAACTTTCCTGAATTTTGTTTGAGTTTTCTTTTGGATTTGACTGAATTACTTTATCATATTTAGCTGCGTATTTATCCGCTTCTTTCTCGTTTTCCTTGATTACATTTTTTGTACTGTTACGAGAAAGAATTACACAGTTATCGTACATCAGCATTTTTTCACTGTACTTCTTATAATAAGCGTCTGTAAGAAAATAATCGTCATCACAATACTTATCCAGCTTTGTTTCTTCAGCCTTTTTCTTTCTGGCTTCAATTTGGGTTTTGTCATCGTAAACTCCTGATTGATACGCTTTAATAATCAGTTTAGTTTCTTCACTAATATCTGTTACATTAAAATCAATGTTTAAATCTTTTAATCGAAGATCCTTTTCTTCGTTTTCTTTTACATCGCTTTCAGACACCTGCTTCGAATTTTCTTGAGCTGTTGCTGAGCTACCACTTTCGTTTTCTGCAGCATCCTTGCTTTCCTCGGTTGCGACGGCGTTTTCAGGCGCAGTCACATCCTCTGGCGCATCCTGCGATTGAGTGTCTGCTGATTTCGCTACTTCCTTGAAGATGATTTTATAATCTTTCACCGTATCTTTGTCGAATTTGACGGTTTCTTCCCATGTATTTTGGTCGGAAACATTTTCCACGTCATCTCCGTTACACGAAATCGTATCAATCGTGTTGCTTTCTTCGGGTTTTACTTGGATTTTTACTTCTTTTTCAGCAGGAACCGTCTGATATACTGTGGCTCCTTCTGTTACTTCATAATCTATATCATCAATCGTATATTCTACAGAACCTTTTCCAACTACCGTGATAGATAGATTATCTGAATCAGATCTGTTTTGGGCGTATACATATCGTCCACCTGTATACACAAGCATTCCACATAGGAATGTAATTAGTGTAGTGAACAGGATTTTTGTTGATTTCTTGTGTTTCTCCATAAAAAGAGGCTCCTTTCTACACTTATTTTCATGTACAATAAGCCACTCTTTTTTGAGATAGTTCACAAAAGTGAACGATTATTTGAATGTGTCTATTTTGAAGCGAAAACAAGACCACGAATAATCGTGATCTTTAAGATTTTCGCAAGGATTTAATTCGCAATCCTCTTTCGATGACTACACCTTCTAAATGTTCTGGGTTTTGACCATCATTTAGTTGGGCTTTCATCTGCTTCATATCTTCCTCGAAATATGCTTCTTCATTCAATTTTAGCAAATGAGAAACATCTTCACCAGAATCTAACAACGCTCGGATGATTGCACGTTCTTGATCCGGTTCTAATTCAAGTTTTCTAGAAGCTGAGGATTCCACAGCAACTGTTGCTATTCCGGGAATCTTCTGAGTCAAGGTTTTTACAACCTCAACTTTTTCAGCCAATTCTTCATCAGTAACATCCATTTCTGGAAAAGCATCAACAATGACCTGAGATAATTCTGCACGAGAATCATCTACTGTGGTTTTTGCCTGCTTTTGTTCAGGGGCAAACTCTTTTATCTTAGCCTGAACAAGTTTCTCCTTTTCGAGATATGAATCTCTTTCAGCTTCATTTTGGAATACGGCTTCTAAAGCACGCTTCTTTGTGAAACTTGGAGAAGCTTTTTTTGATTCTTCATCAATTAACTGGCAAAGACCAATGACTTTTACCAGATTTTCCGAAGACAATACAGAACCTGACATTAGCGTTCACCTCCGTTTTCATTATGCTCACGTTTTGCAAGCATACGTTCTACGAATACAGCGTTCATATCTGCCTGAATACTATTTAAAACGTATGTTGCCAATGAACATAATTCGAAGTAATTGAAGCTTACCTCAATTTTGCATAACGGTTTCGTTCCGCCTTTTGCAAAGATAGCCCCGTTTGCCTGCTTTACACCTTCTGAAACAGTTGCAGTGAACACCCATTTACCAGGTGCAAACCCAGGACGTAACGCTAATCTTGTGGCTACATAAGGAACTGCCAATGGCATTCCGTTTACTTTGTAACGGTTTGCCTTGTCCGTACCTCCAACATTATCCCAGATAACAGGATAAGATTGTTGCTGAACAGCCTGTTGAGTCAAATTAAAAATCTGACCATTCAGGATTGTCTGCATCAATCCAGCAAGACGTGACGTATCCCCATAGATTTGTAAGAAATCTTGCTGGGTATTTTGTGGACCACTGTAAGTCCAGAAGTTCATGTGGAACTTAGATTCAAAACTGATTCTACGTCCCTCTTGGCCTTCGATGACACGACCGGTTGAGTCCTTTGGCTTGTCATAGGCGCTCAAATTGTATCCGTCTAGGATAAATTCAAATCCTTTTTTCAATTTAGATTGGTTGCCGCCGTCTGTTTTCTTAGGTAACAACTTTTCCGGAAAGAAATTCGGTTCCCATCTCTGTGAATCTTGGTACTGTTGCATAGCGACCGCATGATTATAATCTTGGTAATATTCATTACCTTGATAATAACCATTCTGTTGCTCATATGTGGCAGGTTGTTGCTGATACGCCTGTTGCATAGGCTGTTGAGACTGATTTTGTGCAAAATAATTTGCATTTTGATCAATCGCTCCTTGCGGAGTACCGAAATACGATGACGCATCGGTTGTTAACCCTGTCTGAGTATCGTAATATTTCGTTCCTGTCTCAGCCATTTGACCGGTTTCGTAATTGAAACGAACTTGCTCAGCGATAGGTTGCTGTTGCTGAGGCTGAGGCTGTGATTGCATCTGCTGTACAGGTTGCTGTCCGTAAACAGGTTGTACAGGAGCTTGCTGATATCCTCCTGTAGCAACACAAGCCTGTTGAGCCTGCGATTGCTGTTGTGCTGGAATGTTTAATTTAAATCCTCCAGCATTTGCTCCTTGAGAAGCTTGATTCCCTCCTTGCTGAGGGTAATTCGAAAATTGTGCCATATTTGTTCCTTTCTAGACGCTTTCAACAGAAGAGGCGCCTCTATACAATGACACCTACAATAAGCCTCACAATCCCCTGAAAACCCAAGTCCTCTTTTACTTAGATTTTCAGATGATTACTTAATTGTAACTTCCTGTTGCGTTTTATCGTATTTTTCTTATATATCTATTATACACTACTTAGCTTTTTATTCATCTTGATTCTTTGGTGATTGCACAAAAAAGCCAGCCAAACTGACTGACCTGTTTGCTATATGATTGTCGCTACTTGCCTAGCAAACAAGTAGAAGAACATCTCAGCCAAGAGATGCTCAGAAACGCATGTGCCTTTCACACTTTCTTCCTTGGCGTTTCGCAAGTCCCAGAACCTCGTAAGGTCTGGTGTCCTAAGTAGTCGGTCGGACACAGCTCTTGGCTGTGTACTGCCTTTTTCTATTCCACTGTTTAACAGTGGTTTAGAACTTTACGATGGCTTAGAACGTCGAACTATCCTTTGCTTACATGATTATTATACATTACTTAGTCTTTTTATTCATCTTACTTCATTAGTAATTTCACAAAAAAAAAGAGACACAGAGATGTGCCTCATTTACTACTAATATGTTCTGCGAGATGGTCGAGACGCCCTTTGAACACGAGTGTTTGCTATTCGAGCCGGACGAGATGACGCTCTTGCTCTTTTGTAAGCATCCACATCACCCGGATGAGAATAACTGTCTCCACTTGAAATAAATCCACCAGAATTCGTAAAACGAGCTGGCTGTGCGTGAGAAATTTGTCTTTCATACGGACGAACACCCATTCCATCACTCTGAATATCTTCTGCAACAGATTGATTCTGTACAGATTCTTCCGACTCAATAATTTCTTCCTGAACAGGTTCTTCGGCAACAACCTCTGGTTCTTCGAATGTTTCGGGTCTGAATTCTTGAATCTGTTCTGCTTCAAACGGACTCTCACCCATAGAAGAAACCTCTTCCGCAACTTCCGCCTCTTTTAATGTTGGCTCTTCGACTACTGAAACAGGTTCTGGCTCTGGTCTTGTAACAACTGGCTTGGGTTCGACTGAATCAGCTACAACAGGCTGTGGCTTTACAGGCTCTGCAGCAACAGGTTCAGGATTGATTTGCTGTTTTGCTTTTTCTTTTTCTTTTTCTAAACGCTGTTGTTCTTCCATATGTCTTTGGAACTTTGTCTTATATTCGTTTGCTTCACTCTTTTTGATAGGCTTTGCTGTTGCTTCAATTGTTTTTACAAGAAGCTTGCTGTTGCGGATTTCTTCATCCATTTGAGCTTCTCGGATTTTTTCTTCTTCCAATTGTTTTTGGTGAAACTTCTCAGATGTGTACGGAACTTTTTTTGTACGCACATGAGGTTTTGGAGGCTCCTTTTGTCCTGGGTTAGCTTTCGGTTTGTCGACAGGAGCTTTTGACTTTTCATTTGTATTTTTAACAGGTTTGTTTGCTGGCTTTGGTGTTGTTTTTACCGCCGGCTTTTTTGCCTGAGGTTTTGTCTGCTGTTGTGACTGTTTCTGCAACTTTAACTGAGGCTGTGATTGCGGTTTGCTTTCAGGATGCTTTTTGTGTTCTTCTGGTTTTGCATCTTCTTTTTTTACTTGCTCTACAGTTTTCGGCTCTTCTGCTTTGGTTTCCTGAGGTTTTTCTGAATCTTTATGTTCTAATTCAAGTTTAACAGCAGGAACTTCAACAGGCTCTTTTTTTACATCGAAATTTTGTCCGTTATCTGATGTTTTAGCTTTGTTTTGTTCCATTTCCTTGTGAATAACAGGAACTTCTAAGTTTGAAAGTTTTGTATTCAAACGGTCAATACCTGCTCTCAAAGCCTTTAAAACAGCCATTTGGTCATCTTCGATATGTTTTGTCGAAGTGATGTTTCTTGCATCCATTTTTTCAGACATCTCGTTCAGCTTAGGAATGATATCCTTTACATCCTTATGCTGGCATAAGACATCCTGCGATGTTGTCAGGATTGCTAATGATGCTTCCAGTTTTCCAAAAGAAGCCAGTGTCTTTCCCATGTTTTCTCCCTGACGATTTTTAACTGAGAATACAAGTTCTTTCGTTTCCTTGTCCATTTTTTCAAGAGTGTCAGCAAGTGCTTTGTGTTGCTCTTCATTTGTTTTTTTAATTTTGCCGATTTCTTCATCAATTGATTTATTCACGGTAGCCCCGAGTACATTAGCATAATGATCAATGCTTTCTTTTGATTGTGCTTCAAGTTTATATTGAGACTCTTCTTGAAGATTTGCCAGAGAATCCATTTTATCCATTAGCTCCTGATTCTTATTGAAGAATGCTTCGGTCATTTTCTGAATGCTTTCAGAAATGACAGATACTTCAGCCTTAACTCCTTGGATTTCAGCTTTGATGTTTTCACGGAATTCAAGTTCTTCCTGATACGCTGATTCTTCATCGAATTCTTCAGGTTGTTCTACAGAGAATGTTTTTCGTCCAAGCTCTGCATTATTTTCTTCATCTTCCATATCTTTATAACGGTCATATCGTTCCTTGTTTGGAACATATCTGAAATCAACGCCTTCAGCATATGCACCACGGTTCATCTTGTCTTCATCGGACTCGATTTGCCAGTCACGTTTTTCATGTCTTTTTGCATGTGCCTGTGCCGATTTTTCGATGATATAATTGTTTTCATGTCTTTCAGCGATTTCAGGCTCTTCATCGATGATTTCTTCTTCTGAGTCTTCTTTATTTTCTGAGTCCTCTTCATTTTCAAGTGCTTCGTCATCGCTTTCGTCAATGTCTTTATCCGATTTTTCTTCTGATTGTTGATCAAACTCTTCATCTAAATCTGATTCCGATTCGTTTGTGGTATCTTCTTCAGGATATTCTTCGTATTCTGCTCTGTGTTTTCTTGATTTTTTAATAGCTACAATAATTACGATAACCAGAATAAGCAGAATAGCTACAACTCCGATAAGAATGTAGTAAAGCATGTCAGATTGCATAATTGTGTTTAAATCCATTTTACTATATACCTCCTTGTAAAAGTACATACAATTAGCCATGATCTTTTAGCTTAAATCAGTTATTTGAATGAAAACGGACAAATTTTCGACCTCACAAAAGCCAAAAAAAACAACCGAAAAACACCCAAATCACTACAAAAACGCCTATTTTTCGTTCTTATGCCGGCGTAAGAACTGTATTTTGAACGCTTATGCCGGCGTAAGGAGCCTCTGCTCCTTTTACCTTTTTAGCACAAAAAAAACACCCTTTTCAGAGTGTCTTTTTGATTACGGATTGATTTAAAACGGCAATTCAACTCCATCAACATTGCATGCCGGTGCAGGCTGTTGATAAGCTTGCTGCGTTGGCTGTGGTTGTTGATAGTTCTGTTGCTGCTGTGGCTGTTGATAAGCCTGTTGTTGCTGTGCAGGTTGTTGAACCTGTTGGGCTTGCTGAGTTTGCTGATTAGCAATTTTTGCTAATTCAGCTTCAACAATTGGACCCACAACCGCCATAATAGCATCTCGTGTTTCCTTTGTAGGTAACACATACTGATTGTAAACAGGTTTGCCATCTGCTCCAATCACTTGTTGTCCATTCTGCATCTTTGGCGAGCTAGGGAAGCTCAAGTTGATTCCCACACCTTCTTGCTCGTCATATACTGGACGAACGAAGATACCAGGAATAACCATAGTTACCTGTCCTTTTTGTGTATGGATATTACCATACGCAAGAGCTCCACCTTGATTTGCACTTCGGAAGAAACGCGAATCACGGTATGGATCCGCTGGATTTGCGAACGCTTTTCCGTCAGCGGATGATAACGCCTGTTGAACCAACGGCATGAACAATTGATTCATGATGGCTTCACCATCATAATTTTGCTTTTTACTTCTATATGGATTATAGAAGTTACTATAGACTTGCTTGCCATTTTGGCTCATAACCGGTTGCCCGTTTTGCATTCTCGGTTGTCCTGGCCAAGAGAAGAACATTCCTCTTTGCCCATTTCGAACATTGATGTTCGATAAATACAAAGACTCATCTGTTGCAATTGTAACAACTGCAATCCATCCTTTGTCTCCATATTTCCAGTTAGGGTTTACATGGATTTTCAAAACCCTAGTGCCACCAATTTGTGATGGTTGAACTGGAGCCTGCTGTTGAACAGGTTGTTGCTGAACAACAGGTGCTTGCGGATAAGCCTGCTGCACAGGTTGTCCTCCATAAGCAGGTTGCTGATAAGCTTGCTGTGCAGGCTGTTGAGCCTGTTGCACAGGAGCTTGTCCGTATGCTGGTTGTGTGCCGTATGTCGGCTGAGGCTGGAAAGACCCTCCAGCCATAGATGCATTTGTTGCACCTCCGTAATTGTTTTGTCCTCCTTGTTGAGGATATTGATTGAATTGTGCCATATTGTTTCCTTTCTAGACGCTTTCAACAGAAGAGGCGTCTTTATATATAATGACACCTACAATAAGCCATCATTATTTCAAAAAAACTCTTTCTATGAATAATTTGTTCGAAATTTTAATGGTTCCGTTTATTCACGTCTTATACGCTTATATTATACCTTACTTATAGTTATGATTCGATACTTCTCCTTAGTACTTACAAAAAAAACGGCGGTATAGCCACGCCACACCGCCATGCCACAAAAGGCAACACCCCGCTCAATAACACAAAAAATGAGCAGGTGTAAGAAAGGAGGTATCCCGCAACGGGATAGTTTATACCTGAAAGCGGATAACCGTTCCTCTTTCAGCACTTACAATAAGCCTTACTCCTTTTCTTTGTTTTGATTTTTTTGTAACTCTTTGTCATCCTGCTGGATGATAATATCAGCATCTTCCGGCTTTGCATAGCCATTTTCCTGACACACTGTTTTGTCAGCTGCGTTTTCTGCTTTTTCTGGTTCTGCCTCGAAATTTTGTCCGTTTTCGTTAGATTCAGAGTTTTGTTCTGTTTCTTTTTCGATTAGACGTGGAACTGGAACCAAACGATCCCATCGTATATCATCGTCTTCATTTCCCTCGTTCTTTTCACACTCTTCGTCACTGCTTTCGCAATTCCGGACATTTTTTCGAGGTTCTTTGTTGAATTTTTTACGAATTTCAACAGCAATGCTTGCTCCCACTAAAGGACCAAGAACAAACACCCATAAATAACGCATAGGATATACATTACCATAGAACAAAGCCTCCAGAGCGGTTGCTATGCTTCTTGCTGGATTGACGGATGTTCCTGTGAATCCTATTCCGAGGATGAGAACCATCATTAAAGCAAGACCGATTACAATTCCTTTCATGTTTTCTAGGGTCGAATTTTTGTCCGTAACTTTAAGAACAACCCCGACAAACACACTGGACAGGATAATTTCGACAATCAATCCTACATATGGATTGCCTCCTACACCTCCCAGACCATTCGATGCAAATGATGTTGTCTGGTCAGGCAAAATGCCAAAACTAAAAATGATTCCTAACAGTGCAATCCCAAAGAAACCACCAATACACTGACATACTGTATAGCATATTGCTTTGTTTTTGCTGATTTTTCCTTCCAGATACATAGCAAATGTCACGGCAGGGTTAATATGGCATCCGGAAATATCTCCAAACAGATACACACAAACAGTCATTACAAGACCAAAAGCTAGTGCTGAAAGAAGATATCCGCACCCCATCATGTATACACAGCCTAACAACATAGCTGTTCCACACCCGAAGAATACCAGCATTCCTGTACCTAGAAATTCAGCAAGATACTGTTTCGATATTTTTCTCATATATTTTCTTCTCCTTTCGAAATCATGAACTACCCCACCTGATACGTAGTTCAGATGTGGTATCCTTTTGATGTATTCTTGTACTATAATCAGTAACAAGTTACTTCCCAAAGGATTTTAATTTATGTGGCTTGGTAGTTACACATCTTTTACAGGACTATCACCACGGTTTCACAATGGTCGGTTCACTCGACCTCTACCGTTTTTACACGGTTACTTACAATTTAAGTCTTTGAAATGAAGAATCGTAGGATTTAACAATCTTGCGATTTTTATATTGCTTACGTCATATCCGGCTTTTCTAAGAATATTGGCAGCTCCGTTAATATCAGCATTTATCAGAGTGCCATCTGCTGATTTGTATAATCCACGATGTATTCTTCTTCCAGAGAAGTGATACTTTTTATTCGGTTCTTCCTCGCTGTATACAGGAATGAAGTCCAAATCAAGGAAACTTGCCTTGCTTGTATATGACTCTTCATTTCTGACAACAGTTACTCCATACTCACATGCTTTCAATTCAATCATGGATTTGAGCATTTCAAAAGGAATGCTGACAAAATTCTGATTGTTCACTGCACCAATGCTGCTGTTCTGTTTCCAGAAAGCATTAGAACCCAACACAAGATAACCAATGTCATTACGCTGACACCAGACAAGCAGCTTCTTGCTCATTTTATGAAAGCAGTCTCTGATGTAGCTGGTTCTGTATGCAGAAAGCTGATTCAGCTTTTTTGACCATACACGAGTTGTAGTAGCATTACCTTTGCTCATTACGCTGACTTTCCAGGCTTTCTCTTTGTTGAAGTACTGATTGATGCTTTTGATGTATTCACCCTTAAAGATAATGCTGTCTCCGGTATCTGCTACAACAGCCATTGTGTTGTCTACACCGAAGTCAACTGCTGCAGAATGTGTGCCAGTTTCTGCTGATGGTTCTTTAACCTGATACACAAGCAGAATATCATAACCGCCTGACACAGGACAAACTTTTACTTCCTGTAGTCTTGCGTTATGTCTTTTACGTATCCGAAGTCTTTGCTTAGTCTTAGGCAGTTTCAGCTCATCACCATAAATAACGGCATCCTGATTCGTTA
>OLOM01000802.1_pt1 | contig 23232 bp, 10 predicted proteins | sample 1672531 | NCBI WGS metagenome assembly OLOM01 (sample SAMEA3136696, study PRJEB25190) | human gut metagenome | reverse complement strand
CTGTGGGAGAAGGTAAGACAGTCAAGGTGTCTGACTATGCGAGCACATGCTACTTGCGTACGAGTTGGAGTTCTTTGGAACCTGAAGAAGGAAAATATCAATGGCTGGATAAAGATTCCCGCATCAGCAAACTTTTTCAAAGCGTAAGGAAAAGAAAACTCCGTCTGGCTTTCCGCATCGTTGTGGATAGCAGAGACCAAGGGCAGAATACTCCTATTTATGTAAAAGAGGCAGGAGCAAAAGGCTTCCAAGATCCCAATAATCCAAAAATATGGTCGCCATATCCTGACGATCCTGTGTTTCAGGAAAAATACGGGAAGTTTATTCAGGCTTTTGCCGATTACTTTGATAATCCAGATGTGGTAGATTTTATAGATGCCTATGGATTGGGAAAATGGGGAGAGTCGCATGCGGTAAGGTATCAAGATTATAATAATAAACAACAAGTTTTCAACTGGATAACCGACTTGTATAGTCGCACTTTTAAGAAAGTCCCAATTTTGATTAACTATCATCGACTTGTAGGTGATACGCTGAGTTGGGCTGCTCCAAATCTTCATAGCAAGCAAATGCTGGAGGAAGCGATAGCCAAAGGATATAGCCTCCGCCATGATGCATTTGGAATGACAGGGTATTATAAAGATTGGGAAAAGAATTTTGCAAAGAAGTGGTTCTTCCGGCGTCCCATCATCTTTGAGGGAGGATGGATTACCAAGGCTCATCATCGCTATTGGATAGACCCATGTGGCAAGTATCGAGAAGGACATTCTGAGGACGTACGAAAGGGGGAGTATGAAATTGGCGAGGAGACACATGTCAACATGATGGATTTGCGTATCAATGATGAGACCCGTTCCTGGTTTGGCAAATGTTTTGACCTGATAAAAAGATTCACACAAGAAGGTGGATATCGTCTTTATCCTGTGAAAATAGTCCTTCCAGATAAGGCTGATAAGAATGGAATGGTTAGCATACGGCATCAATGGAGAAATCTGGGATGGGGCTATTGTCCTACCAATATACCACAATGGAACCAAAAGTACAAAGTTTGCTTCTCCTTGAGTGATCAGGCAGGAAACAGGGTGAAGAATTTTGTGGTGACAGACTCTGACCTCTCGCAGTGGATAAAGGGAAAAGACGGAGAATATATCACATCTGTCAGCTTACTGGGCATTCCTAAGGGAACCTATACCTGGCAAGTTGCATTGGTAGATACTACTCAACGGAATGAGCCTGGAATAATCATGGCGGTCGACCAGAACAGCCAAAGGAATGGATGGCTCAGATTAGGAACAATAAAAATTAATTAATCATCATAATAACTAAAAAAAATAAGCTTATGAACCTAACTACTATTGTTGGAAAAACGAGCACTGGCATGAGAATGCTATGTTTGGCAGGGTTACTGTCATTCCCAGTTGTTTCGTTACAAGCTTCAAACATTTCGTTAACCGAATTGGGGGAAACTATGCTTTTAAAGGCAGACGATTCTACGGTGAAGCAGGTCTTTGATTACATTGAGCGCCATAGCAAGTATGTATTTGTGTATGACCAGCATGTAAAGAACTTATTGACAAAGAAAGTCAATGTTGCAACAAAAGGCAAATCTGTAGAAGACATCTTGGCTGCTGTTTGTTCGCAGACAGGACTTAAGTATCACATCAATGACCGCCAAGTTACCATCTCCTTAGGCGAGAAAGTTAACAAGCAAACGTTTCAGAGAGAAAGTAAGAGAACTGCAGGCAGAAAAATTAAAGGTGTGGTTGGCGATGGCAACAATGAACCATTGATAGGTGCTACAGTGAAAGTAAAAGGTACCAACATCGTCACCGTTACCGATATGGATGGTAATTTCGAGTTGGAAGTTCCTTCTGGGGCAGAATTGGTGGTGAGCTATATTGGCTTTAATGACCAAACGGTCAAGATTAGTGGCTCTAAGAGTAAGTACGATGTCGAGTTGCAGGAGAATACCAACAGTTTGGACGAGCTTGTGGTGATTGGCTATGGTACAGTGAAGAAGAAGGATCTGACAGGTGCTGTTGCTGCTGTCAAGGGTGACGAATTGGTCAACAAGCGTACGACAATGCTCTCAAACGCCTTGCAAGGCTCTCTTTCTGGTGTGACGGTATCTCGTAATTCTTCTGCGCCAGGTTCTGGTGCGAGCAGCATCCGTGTGCGTGGTATCACAACCATTGGTGAATCAAGCCCTTTGGTTATTGTGGATGGTGTAGAAAGCACATTGGACTATGTGAATGCCAATGATGTGGAGAGCATTTCTGTGTTGAAGGATGCTGCCGCAGCAAGTATCTATGGATCAAAGGCCGCCGCAGGAGTTATTCTTGTGACTACAAAGCGTGGCAATGATACGGGTAAGATAGACTTGAAGTATAATGCAGAGTTTGGTTGGGAAATCCGTACCAAACAACCCAGCATGGTTGGTGTGACCCGTTATTTGGAAATGAACAACGAGTTACAGTATAACGACGATCCTTCAGGTGGATTTTTTCAAGTATATACTGCAGACCAGACCAAGAATTGGGTGAAATACAATCAAACGGATCCCAATAATTATCCTATAACCGATTGGCAAGGGTTGATATTGAACAGCAGTGCACCTCGTATGACTCACTCTTTGACAGTGTCTGGTGGAAACAAGGCGGTGAAATCTGTTGCAACCTTGACTTATGATGAGGTGGATGGTCTTTACGATGGTCGTGGTTTCCAACGTTATATGTTCCGTGCTAACAATGATTTTAATATCAATAAGAAATTGAGTGCATCCTTGGATGTGAGCATTCGTCATGCCAAGAGCCGTAATCAGATTTATGATCCATTCAGCACAATGCGTCTGATGCCAGCTATTTATCCAGCAATGTGGAGTGATGGTCGTATCGCCTCTGGAAAAAGTGGTGCCAATCCCTATGGACTGTTGAAGAATGGTGGTAGTACGGTATCTCATAGTACACAGTTGTCTGGTAAAGGTTCTTTGACCTATAAACCATTGACTGGTCTGAGTCTTTCGGCTATAATTTCTCCTTTCATCAATTATCAAAAGAATAAGCAGTTTAAGTTGGCTTGTTGGTACACATTGCCTGACGACCCTGATGTCATCGGAGGCTATCTGGATGCAGGTTCTCTTTATGCCACCAACAAACTTACTGAAGGACGTAATGACAATTGGCATGTCACAAGCCAGTTGCTGGCCAACTATATGCGTACTTTTGGAAAGCATGACATCACGGTAATGGCTGGTTTTGAGAACTATTATATGAAAAGCGAGAATTTGTCTGCTGCACGCGATCAGTATGAACTGACAAATTATCCTTTTTTGAACATCGGTTCAGAAGATTTTCAAACCAATAGCGGTACAGGAGCAGAATATACTTCCAACTCTTTCTTTGGACGTTTGCTCTATTCTTATGCCAACCGCTATTTGTTTCAAGCCAATGTGCGTCGTGATGGAAGTTCGCGTTTTGCAAAGAATTATCGTTGGGGAACATTTCCTTCTTTCTCAGCCGGTTGGGTAATGTCAGAGGAGCCATTTATGCAAAAGGCAAACTTGCCTTGGTTGTCTTATCTGAAATTGCGCGCTTCATGGGGTAAGTTGGGTAATGAACGTATTGGAAGCAACTATTTCCCATACATAGCCTTGATGAATTTTGGCAGTACCTTATTCTATATGGCCGATGGAAGTGTTGTCTCTGGATCGACAGCCCGCCCTGCAGTATTGGCAGTGGAAGACATTACCTGGGAAACTACTACCAGTACGGACTTAGGCTTTGATGCTAATTTCTTGAACAATCGTCTGCATATCAATTTTGATTATTATTGGAAAAAGACAACAGATATGTTGCTTGCCATTCAGATTCCTTACACGATGGGTTACAACAGTCCTAATACCAATGCGGGCAAGATGTCAACACATGGTTATGATATTGATGTAAGTTGGCAAGATCATATTGGTGATTTCAAGTACAGTGTTGGTCTTAACTTCTCTGACTATTTGTCTAAGATTGATTATTTGAACAACTCTGACATTATTTCTGGTGGAAAAGTTAAAAGAGCTGGGGTCTTGTTTAATGAGTTCTATGGCTATGTTTGTGATGGTATCTATCAGACACAAGATGAGGTGCAAAACTCTGCAAGAACGAGTAGCTCTGTGACTGTAGGTGACTTGAAATACCGAGATATCAGTGGTCCTGATGGCGTGCCAGATGGTAAGATCTCTCCAGAGTACGACAGAGTGCCTTTAGGCAACTCTCTTCCTCGTTATCAGTATGGTGGCAACTTGAGTGCTTCATGGAAGGGCATTGATTTGAATATTGCTTTCCAGGGCATAGGCAAGCAGAATGCTTATCTTGACCAGGCGATGGTGCAGCCATTCAGAAACAATTTTGGCAATGTGCCAGCAATCATTGAAGGAAAGTACTGGAGTCCTTTCAACACTGATGCAGAGAATGCGAGTGCCAAGTATCCACGCCTGTCTAATGTGAGCAAAGATAACAACTATGCCACTTCCAGCTACTGGATGTTTAATGGTTCCTATTTCCGTCTTAAGAATGTAACCTTGGGTTATACACTTCCTAAAAACTGGACAAAGTATGTGGGAATAGACCGTACTCGTCTCTATATCAGTGGATCTGATTTGTTCTGTATCAGCAATTATCCTAAGGGATGGGATCCGGAAATGGGCACAAGTGCTTATCCTATCACTACATCTTTGGTTGTAGGTGTTCAAGTTAATTTTTAAATGAAAAGTATATGAAAGTTAAGATATTTTTAGCAGGTTTGAGCTTGGCATTGGTCTCTTGTGAAAGTATGGATTTGGTTCCAAAGTCTCAAGGTAATACAGCTTCTTGGTATACAAATGAAACAGAGTTGGCTTTGGCGGCTAATGAGTTTTACATATTGGGTTATTGGCAGGAGCCATTAAATTCTTCAGAACAATGGTGTGACAATACAACCTATCGTTTGCAGAACCGAAACCCTGGTAGTAAGGGTACCATTCTTGATGGAACCATGAATGGACAGCAGTACGAGGTTTACGCCTTGTGGGAGCAGAGCTATAAGCTGATAGCCCGTGCCAACACAATGTTGGAAAATATACACAAGGCAGAAGGGAACGTGGCTCAGTCGGTGATAGACCGTTATACGGGTGAGGCTTGTTTTGCCCGTGCATGCAAATATGCCGATTTGATCTTCTTCTATGGTGATGTTCCTTATTTGGAGAGGACAGAAACGATTACAGAGGCAGAACAGAAGGGGCGTCGTCCAAAAGAGGAGTTGATTCCTCTTGTGTATGCAGATTTTGATAAGGCAATCGAAGGCCTTCCTGTATCATATGGTAAGAGTGCATCTATTCATTTTACCAAAGGTGCAGCGATGGCTATGAAAGCTCGTTTTGCACTTTACATGGGTGATTATGAGATGGCGGAAAAATCTGCAAAGGCTTGTATGGACTTAGGTGTTTATTCTTTGGAACCCGATTATGCCAAACTGTTTAAGCAAAGTACCAAAGTAAACCCAGAAAAGGTCTTCGTCTTACCTCGCTCTATAGAGAATGATGTCGTTTTGGATTCTTGGATTGTGAAGAATGCTCTTCCACGTAATGCTGGCGGGTATGGTTCATACAATCCATCCTGGGATCTGCTGGCATCTTATCTCTGTACCGATGGTTTGCCCATTGACGAATCACCTTTGTTTGATCCTCGTAATCCTTTTAAGAATCGTGACCCTCGTTGCAGCATGACTATTGTGGCTTTCAATACAGAACATTGCGGTTTTGAGTATGACCCAAGTCCTGCAGCAACTACCATTATGAACTATACCACGGGCAAAACCCAGTCAAATCAAGATACTCGTAAGGTAAATCAATATGCTTCCTATACGGGTTTGTTATGGAAGAAAGGGGTTGATGCCTCTTGGTTGGAAAATGGTTTGAAGGTAGAACAAGACTATATCATCATGCGTTATGCCGACGTACTCTTGATGTATGCGGAGGCTATGATTGAGCAAAATAAGATAGATGATTCCGTACTCAAGGCTATCAATATGGTTCGTGCCCGTGCTTACGGAGTGGATGTTTCGGAGACTTCTGCATATCCTGCAGTAAAAATGGGTTCGCAGGAGGAATTGAGAAAGGCTGTTCGTATAGAGCGCCGTATGGAGTTTGCAATGGAAAACTCTCGTTTGCAGGATTTGATGCGATGGAAACTGGCATCTAAGGCTCTCAATGGGTACAATTATATCATGCTCCAGCCGGATGATTTGTTGAAGAACGTTGTAGAGAAGGGACTTTGGTTCTGGGGAATGACACCGCAGATAGACGAAGATGGCTTGGCAGATTTTTCTGCCCTCTTCAATGCCGGTTATTGTACAACTGGTGCCAAGCGTTCTTTCCCAGATAGAGAATACCTCTGGCCAATTCCTACACATGATATGGAATTGTGTCCTAATCTAACAAATAATCCTGGTTATTAAGCCGGGATTATTCCCTCCCTTCAAATCGTTCATTGTGTAATAGATTTTATAAAGAGATTTACAGATGAAAACAAAAAATATAAATCAAGTAATAGTATGGCTGCTGGTATCTTCTATGAGTATGTTCACGGTGTCTTGTGGTGAATTTGTCAAATTGGATGAGAATAATCCTGATGCTACCGCATTGACATTAGACTGGACAACAGCTCACGATTATGGTGATGATTATATAACCACCTATAAGTATGAGATGCGTGTATCTGGAAGTACTGCTGATGAGATAGTGGAATATGAGGATGATGGCCATTTCTCACGTATTTATACTAACAAGCAATTGCAGGAACTTTTGGTCAATCATTTTGGTCAACTTACCAGTACCATTCGTGAGGTGCAGTTTACTGTCACCGCTTCTTTTGAGGGTCCTCGTTTGGTGATACCTGATATAGCTACGGCAAAAGTGAACGTAAAGACTTATGGACCTAAACAGTTTAGTGCAGACGAATTGTTTATGGGTGGTACTGCTGTCGGTGACGAGGACGTACGGCTCGAGGCAAACAATGATGGTACTGTTTACTCCTATACAGGTAAGTTGAATGCCGGTAAGATTAATTTCCCTGTTCATTTCGGAGATGAGGAGAATGCTATTGGTCCGGAAACAGTTGATGCAACTCCCACTTTGGGAGAGATGCCTGCTGTAATCACTGACCGTTCTGATGCAAATTATTGGATTATTCCAGAAGCTGATACTTATCGCATTACAATCAACATGAATAACCGAACAGTGAAGATTGTTGCAGCTGGTGCTGTTGTTGAGGCTGATCAGGTGTTCTTGGCAGGTTCGGCTGTTGGTGAGCAAGTTGAAATGACCCAGACCTTGGAGAATGAAAACGTGTATGCTTGGCGTGGAGAACTGTCTTCTGGTAGTCTTTATATTCCGTTTACTTTTGAAGGAGAACAGAAGATGTCTGCAGTTCCTATGCAGAATGGTAACCATGATATCAATGATGGTCAGTCTTCGTCGTTCACTCAGGTGACGACAAATACAGCAGGGGCATCCCGTTATTGGACTATTCCAAGTTCTGGTGTATATCGCATCGTTCTGAATAAAGAAGAAAAAACGGTAACCATCTATTCCGACAAGACTGATTTACAGCCAAAAACGATTAGTTGGAACAACACCACTTTGGGTGTCAACCCTTATAAGACAACTATAGAAAAGTTGTATATGTATGGTACGTTCAATGCTTTTGATCATGATCCTGGTGCCTTCACTGGTTATCAAGATAAGTTCAATCTGTACCCAAGCTTAGCAGATCCTTGTGTGTTTGTATATAAAGGTGATGCGCTCCCTCGTAGCTCACAAAAGGATGAACGAGGAAATGTCGTACAGGCTTCGGTGAAGTTTGCCGTTGATAACCATAATAATAATGTGTATGCTTTTGGTTCTACAGCCGATGCTAAGCGTAATGACCACAATGGTTACATCACAGCCAAGTTAGGCGTTGAAGAGAAAATGGTAGAAGGTCAGAGCCATAACCGCTATGCTTACTTTATTATTCCTGAGGGCTGCAACTTTGTTGTGGTGAATGTGAGAAACAACACAGTTTTATTTGATAAGAAATAATCAATAATATTAGATAATTATGCAAATGGAAAAATATATGTCAGGAGCCAAAACGACGATTATGTCGTTGGCACTCATCGTTTCATCTCTCGTTGCCGGAACATCATGTTCCGACAGCGATGATCTGGGAACGACTGATTATAGTTGGAATATTTCTGGTAACAAGGTTGTGAATATCAAGCCGGAGCGTTATAAGTTCCTCCGTAACCCATTGCAGGGTTGGAATATCTATACGGGTATTGGTGATGGAATGATGGATAACTTTTGGGATATCTATGATAACTTTGAGTCTTCGGTAGGTCCTGTGAAAGTGTCGGATTATGGTACAACCTGTTATATCCGTGGTGCATGGAGTGACTTCAATCCAGAAGAGGGTGTTTATATTTGGCAAGATGGTGTAGATACCGAACCCGCCAGAAGATTCCGTATGTTAGTAAATGGCGCCAAGGGGCGAAACTTGAAGCTGGCTTTTACTTTTGTGGTAGATAGTCGTGACAAGCATTATAATTTTACTCCAAACTATGTGAAAGAAGCAGGTTGTAAGGGGTATGTAACTACTACTGGTAGTGTGCAGGTTTGGTCACCGTATCCTGACGATCCTATATTCCAGGAGAAATATGCCAAATTCTTGAAAGATTTTGCTGCTAAGTACAATGACCCTGACGTGACCAATTATGTGAGTGGATTTGGCTTGGGCAAATGGGGTGAAACCCATTCCTTGAGATATTGGGCTGTTGACACTCCCAACGAGTCAGAGAAGCGAACAGAGAAGGAGGTAAAATACGATGTGTTTGAGTGGATCACCGACTTGATGTCGCAAACTTTCACTAAGGTTCCTGTCTTCATCAACTATCACCGTTGTCTATTGAGCAGCAAGGAGTTTGTTGGAGCACCTGTTGATGATTCTGCCGAGTTGTTAGAAAGAGCTGTCAAGAAAGGTTTTGGACTTCGTCATGATGCATTTGGTATGAAACAATATTACAAGGATTGGGAGCGCGGCATCGCAACTACTTATCGCTATCAATGTCCATTTATTATGGAAGGCGGTTGGGTAGAGTCATCTCATGGTGGTTCTATCAAGGGTGATGGTTATGCCAATTATAAAGAGGTGAGAAAAGGCGAGTTTGATGAGGCCAAGGGTGCTAATGTGAATATGATGGATTTCCGATTCAACAGTAATCCACAGGCTGGCGAAACTCATTCTTGGTTTAATGCTGCATACAATTTGGTGGAAGATTTCATAGCAGAAGGCGGCTATCGCCTTTATCCTGATAAATTGTCTGTTCCCGAGAATGCTTCTGTAGGCGGCAAGGTTACTTTGACACACCGTTGGTCTAACTTGGGCTGGGGATATTGTCCTACTAATCTACCTCAATGGAATCAGAAGTATAAGGTGGCATTTGCCTTGTTGGACAAGAATACAGAGAAACCTGTCAAAGTCTATGTAGATGCTTTGCCAAAAGTTTCTGATTGGGTGAAGGGTAAGCCTCATACTTACAGTACAGAGATTACATTGGAAGGTGTAACTTCTGGTCAATATACTTGGGCTGTTGGTATCGTAGATACAGCAAAGGACAACAATATAGGCATTTATATTTCTGCACGAGATGAATATCAGACAGCAGATGGATGGGTAAAACTTTCAGATGTAACTATTAAATAATGAAAAAGTATATATGTGCAAGAAATTCCTCATAACGATAATTGCGTTCCTGAGTTCCCTTATGGTGGAGGCTTCTGAAATTCTGGTGGAAGCAGAGAGCTTCCACCAGAAGGGAGGTTGGGTTGTTGATCAGCAATTTATGGACCAAATGGGCTCTTCTTATTTGTTGGCACATGGAATGGGTAAACCTGTGGATGATGCTACGACTACTATCCACGTGAAAGAAGGTGGTCTCTACTATATATATGTAAGGACATACAATTGGACTGCTCCTTGGAGCAAAAAGTCTGGGCCAGGTCGCTTTTCTTTGTCTGTTAATGGAAAAAACGTTTCTAAGGTATTGGGTGCCGAAGGAAAGGACTGGCAATGGCAAAAGGCAGGTAAGATGAGGCTCAAGACAGGTACAAACAGTTTGGCTTTGCATGACTTGACAGGTTTTGAGGGCCGTTGTGATGCTGTCTATATGACAACCGATGAAGTTCAGTCTCCTGTAGGACTTGATACAAAGACAACGGAACTACTTCGCAATCGTCTTCATCCAAAGGCCACTTTCAAGCAGAAGAACTATGATTTTGTCGTGATAGGTGGGGGTATCGCTGGCATGTGTGCTGCTGCTTCTGCCGCCCGATTGGGGTGTAAAGTGGCTTTAGTCAATGACCGTCCTGTTTTAGGAGGTAATAATTCTTCAGAGGTGCGCGTACATTTAGGAGGAACAATAGAGATGAAGCCCAATCAGGGATTGGGAAGGATGATTCGTGAGTTTGGACATTCTAAAGGTGGTAATGCTCAGCCCGGCAACTTCTATGAAGATACCAAGAAAGATTCCTTTATTCTTGCCGAGAAAAATATAACACTTTATCCTTGTTACCGTGCAGTAAAGGTCAAGACGATAGGGAACCTTATTCAGTCTGTAGTGATTCGTCAGATTTCTACAGGTGAGGAACTCTGTCTTTCTGCTCCCATTTTTAGCGATTGTACAGGAGATGGAACGATTGGTTATATGGCTGGAGCTGATTGGAGAATGGGGCGTGAGGCACAAGGCGAATATCATGAGTCTTTGGCACCTGTTAAAGCTGATTCCGTCGTTATGGGTACCTCTATTCAGTGGTATTCAGAGTTGAAGGATAATAAGGTTTCGTTTCCAGAGTTTTGTTATGGTGTAAACTTCAATGAAACTAATAAGGAAACTGTAACTAAAGGAGAGTGGACCTGGGAAACAGGTATGAATAAAAACCAAATAACAGAAGCTGAAAGAATCAGAGACTATGGACTTTTGGTTATTTACTCTAACTGGAGTTTTTTGAAGAATCATTCTGTAGAAAAGAAAAAATTCAACAATCGTTCCTTGGCGTGGGTGGGTTATATCGCAGGCAAGCGAGAGTCACGCCGTCTTTTAGGAGATTACGTTTTGTCTGAGGAAGATATCAATAAAAATGTATTGCACGAAGATGCGTCTTTTACAACAAGTTGGAGCATTGACTTGCATTTTGCGGACAGTATTAATAGTATTCATTTCCCTGGCAATGAATTTAAAACGCGAACCATACATCGATGGATCTATCCCTATGCTGTGCCTTATCGCTGTCTGTATTCCCGTAATGTGAACAACCTTTTTATGGCAGGTAGGAATATCAGTTGTACTCATGTGGCTTTGGGTACGGTAAGGGTTATGAGAACCACGGGTATGATGGGGGAGGTTGTAGGGATGGCTGCTGGTCTTTGCCATCAATATGGTATTATGCCAAGAGACGTGTATCGTCATCATTTGTCGGAGCTAAAAGTGTTGATGCAGGATGGTTTGGGTAAGAAAGATGTACCCGACACTCAGCATTTTAATGAACCTAATAGATTTTTGGATAAGCCTCGCGCTTTTATCAATCATTAATTATTATGAGAAAAACCCTATTCATTTTGCTATTATTCTCAATGGCATGGTGTTCTGTGAAAGCTGTGAAGAGCAGCTATGCCATTTTGAATAAAGATACCCTTCGCATAGGAAACTCTTACATGGAGCGCTGTTTCTTGTGGAATCATGGAGCGTTGAAAACGATAGCCTTGACAGATAAACTGCATGGAACTTGCATGCAGGCTCGTGGTGAGCGTCCAGACTTTGCCATAGCTCAAGGTGATGCAAGGAATGGAAAAATGTCATCGCAATGGGTTCTTTCTGATGGTGTGCAACCAAGTCATCTTGAAGTGATTGTTTGTTACGACCAGGGTACATTATCAGTAAAGCGTGTCTTCAAGGTTTATGAGAATACTCCTGCCTTGGCATGTACCACTTATCTTAGAGGTACTATGCAGAAGTTGAAGTCTGTTGCTGATGTATCCAATGTTGATAGAAAAAATATTGAGTCAGCAGAGGATATGGTGACGGAATTGAAAACTCCAACATTAGACCGCATTCAGTTGTTTGGGAAGCATTGGCAGACAAAGGCCGTTGAGTTTTTGGATTATACTGATTGGAATGACAATTTGGTCTTTGAACGTAATTTTATTCCATATCGCAAGAGCGGTTGTAGGGGTAATCTGTTGTTTGCCAAGGACCAATTGACTGATAATGGCTTCTTTTTTTTGAAAGAGTCTCCTTCTTCAAGTACACAGTTGCATTATACTGGTTCCGACTTTATCACAGATTTCAATGACTTTATGGTAGTCAGTCCTGGAGTTTCTTCTGCCGACATAAAGAAGGAATCATGGACTCGTCTGTATGGATGTGTGCTTGGCGTATTTCATGGTGAGGAGAGAGCTGCATTGGTGTCTTTACGAACTTACCAAAAACAACTGCGAAAGGAAAAATCTTCTTCAGATGAGATGATTATGCTCAACACTTGGGGAGATAGAAGCCAAGATGAAAAAATCAACGAGGAGTTTTGTATGCGCGAATTAGATAGAGCAGCCAAGTTGGGTATTACAGTTTTCCAGTTGGATGACGGCTGGCAGAGTGGTAAAAGTCCTAACTCAAAGACAAAAGGAGGCTCTTTCAAGGATATTTGGAAGGACAACAGCTATTGGACACCTAATCCCATGAAGTTCCCTCATGGATTGAAAAATATAGTGAAGAGAGGAAAGAAGTTGGGTATCCGTATCGGCTTGTGGTTTAATCCAAGTGTACAAAATGATTTTTCCGATTGGGAGAAGGATGCCCAGGCTATTGTGTCTTTATATCGTCAATATGGCATAGAGTGCTTCAAGATAGATGGTTTGCAGATTCCTACAAAGCAAGCAGAAGAGAATTTGCGCCATCTTTTTGACAAGGTAGCATTGGAAACCAATCATCACGTTATCTTTAATTTGGACGCTACAGCAGGAAGACGTGGGGGATATCATTCTATGAATGAGTATGGAAATATATTTCTGGAGAATAGATATACTGATTGGGGAAACTACTATCCTTATCGTACTTTGCGCAATTTGTGGCAATTGTCTCGTTATGTTCCTGCCGAAAAAATGCAGGTAGAGTTCTTGAACAAATGGCGCAATGCTGATAAATATGCTGACAATGATATTTTTGCTCCCAAGAGCTACTCCTTTGACTATCTTTTTGGCATTACTGCTGCTGCTCAGCCTTTAGCATGGATGGAAGCATCCAACTTGCCTCAGGAAGCCTATAAAGTTTCCCCACTGATAGAGAGTTACAGAAAGATACAGCATGACTTCCATTCGGGAGTTATCTTGCCAATAGGTGATGAGCCTTCAGGGCGTTCTTGGACAGGCTTCCAGTCTATGACTTGTCAGGATAAAGGATATTTTATTGTTTATCGTGAGGACAACGACAGACAAAAGGCCTGGTTGCAGACCTGGTTGACGCCTGGCGAGCATGTTCAATTGGAGAAGATAGCTGGGCAAGGAGCCTCATTTGTCTCCCAAATAGATGAGAATGGACGACTCTCTTTCTTTTTACCGGAGAAGAATCAATTTGCAATTTACCAATACAAGATTGAGAAATGAAAAAAATAGTAGCTTTATTAATATGTATCATTTCCCTTTGTGGAGAGACTTTTGCTGCAGAGACATATATCTCTAATGTCTATGGTAGGCAATATGAATCCTTGAACGGAAAGTGGAACGCTATCGTCGATCTTTACGAGAGAGGCGAAGAAATGAAATTGTATCTCAACCAAACGCCTCAAGGTAAGAGCGATTTCTATGAATATGCTTTCGATGGAGGTTTGCGCCTGAATGTACCAGGAGATTGGAATTCTCAATCTTCTGAACTCAAGTATTTTGAAGGCTCTGTTTGGTATGCCCGCCATTTTCATCTCCATGCTTTAGATGCCAAGCGGCGCTTTTTGTACTTCGCTGGTGTCAGCTATCGTTGTAATGTGTATTTGAATGGTAAAAAAATCGGAGAGCACGAAGGATCTTTCACACCTTTTCAAATTGAGGTGACAGATGCTTTGGTGCAAGGGGATAATACATTGGTTGTGGAGGTGAACAATCGTCGTCAGAAGTCTGCCATCCCAGCTTTGTCTTTTGATTGGTGGAATTATGGTGGTATCACGCGAGATGTGATGCTTGTTACCTTGCCTAAGCAATATATTAGCGATTATTTTGTTCAATTGGATAAGCATCGTGCAGATTTGGTACATGTGAAAGTCTTTTTGTCGGAAGGTGTTGCCAATCAAAATGTATGTGTAGAAATACCAGAATTGAAGCGCAGACTCCTGTTGAAAACAGACGCATCAGGTATGGCAACTGGAGATTTGAAGATTTCCAAGATACAACGTTGGAGTCCAGATTTTCCTAAGTTATATCAAGTAAACATCAAAACCCAGTGCGATGAGGTAACAGAAATGATTGGATTCCGTAATGTGGAGGTGAAGGGGACAAAAGTGCATCTCAATGGGAAACCAGTGTTTTTGCGTAGTATTTCTTTCCACGAAGAAATACCACAGCGTATGGGAAGAGCCTGCTCTGAAAGTGACGCCGAAATGCTCCTTTCTGAAGCAAGAGCTTTAGGAGTTAATATGGTTCGTTTGGCGCATTATCAGCAAAACGAGTATATCGTTCGCAAGGCAGAGAAGATGGGCATCATGCTATGGCAGGAAATACCTGTTTGGCAAGCCATAGATTTCTCTAATAAGGAAACCTTAAATAAAGCAAAGAGAATGTTGAAAGAAACCATTCGTAGAGACCAAAACCGTTGCGCTGATTGCTTTTGGGGAATTGCAAACGAGACACGACCTTCTGATGCTCGTAATGCCTTTTTGACAGATTTGCTGCGAGCTGGTAAGGAAGTAGATACAACTCGCTTATTTGTTGCCGCTTTCGATAATGTATATTTCAAGGAAAATTCGCAGTTGTTCGAGATGGAAGATAGCTTTGTAAATCAATTGGATATGATTGGTGTCAATAAATATATGGGCTGGTATGCGCCATGGCCGTTGGAACCTGCCAAATGTGTATGGAAGGTGGCTGTGCATAAGCCATTGCTTATTTCGGAGTTTGGGGGCGAGGCCTTGTTTGGTCAGCATGGTGACGATACGATAGCTTCTTCCTGGAGTGAGGAATACCAAGCAAAACTTTATCGTGATAATTTGAGGATGTTTGAGAATATTCCCAATTTAGTAGGTGTCTCGCCTTGGGTTCTTTTTGACTTCAGGTCGCCATTCCGCTTTCATCCTACCAATCAGGATGGTTGGAACCGTAAGGGATTGGTTTCTGATCAAGGACAGCGCAAGAAAGCCTGGTATGTTATGCATGACTACTATCAGAAAAAGCAGCAAGAATACAAGAACATTAAATAAACACATGACCTATGAGAATACAATCGAGAATGATGATATGGCTGTTGGTCGTATGTATTGCTCGCCCTGTAATGGCGAATAATTCAGCAAAAGCCAAGATGATATATAAAGATGCCTATGCCCCTTTGGAAAACAGGGTAGAGGATCTTTTGTCACGTATGACCTTAAAAGAAAAGGTCTTGCAGCTCAATCAGTATACATTGGGTACCAACAATATAGAGAATAATAAGGGTGTAGAGGTGAAAAACATCCCTGCAGAGATAGGCTCTTTGATATATTTTGCTACTGATCCAGAGTTGCGAAATCGGATGCAACGTCATGCCATGGAGGATTCTCGCTTGGGCATTCCTATTTTATTCGGCTATGATGCCATTCATGGTTTTCGTACGATTTTCCCGATTCCATTAGCTCAGGCTTGCAGTTGGAACCCTGCATTGGTGGAGCAAGGATGCAGGGTTTCTGCTCAAGAGTGTAGAATGAGTGGTGTAGACTGGACATTCTCTCCAATGATAGATGTCAGCAGAGATCCAAGATGGGGGCGTGTGGCTGAATGCTACGGAGAGGATCCCTATGCCAATGGCGTGTTTGCACAGGCTGCCGTGAAAGGTTATCAAGGCAACAGCCTTGCTGCTGCAACGTCTGTTGCCGCATGTTTGAAACATTATGTGGGTTATGGAGCTTCTGAGGCAGGTCGCGACTATGTTTATACCGAGATTTCCCGCCAGAGTCTATGGGATACTTATCTTCTTCCATACGAGATGGGTGTGAAGGCTGGTGCAGCTACTATTATGAGTAGCTTTAATGACATCAGTGGCACTCCTGGATCTGCTAACTATTATACGTTGACAGAGGTTCTTCGCCATCGTTGGCATTTCTCAGGTATGGTTGTCTCGGATTGGGCAGCCATCCAGCAATTGAAGAGTCAAGGTATGGCCAAGAATTTGAAGGAGGCTGGTGCATTAGCGCTAACGGCAGGACTCGATATGGATATGATGTCTCATTCGTATGATGCATATTTGGAGTCTTTAGTCACTGAAGGTAAGGTCAGCATGGCAGTTATTGATGAGGCTGTGAGGCGAGTGCTGAGGGTAAAGTTCCAATTGGGATTGTTTGAAAATCCTTATACCCCAGTTTCAAAGCCTGCAGCTCGTTTTCTGCTACCACAAAGCTTGCAGGTAGCTTCCGACATAACTTCAGAGTCAATGGTTCTTTTGAAGAATTCGGGTATATTGCCATTACAGTCTGCAAAGAAGATCGCTGTGGTGGGACCGATGGCAGACAATGCACATGATTTGCTTGGCTGTTGGTGGGGACATGGTGAGGATCAGGATATTCGGAAATTGCTTGCTGGCATTCAGAAGGAGTTTGCTGGAACCTCCGAAGTGAGGTATGCTAAAGGTTGTGATTTTGACGGTGATGACGAATCGGGCTTTAAGGAAGCAGAGGCTTTGGCCAAATGGGCTGATGTTGTTATCATGTGTATGGGCGAGAAAGGTAGTTGGAGTGGTGAGAATAATTCTCATGCCGACATCAGTCTGCCTGCCATTCAGCAAAAGTTGATGCATACCGTGAATAATGCCGGTGGTAAGATTGTGCTCGTTTTGGCAAGTGGTCGCCCTGTTGTTCTGGGTGAGGCTGTGGATTTGTCAGAAGCAATTTTGGAAGTTTGGCATCCTGGTATAGCAGGAGGTGATGCGCTTGGAGGCATTCTTTCTGGCCGCTATAATCCTTCAGGCAAGTTGGCGATGACGTTCCCCTATGCGCAAGGTCAGATTCCTATTTATTATAACAGGCGTAATAGTGCCCGCCGTCATCAGGGCTTTTACAAGGATATGACGAGCGAACCTTTATATCCTTTCGGGCATGGACTGAGCTATACGCATTTTATTTATGGTTCGCCAGTTGCAAGTAAATCTCATGTGACCAAGAATGATAAGTTTCAGGTTTCGGTTTCTGTAACCAATGTTGGCGACAGGGACGGAAAGGAGACAGTCTTTTGGTATATTGTGGATCCTTATAGTACCATTACGCGCCCATGTAAAGAGTTGAAGTTCTTTGAGAAGAAATTGATACGGAAGGGAGAGAGTGTTACTTATACCTTTAATGTCGATGTGGAGAGAGATCTTGGATATATTGATGCCGATGGCAGACGATTTGTGGAGTCTGGTGAAGTGTCGATACTTGTGGGTGATAAAGAATTGAAGTTGAATATAGAATAGAAAAATATGAAACGTTTTATAGTTCTTTCTTTGATGGTGTGTATCTCTTTCCTTTCTGTTTTTTCTCAACGTAGCGAACGCATACTTGAGGAAGGGTGGAAATTTGCTCGTGGACGATATGCTTCTGCAGAGAAGGTGAATTATGACGATAAGTTATGGAGCAGTGTGACTGTTCCTCACGATTATGCCATATTGGGACCTTTTGATAGGAACAACGACTTGCAGGATGTGATGAATATCCAAAACAAAGAAACCAAGGTGAATCGTAAGACGGGTCGTACCGGAGGACTTCCTTATGATGGTGAGGCTTGGTATCGTTGTCATTTTCGTTTGAATGGTAATTCACGGAGCTTTCTTTATTTTGATGGAGTGATGAGCGAGGCCACAGTCTTTGTAAATGGGCGGCAAGTGGCCTTTCAACCGAATGGCTATGCTGCATTTCAAGTAGAAATAACCTCCTATGCACATCGTCCTGGCAAAGATAATGTTTTGGCGATTAAGTTAGATTCCAAGGCTCATTCTTCGCGTTGGTATCCTGGCGCAGGAATATTTCGGGAAGTGAGGTTGATTGAGACGGGAGATGTCCTTCTTTCTGCTTGGTATACCAAAGTTATTACTAAAATAGTTGGTGCTAATAAGGCAGAAGTAAATGTAGATGCTACTATAGTAGGGGAAAATAAATCCAGTAGCATCGTCAGACTGGAGCTCCTGGATACTAACCGAAATGTTGTTGCCAGTCGGCAAGCCTCGGTGCGGGCGGGTGAACAAAACTCTCGACAGATTTTGACAGTATTGAATCCACGATTGTGGAGTCCGGAACAGCCTAATCTTTATCATTTGCGTATCTCTTTAGTTCGGGATAAACGTGTTGTTGACCACTTGGAGCAGGAGGTTGGCATTAGAAGTGTTGAATTTGTCAAGGGACAGGGCTTTTTCCTGAATGGGAAGCATCGTCAGATACAAGGGGTTTGCATACATCATGATTTAGGAGCGCTGGGTACCGCTATTAATGAGTCTGCTCTTCGCTATAGGCTCAGGCTTTTAAAGAATATGGGGTGTGATGCCATCCGAACTTCCCATAATCTTCCTTCCTCATTATTGCCCCGATTGTGCGATGAGATGGGGTTGATGTTACTGATTGAGCCTTTCGACGAGTGGGATATACCTAAGTGCGAAAAAGGATTCCATCGTTATTTTGAAGATTATGCAGAGAGAATGGTAAGAGATATGGTGCGCCATTTTCGCAATCATGCTTCTGTCATCTTGTGGGGAATAGGCAACGAGGTGCCCAACCAGCGAGATCCTGAAGGATGGAAGTTGGTGAAACGCTTGCAGCAGTATTGTCATGAAGAAGATTCTACACGATCTGTTACAGTGTGTATGGATCAAATTCCGTATGTTTTGGCTAATGGATTCGCCAAAGAAGTGGATATTCCTGGCATCAACTATAATACTTGGAATTTTGAAAAGGCAGCTGCTGTTTGGCAGCAAGGAATGATTCTCGGTTCCGAAACAGCTTCCACAGTAAGTTCGCGTGGTGTTTATAAATTCCCTCTAAAGTTGAGATCCATGGCAATGTACGCAGACCATCAGTCTTCGGGTTATGATGTGGAATATTGTAGCTGGAGTAACACGCCAGATGTTGATTTTTCCTTGGCCGAGAAATATCCATGGTATTTAGGACAGTTTGTATGGACGGGCTTCGACTATTTAGGTGAACCAACACCTTATAATAATGACAACTGGCCAAGCCATAGCTCGCTCTTTGGTATCATCGACTTAGCCAATATACCCAAGGACAGGTATTATCTTTATCGCAGTCTGTGGAATAAAAGAGATCATACACTTCATATACTTCCTCATTGGACTTGGCATGGGCGCGAGGGGCAGGTAACCCCTGTAATGGTATATACAGATTATCCAGAAGCAGAGTTGTTCCTGAATGGCAAAAGCATGGGGCGCAGGCGGAAACTGTCCTTGTCGGAAGTCCAGTTTATGAAGGGAGACAGTCTGGCTCTCTTACGACATTATCGGTTGATATGGGATTCTGTGAAATATGAGCCTGGTAAACTTGTTGTTGTCGCTTATGATCGGGAAGGACATCCTGCAATGAGTGATTCTGTCTGTACGGCAGGACAAGCTTATCGGTTGGTGGCAACGGTCGATAAGCATAGTGTGTGCGCCAATGGTACAGAGTATGCTTTTGTGCAGTTAAAAGTAGTCGATAGGCAGGGTAATCTGTGCCCTGACAGTTCTGAAAGAATTCGTTTCAGAGTAGATGGATGTGGAGAGTTTGTTGCTTCAGCCAATGGAGATCCTACCGACTTGAATCCTTTTCACATATCAGAAATGCCTGTCTTTCATGGACAACTGATGGCAATAGTACGAGGTAATGGCCGTGTGGGCGAATTCTTTTTTGAGGCTTCTGCCGATGGGCTTCTGCCATGCAAGATAAAGATAAAGACAAAATAAAAATATAGTTATGAAGAAATATCAGATAAAAAGTTGGTGTAATATCAGCCGTACAATAGCGGTGATGATAATTGGTGTCGTTTGTTCTCATTCGATGGCTCAAATCATAGATGATGAAGCTATGAAAAGAGCGAAAGAGTTGGTGGAACAAATGACTTTGAAAGAAAAGATAGATTATTTGTCCGGTGAGACGTCCTTTTCACTGCGTGCTATTCCACGTCTGGGTATTCCTCGCATATTGCTGGCAGATGGTCCTTGTGGCATTCGCAATCATGCACCTCATAGCACCTTGTTCCCATCGGGCATCCTAACTGCAGCCACTTGGAATAGAAATGTGGCTCATCTGTTGGGTGAGAGCCTGGGGGATGACGCCCGTGCCCGTGGTGTTGGTATCTTATTGGGTCCAGGTGTTAATATATATCGCTCGCCCTTGTGCGGTCGTAATTATGAATATTTCGGCGAGGATCCCTATCTCACTTCTGAGATAGCCTGTCAGTACATAGAGGGCGTTCAGAGCAGGGGAGTGATGGCAACCATCAAGCATTTTTGTGGCAACAATCAGGAGTGGAGTCGTCATCACACCAGTTCTGATATTGATGAGCGAACTTTGCAGGAAATCTATTTTCCGGCATTTCGCAAGGCAGTGCAGCAGGCTCACGTAGGTGCTGTTATGGATAGTTATAATCTCCTCAATGGTGTGCATGCTACAGAGAATGCCTGGCTCAATAAAACGATACTTCGTGACACATGGGGATTCAACGGTCTCTTGATGTCTGACTGGACCTCAGTCTATTCTGTTGTCAACACAGCCAATAATGGCCTGGATTTGGAGATGCCAAAAGGACGCAATCTGAATTACGAGAATCTTTATCCTGCTATAAAGAAAGGATTGGTGACAGAGGCTACGATAGATCAAAAGGGACAGCACATCCTGCAGTCTTTGATAGCTTTTGGCTTGCTCGACCGACAGCAGAAGGATACATCGATAGCCTTGAATTATGCACCGTCCAGGCAGAAAGCTCTACAGATAGCCCGTGAAGGTATTGTGCTTCTGAAAAACAATAAGAACACATTGCCTCTTAAAGGGCGTACAGCCCTTGTTGGTGAGAATGCCAATATTGTGGCAACAGGAGGTGGAAGTGGCTTCGTAAATCCCTTTGCCTCTACTACGTTGAGTGCTGCCCTAAAGAAAGCCAAGCCCAATCTTATCGTCTTGACCGATGATGTCATCTATGATGATGTTAATGCTGAGGTTTATATGGATGCGGCAATGACAAAAAAAGGTTTCTTGGCTTCTTATTACAAAAATCAGAAGCTTTCAGGAACTCCCGATTCAACTCATGTGGATGACAGGATAGCATTTGATTGGGGATATGACTCTATAGGTCCAGATTTCCCTAAAGATCATTTCTCGGCAAGATGGTCTTTCTATTATAAGTCAAAGGAAGATGGTCTGTTGCGCATATCTATGGGTGGAGATGATGGCTACCGTATCTTTGTGAACGATAAGCTCTTGACAGGCGATTGGGGTAATCATGCTTATTCTCATCGCGAGAAAACGTTCAAGGTAGAAAAAGGCCAAATGTATCATTTTGTTTTGGAATATTTTGACAACATATCTTCTGCCGCAGTGAGCTGCAATATCTCTCGTCTGAATGAGAAAAAGTTGTATGCAGGTCTGGCTAAGGTTGAAAACATAGTTTATAGTACTGGCTTTAACTCCAATGTAGAGGGAGAAGGCTTCGATCGTTCTTTCCGTCTTACGGGGTATCAGGAAGAGATGATAGAGCGCCTTTCTATGGCGGGCAAGAAGATGACGGTAGTGCTCAATGCTGGCGGTGGAGTGGATATGAGTCGTTGGCTTGACAAGATAGATGCTCTGTTGATGGCATGGTATCCTGGACAGGAAGGTGGAACAGCCTTGTCAGAAATACTGACAGGAAAGATTTCTCCAAGTGGTAAACTTCCTATTTCTATTGAGAAAAAATGGGAGGACAATCCTTGCCATGATAGTTATTATGAGAACCGACCTGGTAGAGAATGTAAGACTGTGGAATATCGTGAAGGTGTGTTTGTTGGCTATCGTGGTTATGATGCCAATGGAGTCAAGCCTTTATTCCCGTTTGGCTTTGGCCTTTCTTATTCTTCTTTTGACTATTCAAATCTTAGTGTAGTCAAAGATAATGATTCATGGCTTGTATCTTTCGACTTGAAAAATACTGGCAAGAAGGATGCTGCAGAAGTTGCACAAATCTATGTGGGATGCGTGAATCCTACCTTGCCCCGTCCGTTGAAAGAGTTGAAGGGCTTTGAAAAAGTATTTCTGAAGCATGGAGAGTCTCGTCGTATTCAAGTAAAATTGGATTCTGACTCATTCTCTTATTATGATATGGACCAGCATCAGTTTGTGACAGTGCCAGGATCGTATCTGGTTCAAGTTGGTGGTAGTTCTGTTTCTTTACCTCTCAAAGAACAGATTCTTATTCCTTGATGTCTTAGTTTGTGATTTCACAATGTTATCGTGTTTTGACAGCAGCAGATCAACGATGGTTCACAGATTGTTTTGGACACAGATTTCGAGAAAGTTAGGAAATTTCTTATAGATAAAAAGAACATAAATATGATTTAGATAGCGTGTAACTCAAAAGAGTTGCGCGCTGTTTTTTTGAGTGACGATGCCTGGGAAAAGTTCTAAAGAATAGATAAATGGTGAATGCTTTAATGTTATTTATTATAGATTTCTCGCATTCTCATCCTGTGGTGTAGGAACTACAGAATATTACTGACTATAAATATGTTTGTGACTTTCCTGTATGGAATGATGAAGTAATTTGTCCCAATGACTTCAGTCTTTTAACATAATCATTGTGTTCTTTTTCATGCCGTGTTTAGTGAAAAGTTAATAATTTTTGTGTTGTTTTGTATGGATGCTACATGTTTTTTCGGAAAAATACGTTATCTTTGCAGAAGAAAAGCTGCACTCGGCAATTTGAAAACAAGTTTTCATTGCGCTCATTTGCGTTA
>OLOM01000784.1_pt1 | contig 23458 bp, 18 predicted proteins | sample 1672531 | NCBI WGS metagenome assembly OLOM01 (sample SAMEA3136696, study PRJEB25190) | human gut metagenome | reverse complement strand
AACCGCTTCCTCCCAGCGGCGACGCCGCCGCAGGAAGGAAGCTTGCGGGGGCCGCCCCCGCTCCCCGGCGAGCACGAGCTCGCTCAAGAAACGAACCGCGCAGCACCTTCCACGTTCGGCTGCGCCGACCGCAAAGGAGAACCCCCATGGCCACGAAAACCCACATGGTAACCTGCAGGCTCGACGACCGGGACTACGGATCTCTGCACAAGAACGCCGCGGCCCTCGACGTCGCCCCGTCGACCTACATGCGCTACCTCATCCGCATCCCGGTATCGGCATGCCCAGACCCGAAGGGGTCAAGGGTGCTCGTCGTCGACGCTAAGACGCTCGGCGCCCTGCGCTACGAGCTCGTCCGCTGGGGGCGCCATTACAACCAGGGTGTCCACGCCCTCAACGCAATCGCGTACGCAGCGCGCAGGAAAGCCCCCGAGCGGGATTACTTCGTCCGGCAGATCAGCACCGCGAACGAAAAGCTCGATACGGTCGAAGAAGGTCGGCGCAGGCTTGAGGGGCGGCTTGACGAACTGGAAGGCTCCATCGTAATAGGCGACGGCCCATGCCGATACTGAAGCCGATATCCGGGCACACGGGCTGCCGCAACGTCCGGAAATACCTTGAGAAGAACGGGCGCGCCATAGCACGCGACTTCTTCAACCTGTCCTGGGACGAACGCGAGATGAGCGGCTATGACCGGGCTGGCAAGGAAGCTATCGAATGGGACCGCGAAATGGACCAGACGCGTGCGTCCTTCGGCAACGACGCGCCTTGCAAGGGCAGAAGGGCGCGCACCTACAAGCACTTCGTCATCTCGCCCGACCCGGAGGACGGCATCGACATCGAGGCGCTGCGCGGGATATCGAGCGACTGGGCGCTCCGCTTCTTCGGCGACCATCAGATAGCCATCGTATACCACGACGACAACGCCAACGGGATACCGCACGCGCATGTGGTGGTGAACAACACCAACCTGAAAACCGGCAACAGGATGCAGACGAGAAACCCGCTCGAACTCAACCGCGCCTTGCAAGACATGGCCCGGGAGCGCGGACTGCGCGGCCTTTCCAACGAGTCGAAGGCTAAGAGCGGCGTCGAAAGGCTTGCAGAGAAAGAGCATGGACGCAAGATGCCTTCCAAACGGCAAGACGTCCACATGGGCCGCGCCGAGCACGAGATAGTTGCTGAAGGCGGTTACTCATGGGTATCGGATATCAGGTGCCGCGTAGGCATAGCGAAGGAGCTCTCAAGAAGCGATGCCGAGTTCAGGCAGGTGCTCGGGTTGCTGGGCATCGAGATCTCGCCGGCATCGACACGCGGCGGACGGGACGACTGGGTCTACAGCATGAGGGAAACGCCGAAATGCAAGGTTTCCGGAGGCAAGCTCGGGTACGCCTACACAAAGCAAGCCGTTGGGAGGAGCTTCGGCGGAACGAGCCTTGAGGGCATGAGCAACCGCGAGGTTCTGAAAGCCGCAAGGAACGCGATCGCGCTTGAGAGCCTGAGCGACTTGCAGGATCTTGCAAGTGCCCTGGAGACGTGCTCTAAGTATGGGATAGCGAGCCGCGCGGACGCGACAACAAGGGCACGCGCCATGGAGGCCAAGGCGGAACAGAGCTTCAGCGACCCTCGTGCCATCGCAGCCGCGACGAAAATCCGCGAGGCAGCCCAGATACTCGCCTCGTACGGGCTGCTGCCCGAGAAGGGCGAGCCACGCACGCACCCCGACGATGGCAGGCGACAGGCCAACGCCCATGCGCCAAACAGTCGAAACAAGGAACAGGAAACAGCGAGACAACGCCAACGGGAGCAACGCCGGGTAGATCGAGGTGAACGGTAAATGAGGATAGAGATGGCATATCGAAACGGCAGAGTCGACGTGTTCGACACGATGTCGTTCACAGCCCCAAGCCCGTTGGGAAAAGAGAACGCGCTCACGAACTTCGAACTGCGCTTCGACGAGCTTGGAAAAAAGGGATTGTGGCTTGCCGCCCATCATTATGATACCGACCCTTCAGGCACCGAGGAATGCTCTGACAACGAGACGCCCGTTGCCAGGCGCAGGCGCGGCTGGCGCTTCCTGCTGGCGGAAGCTTCGGAGTTGGACGAACTCGAGTGGGTCGCCGTTGACGGCGAGGTGGCCTTAGCGCGCGTCCTCAACGAGATGGTCGATGTTGGCCAGCTGATGAGATCCGCAAGGCTATGGCTTGGAACGCCGAACCGATCGGTTGCGGAGACCATTGTGCACCTGTTCGATAGTCTTTCTACCGTCTCGCATGTGGACTGCGGTATAGCACGCGATTCGATACCGCGGCACTGCGGCTGCTCGGAAGAGCTCGTCTACCGACTCAAAGCGGCTTGCCCCGGGCAATCATCGAACGAAACAGAAACCGACAATCGAGAAGAGAACTGGCTGGAAGGATTTGAAAATGAAGATCGTTAAATGCGCGTTCGGCATTATCGGAAAACTATGCCTAGCCTTCATTGGGCTTGTGGCATGGATCGGCAAGCGCGTGCTATAAAGACGTCGCCCAGAATCGCAAAATACTCCGGGCGAAAAAACAATTGCACGCGGCCCCAATCCCCAAAACCCGTGGCAAGATATTTTGATATCGAAGCCAGCCGGTGGCCGAGCAGAAAAACTACGTTCGTCGATATCGAATTATTCAACGACCGAGAAGGTAAGCCCTTGAACGCCTAGAGCTCGAGCTCACCGATTACTTGCTTCATAGTGAGAGCCCACCTGAGCTGCTCCGATATGAATCCCGACCACGCGATCTCGTTGTTCTTAATCTTGCAGCCGTCTTTGTAGAAACGAAGCCCCGATGCCTTCTTGGCGTCAAAAGGTGTGGCCGCAAGGCCGAGACGCTCTTCAAACAAACTGGTGTTGTCGATGGCCTTGTGGCCGATTTTCTTGTCGTCGGGCACGTAGAACTCGATGCCGATTCTGCCGCGCTGCGTGTCTATAAGCAGGCCGATGTGATAGGCGGACGTGTCGCAGCGCAAAGTGGTCCAGTGGTTTTTCGAGGGCTTCTGCGGGTTGAACGCCTTCAAAAACTCAGGCGTCGCCTGGGCCACCTCGCGGTACTTGGTCCAGTACGACAGCTTGATGCGCTCGGTCTCGGAGAGGCCCTCGCTGAGCTTGATGGCCTTCGTCCACTCGTTGGGCTGCTCGACCACGTTGAAGCGCGGAGCGGGCAGGGAGTCTCCGATGGACCACAGCTCTATCTCCACCAGGAAGAACCCGAAATCGCTGTCGGTGTGCTGGTTGAGCCACTCGATGGCCTGACGGTGCTCGTCGCGTGCGCGTGCCACCACCCACACGACGACCTCGGCGCCCTTGCCGGCGGCGTAAGTGATTACTTTGCCTAGGTGGTCGTGGTTGGTGTCCTCGAGCTGGTTCTCGATAATCACCTTGCGTCCGGTGCCGGCCTCCTGCGCATAGATGTCGACGTTGAACGAGCCTACCGACGACTCGGTCTCTATAAGTTCGAGCTCAATGCCGACTGCAGCGCTCAGCATGGCAAGGTTGGGCTCCTCGGAGAGCCACTTGGTGAAGTCAAGCGCCTCATGAGGCCATACATCGCGCAGATCGACCTTCTTGAGTTTATCGAGGTTGTACTTCGCCATCACTATATCCCCAATGCCTTTCGTGCAGCCGAAACGGCGTCTCCGTCCGAGTAAAAATCGGGGCTCACGCTACTAGCGAGCTCCATCGGGATGGCCTGCAAATCCTTGATGGCGCCGAAAGGCAGAAGGATCCGCTTTGCGCCGGCATTCTTCGCCACGCGCAGAATGTCCTCAAGGCCTTTAACCTCATCCATGGAGCCGGAAAGACGAAGAACGCCAGGAATCGCCAAGCCTGCGGCGACGGGCCTGTTGCAGGCCGCAGAGCACAGACCCACGAATTCCGCCAGACTCACCTCGTCGCTCGGCCCTTTTGCTTGCAGGTCGTTGAAGAACAGCAGGTAATCCTTTTTGTCGAGATGCATGCCGGCAGCGACCCTGTTCGCGTTGTTCACGAAATAATTCCAAGCCGCATCGATGCTTTCGCGGGCGCCTCTCGACCCGATGCCCTCGCTTTGGAAGTGGCAACTGCCCGCGATGGCTTTGTTCTCGAGTTTGTACACGGCGTGTTTGCCCTCGATGCTCCTGCCTATTCCGAAGACGTGTCCCGCCTGCAGCGGCGCCTCTGGCACGAGGCTGTTGACGCTTTGCTCGGGCACGCCGACGATCGTTACGGCGGCCGGATTGTCCAGCTCGCTGTAGCCGAGGTTGACATCCATGAATTCGATACCGGCCATGATCTTCAACTGTTCCTTGACGCGTCTGCGCCCCTCGATGGCGTAATCGAGGATCATCTTCGCGTCGTCGTGCGACATCCTCTCGTTCGGGAACAGAAGCTTCATAAGGCCGCTGAACGTCTTGCGCACTCCTATCTCGTCGCGCGTGTTGAAATCGCCGTTGAGCCTATAGAAATCGTCCAGATGATGGGTGTAGTCGCGCTTCCGCATGCCCTTGCAGAACTCGCTCAGGCAATCGGTGATGAGCCCGTAACGCTTCGTGAGCAGGTCGCTGCGCATCTTGGGCACCTCCCAGCCGGGAAGGTAGCAGTGGATGCGGTCGAAAAAGGCAGAATCCTCGTTGAACTCGGGTGGGAACGGGTCGAACAGGTGCGTCGTTTTGAGCACGTTCTGCACGCTGTCGTTGATGTTTCCCTCGAACACCATCGACGCATCGCCGTTGAAGCTTTCTCTGCCACGGGCGTACGTGCCGCCGGCCATGTACCCTTTGAGAATCTGTATGGCATTCATGTCCTTGAAATGCATACCCGCAACCTCGTCGAATGCCACAACGTCCCAGTTTCCAACCAAGCCCGTGCGATCGAGCGATGAAGACTTCTTCGCGCTCGCATTCAGTCGCCCGAAAAGGTTCGCTGTGGTTGTTTGCCCGCCGGAAAGCAGGATGGCGTAGGGGCTCACCTCATTGTAGATATGGCTCTTGCCCGTTCCGCGCGGCCCAAGCTCACAAAGGTTGTAGTTGCGCTCGACCAAAGGCACCATGCGCTCGATGAAATGAAGCTTCGTCCGAAGGTCAAGCGAATCCGGCTCGTACCCGGCAGAGCGCAGAAGAAGGTCCATCCATTCTTCGGTCGTGAACGACTTTCTCTTGGAGATGATGTCGTCTAAGTCGATGTTGGGCATTTGGATGGGCGTGAGGTTGCCAATGCGGTACGGGTTGTCTTCGGGCCCGCTGTTCTTGCTCTTTCTGGCGGGCTTCGGGTCGCCGAATACATCGGCGAGCTCATCGTTCAGTTCGTCATCGAGCTGAAAGTATTCCATCCTCAGAATGCACCACATGCCGCCGCACAGCATCTTCGGGTAGCTGCGCACGTAATCTTCCGGCATGACGACGGGATCGATGCTCAGGTTGGCGAACGTGGCGACATGGATTCCCCGGTATTCGTCGAAGCGCACCGACACTTTGTCGATAATCGTGTACTGCCTCAGCTCCCAAATCTTCGATTTAATGCGCTCGGACTCATCTGGGCGCACGTAGTTTTCGGTGAGGATCTTCCGAATTCTAGCGAGGCCCTGCTCAACCATGTCGGGGTCGTCCGTCGAGCAGTACATTCCGAGAAGGTATTCCAAGACAAACGTGGGCACGTTGGCGCCGCGCTTCATGACGGCGGTAAGGTCCTTGCGAACGGTTTTTCCGGGAAAAGCCTCGACGATCTTGGCATCGAGGCCATCAGGCTCGCGATAGTCGATCGCCGCGCAGCCCTGTTCTTCCATACTGGTAGCTCCTTAGAAATCGAAGTCGTCCATGGGGACGAACGCTATCTCGACGCTGAATTCCTGACGCCATGCCTCGCTGCCGTCGTCTTTGCTGCGACACGACAAGTAATAAGGTTTCTTGGGGTCGTATTGCCTGCCCGCTTTCAGCCCGAGCTGGATACGCGAAACGCGCACCGTCTCGTCCGTTGTCGCCATGTCTGCATGCGCCGGACGCGTGTCGCTCACTGCGTTTCCCGAAGCGTCGAGCAGAGTGATTTCGTACTCGGCCGGCAGGATTTTGCCGCCCACCGCCTCGGTCTGGAAAAGCTCGACGTGGAACAGCATCGAAGTGATGCGGCGCGACGTCGAGAGCAGCTTAAAGCCCGCCCTCTGGCGCTCTTCAAACCCTTTGGCCCCTGAGCGCCTGTTCCTGAACTCCACGACCGGCACGCAGCACTCCTGAAGGCTCAGCCCCCCATGAACGTAGTTGTCGCCAGGCCCCGCTTTCTTGATGCGCACGCATTCGCGCGGGGCGAGGCCCGTGTACGCGCCGCCGTCGATGTCATCCATGTTCATCTTTACGAACAGCACGTCATCGACGCCGGGCTCGTCGCTCACAAGATAGCGCCGACCCTGCTTCACGACCCTTGCTGATGCATCCGCCGCCGACACCTTACTGCGCTCCTCAAGGGGGTTGCGCGTGTAAAGGAAGCCGTGGTCGGCGGTTATGAGAACCCTGCTGATGTTTAAATCGTTGACGGAGCTCTTCACTAATGCCACCAGGTCTTCTATCGCGGTTTCGCAGGCGTCGAACACCATATGCTCGGTGTTGAAATCCTCGCCTACGGCATCGATCTTGTTGTGGTACACGTAAACGACGTCTGCGTCGCCCACGAGCTGCTTGCGGGCTGATCTCTTCGCTGCGAGTAGCGTTTTGCTCTGGATGCAGCGTCCCTTGGGTTTGCGGCGCCTAAGCGCAGCCTCCCGCTCCTCGGTAGAGGCAACGGGGACGTCGCCATCAAGGAAGACCGCCATGTCAGATTCCCGCAATCCCATCGAATTGTGCGGGAGCAACGCCGCCATGCCGAATTCCGTAACCGACGGGAACACGCCTTGCATGCTTTTCAGCTCAGCCGTCCCCGCCGTGGCGCGCTGGAGGCGTTGGGCAAGCTCGTCGGCGACCTCGAAGCGAAGAGCATCGCTGATGATAACCAGCGTCCTTTTCACATCGCCGGAGCCGGCAAGCACGAATTCGTCGAAAAAGCGGCGCTGCCTGGGTACGCCCTCAATGTAGCCAAACTTGCTCCACTGATCTTCCGCGGCGTTCACCCAGCAACGGTTCGTCTCGGACAGAAACCAATTGACGTATACGCCTTCGACCCATGCGGCGAGGTTCTCAAGCTCGTCGGTCACGCCGCCGGCTATATCGAAGGACGACTTGCCGCAACGGTCGAATTCCGAGCAGAAAGTTCGGTACCAGAAGTCCATCATGCGCCATTCGCCCGTGTAGGCGTACCACACGTCGCGCGCGACAGCGACGTGGAAGCCTTGTGCGTGCTCGCGATAGAATCGTTGCATATGGGCGGACGCTTCAAGTGCGGAAAAATACGGCTCCACGCGCGAGAACCATTTCAGGTCTTTGCGCCTCTGCGCAATCTGCAACGCCTCGTCAAAGCGATCGGCACCTTGGGCCATACTTCCCAAAAGGCTTGCCAAAATGCACTCGTTAACGCAGGGGAACACGTCGGCAGCCTGCAGCTGCACGAGAGGGATTTCCGAGAAACGCTTCGGAAGGCCGCAAAGCCGCTCGGTGTCGCGAGCGAGCTCGAACAGCACGACGAGCGATTTTTCATCACCCATCCAGGCTCGCACCACGTTAAGGCACGGCTGGCCATGCGGGATCGAGATCCTGCCCTCGAGGCCTTCAAGGAACTCGCTAGGCAATTGCGTGGACAACGCCGTGAGCAAGAGATGCGCGGCGAAGTCGTAGCGCGAGAGCAAATCGCCGTTGTAACCGATTCTTTTCGAAACGAGCGATGCGAATAGCGAATCAGCCCCGTATTTTGAGAGCTGGTCCAAAGGCTCTGACCCCTCGCAGAGCAAAACGAGATACGTTCTGACGATGGTCTCGAGCGACAAATCGCTCGCTCCCAAGGTAGCCCCGATCACGCCGAGCGCGACATCCGCCTTCGTTTCCGCCTGCGGCATGAGCTTTACGAATCTCGCCCTGCGATCGGCCGCGTTGAAGAACTGTCTGAACATGGACACGCCTTCTATGGCGGCATCCTTTGCTCCAAGGCTTTCGGCGAGAAGTGAGGCGAAATCGGCCTGGAAGTGCTCGGAGCAAATCTCGATATCGGCAAGCCAGTTCTTTTCAAGCGTTTTCGGCGAGAAATCTTTGGGCTCCGTCGTATACACGAGGAAATCGTCGCCGGCATGCAGGCGATAGAGCTCGCGCTTGGCGACAAAGCGATTGCTGCCGGACAATTTAAGGAAGCGGACGGTTCTTTCGGACGGGATTCCTTCTTTGGCAAGGGACTCGAATTCGTCTTCGAACGATCCGTCGACGTCATGCCAGAATACTACGCGCCGCTGCTCGAATTCCTCGAGGGGTTTCGCAAACCTGTCTTTAAGCTGCTCAACCGCATCTTTCTGCGCCATACGCGAACCACGCTTTCCCAAATAATGACCAACCGCTAATTGCCTTTTTAACCTTTCTATTATCCCACAACATCAACAAACCTCTCTCGACCCGCTTCCATTGTGTTTGACCGGCAATCCGACCGGTTCGGTTACAGAACAGAAAGAGAGGAAGCCATGAACCAAGAGGAAGACGAGACGATGACATACCGTGCAGTCGTTGAGCTATGGGCGGCCGAACGTGAAAGCCTGCAGTATGTGTTGCCGTATACGGCGCGCAAGGCGGCTCAGAAGGCCCTGCTGTTCGCGCCATGGATGGCGGAAGCGGAAATTGACCAGATAGAGCCGTCCCAGGTAAGCGCAGCTTTGATGTCTTTGGGAAGCAAAGGCGGGCGACAGAAAAAGGGGCTCTCGACGGCTACGCTCAGGGCGGCGCACCTAGCCGGCAGCCAGGCTTGCGTCTGGGCGGTTGAACGAGGCTTCGCCAGTAAGAACCCGTTCGCACGCGTGGCCAGACCGAGGGCAAATTACCGGCAATCGCAGTTTCTCACCCAGGGCCAAGCGACCAAACTCGCGCGTGCGGCAAGCAGGTCTTTCAGCAAGAACTTGTCGAGTGGCGACGTCGGGCGTGCTTCGTTCGCGCTGGCAGTGTGCATAGCGGTTGCCACGGGATTGCGCCGAGGGGAGATATTCGCCCTTAGCTGGGATGACTTCAACGAAACGACGATGCGATTGAGCGTAAGCAAGGCCATCAAAGGGGACGGATCCTTGGGAAGGCCAAAGAGCGTGGCGAGCATCAGGAACATCGCAATCGGAGGAAAGCTATGCAAGCTACTGGCGAAGATGCGGGCATGGCAAGAAGAGAACTTCCCAGAGAAGGATTGGTCGCAGAGCGCTTTCATCATGTGTAGTGTAGAAGGTGAACGCGCAAGCCTGAACGCCTTCGAGCATTGGTGGCGCTCCTGGGCGGACAAAGGCGGCTGGAAAGGCCTGCGTTTCCATGAGCTTCGCCACACTCACGCAACGCTTTTGATCTCTAACGGCACCGATGTTAAAACTGTCCAGATGCGTCTAGGCCATTCCTCTGCCGAAGTGACCATGTCGTGCTACGCGCACGCCCTGCCAATGGCGGACGGATCGGCGGCAACGCTGCTCGATTCGACGCTTTTCTCGCGGTAACGACGCCCTGCAAGGGACCTCGCGTCCCTTGCAGGCGAGGAGACGATCTTCGGCGGGTTTGCAGCAGAGAAGCTAGAGCATTTGCAAGTTGAGCTCGAGCCGCTGAGCAGGCGTTACGACGTGGTGGTGGCGAATCCGCCGTATATGGGGAGTAGCAACATGAACAGCTGGCTTTCCGGCTGGACCAAGAAACGCTACAAAGAAGTCTGCAAGGACCTTTGCACTTGTTTCATCAAACGAGGATTCAGCCTTTCGGACGACCGAGGCTACGAAGCTCTCATCACATCAGACACCTGTATGTACATTTCCTCATTTGAGAAAATGAGGAAAGAGGTTATCGAGCAAACGAGCATCGTTTGCTTTATCGATACGCGTGGAACCAATGCTCACCCCGACGTGTTCGATGCCAATGCCGGCTGGGTTCTGTGGAATCATCCCGGAGCGAATATTAAAGGTTCTTACTTCAAATTGAACCATCCGATATCCGAGAAAGGTCAAAGGCTCTTGGAAGCCCTTGCGAACCCCGATTGCGGGTGGTTCTATAAACAGTCTTGCTCTTCTTTTGAGGCCATCCCAGGGTCGCCAATTGCATACTGGATCAGATTATCGACTCTATCAGCATTTAAGAAGTACAAGCCTATGAAGAATTACGCTCGAACATCTAAGGGGCTTATAACTGGCGACAATGATGAATTCTTCAGGCTTTGGTGGGAAATCTCTCATATCAAAATTGGTTTTGAAATCGCATCGAATGAACAATCGATCGAATCTGGTCTCGAGTGGTTTCCGTTAAACAAAGGCGGAAAATTTAGAAAATGGTACGGAAACAATGAGTTTGTTATTCACTGGGCCGATAATGGGCAGGCCGTTCATAAGCATGCAAAAGAAACCGGTCACCACTCGCAAGATTACGATTCTGAGCTCAAATTCAAGGACAATATCTCTTGGTCGGATATATCTTCCGGTCTAGCAAATTTTAGGTACAGACACAACGAGCTATCCGATCACAAAGGGATGCCATTATTGCCTACAACAATTCCATTGAAGTATTGCTTAGGTTTTCTTAATAGTAGTACCTGCGCACACTTTCTGTCGTTTTTGAGTCCAACGCTGTCATGTAACATTGGAGAAATCGAAAAGCTACCTGTTCACATGGCGAATGAAGCTATAGAGCAACACATAGAGGAAATTGTTTCTTCGCAAATTACAGATGCGAATGAGGACTGGAACTCTTTTGAGGAATCTTGGAATTTTGCAAAACACCCCTTGATTTGACAAAGTTTGGGGTCGGTATATTTCCGACCCCAAATAGACTTACGCAAGCGGATGACGCTTAAAACCACAAGATACTTCGAATGCGTTCCAATCTATTCGTGCCAAATCGATATTGTCATCGACGATAGATGAGAGTGTCGAGTTATTTGTTGCAGCTTCATTGAATGGCAGTTTTCCTATATCGTTTATTTTGAAATGAAGACCCGGAGCAAGTAACTCGAAGACAACATCAGCAAACGATGAATTAAGCAGGGCCATCGTGCAATTTCTTTTGACATGATTGCTGATAGCGAATATTGGACCAACTGTTTCCGAGGTGACGCTTGAAGGTGCATATCTGCAATGGAATTTGCCGGAAGAAATGTCAGACCATGTGATGCCCTCGACGAACCAGTTGCTATACGGCATTAGATTCGAGGTCTTGTTTGTTTGATAGAAGTGTTTTGCCTCGGCAGACCAATCGATAACGTTAAGCCAATTGCCGTACCATTTTCTGAACTCGCCGCCTTTTGATAGCGGCACCCAACGCTTGCTTGTATGGGCGACCTCATACCAGTAGCGAATATACAAATCGTTATCTGCCGTTTTGTTTCCACTGGCAGTTAAATCGACATTCTTAATCAAAGTGCGTTCATTTCGAAAGGCTTCTATTAGTGTCCCTTTTAGCCAGTACGCTATTGGGCTGCCCGGTATCGCTTCAAAGCTACTTGCATCCGCGCGGTAGAACCACCCGCAATCGGGGTTCGCAAGGGATTCCAAGGCCCTTGGGGCCTGCTGGTCGGCTCCGGCGAAGTCGGACAGGCGCACATAACCTCCGCGGTAACCCGGGCAATATCCTTTTTGCAAGGTGAAAGTGCAGATGGGGACAGTAGCTCCGCTGAAACCCGAATACTCAAGCTGAATGAGCGAAGTGATCGTGTTTTGCTGGATTACGAACTTGCGTAGCTTTTCGTATGTCCCAATGAACATCCATACGTACGGTGTCATGAAGCCGAGTTGAGCGTGCTCGGCGCCCATGCCGACGTTGTGCGCCATGAAACACGAGAATAGATCCCCCTTAACATCCTTGTAGTGCTTTTTGACCCAGTCGCCCAGCCATTTGTTCATATTCTTTGAACCCATGTACGGCGGATTTGCAACCACCACGTCGTAGCGTCTGCTCAGCGGCTCGAGCTCGGCTTGCAAGCGCTCCAGCTTCTCAGCTGCAGACCCGCCGAAAATCGTCGTTTCGCCTGCAAGGGACGCGAGGTCCCCTGGATGCACTTGGAGGTCTTTCGGTTTTTCGCCAAATTGTCACCAAGTGCAACGAGTACTTGGTTTAATATATTCCCAGTGAAACAGTCCTTGTGGACTCTACGTGAGGCAGGGACAAAGGAGGGTCGTTGGGCAACCAGCGGCCCTCTGATTTTATAAGGAGGCATGTTGAAGGAATTCAAAACCATCGCCGAGCAAATCCACATCCTGAAAACCAGGGGCATGCGCGTCGGTGAAGAGGCCTCCACCATTCTGCTGCGTGAAAACTACTATTCGGTAATAAACGGCTACAAAGACCCGTTCCTCGACAAGGAAGCCATGCAGTCAAGCGCCGACGACGTCTATCTGAAGGGCACCAGGTTCGAATGGCTGTACAGCTTGTTCAAATTCGACCGGGAGCTACGCCAAATCACCTTCAGTTACCTTATTCAAGCTGAGGCGGCGCTTAAGTCCGCCACAGTATACGCTTTCTGTGAGAAGCACCCAAAATGTCCTGATTACTTAGATCGCTCCTCGTTCTGCTCTGCGAGGGATATGCTGACGCCCAAAACCTTCAAGGGGAATAAGATGGCTCAGCATTCCAGGAGTATCAACAAGTTGATGGGGATACTGAACAAGAAGCTCGTGGTCGGCCCCGCAACACGCCCCTTCGTCGAGCATTACATAACCGCATACGGCGAGGTTCCCCTATGGGTGCTCTCTAATGACCTGACCTTCGGGAACATGTCTCATTTTTTCCAGCTTATGAAGAGGGGCGACCAAAACTCCGTTTGCAAGCACTTGTTCGAGACAACGCTCCGAACGAAGAGCGACGGGAGGATTACCCCGCACGAGGTCCTGAGGGCTTATGACGTCCTCACTCATTTCAGGAACTTGTGCGCGCACGATGAACGCCTCTATTGCGCGCAAGTCGACAACGACGATTACGCCACCATGTTGAAGCTCATGGAAATTGCCCTGCCACGCGATGTTGTGCGCGAAATGAAAAAAGATGTCGAGACCCTGCTGGTTAAGTACAGTGATGAGCTCCATATGATCACGGCGCAAGACCTCAGAAATCAATTGGGGCTGTAACCTGTTTTGATGGGCATAATGCTTTTCCTGCATTGACCTATATCAAAAGCCCTTCCTGCAACATGGATTCTGCCACCTGAGGTGTCAAGGGCCTTGGAAGCCCTTGCGAACCCCGATTGCGGATGGTTCTACAGAGTGAATGCAAATAAATTTAAGGTAATTCCAGGTAGTCCAATTGATTATTGGGCGACAGATTCAGCATTCAGATCGTTTAACGAAAAGCAGTTTCTGAATGAAAAAATTGATGCTCGCGTCGGATTGATAACAGGCGATGGCAATAGGTTTCTTCGTCTCTGGCATGAAGTTGGAAGATCGAAAATCTCATTCGGCAATAAAGAAGGTAGTGGCCAAACGCTAAAGTGGGTTCCATATACCAAAGGTGGAGAATTCCGGCTTTGGTATGGGAATTTCGACTATGTCGTTAATTGGGAACGGGATGGTTGGGAGATGAAGAACGATAATTACGATGGGGCACGAGTGAGGGCTCATAACTTCAACGGGCCTCAATCATTTAAGGAAGGCATCACGTGGAATAGCATATCTTCGTCTCGTTTTCATTGTAGATACGTACCTAAAGGCTTTCTTTTTGACGCAGCGGGGCCACTGTGCGAAGTTCTTGATGAAGCATTGCTTGCATTCATGTTGGGCCTGCTTAGCTCAAGCACCTTCGCTTATTTCATGCAGCTCATGAATCCCACGATGAATTTTCCTCCAGGATATTTAGGGGCAGTTCCTTTTGTCCAGCCAGCAGATGCAGAAAAAGAAAATGTCAACAAGCTCGTAAAGGGCAACGTTGAGCTGTCGAAACAAGACTGGAATTCGTTCGAGACCTCTTGGGATTTTGCACGTCATCCTCTGGTTTAGCTTATAGTGTGCTGGTGCGACCGCGTACGCACCAGCACCCCCCCTTTGCTTCATGCCAATGGATGGCGTTTGAAGCCGTAAGAAGTCTCAAAGGAATCCCAATCGTTGCGGGAGCTCACAGTGAGAGATTCAACAATCGCAGGCGTCTGGCTGCTTTCAAAGACTTCCTGCAATACGGGATAGCTTGCAACTTGTCCAACTTGGAAATCCAAGGTCGGCGAAATGGCTTTTGCAACTTCAGCGCACACAGAACTATTCAGAAACGCCTCAAGCCTGAAGGAAGAAGATCGATCAGAAGAAAAGAAAGCGGGAGCCACTTCGTTGAATATGCTCCCAACAGGTTTGTACCTGAACGCAAGTTTACCGCTAGAAATCTTTGACCAAGAAATGCAAGGTTTGAAATATTCGTCTTGATTTTGAGGGCGTGCGGCAAGTTGACCAGCCTCGTTATGGTAGGCCTTGATTCTGCTTCCGTTGTGCTCCCAGTCAACGACGTACTTGTCGTTTCCGTACCACTTTCGAAACTCCCCGCCTTTGTTGTGGGGAAACCAGCGTTTACGAGATTTTTGGGCTTCAGTTCCATTTCGGGCATCGAAGCATATCCTGTCAAGCCCGATCTCCCACCAGCAACGCATAAAAAGCTCCTTGTTGCCGGTGCCCAATCCTTTTTTGGGCAACGCATAATGCTCGAGCGCCTGGCCCTGTTTGAAAGCAACTCTAAGGCTAGCAGAAACCCAATACGCAATCGGACTGCCCGGAATCGCCTCGAATCCGCTTGCGTCCGCGCGGTAGAACCACCCGCAGTCCGGGTTCGCAAGGGCTTCCAAGAGCCCTGCTTGCTTCTCATTCTCTGAACCCATGTCTACAAGGCGGAAATATGCGCCTTTGGCTTCGCTTTTCGCGTTAGCGAACACGGTCGCGGTAGTCGATACGACCTCGCCACCGATTGCGCCAAACGCGCGCGTGCCGAGATGCGCCATCGAGGAAATCGAATGGTTGCGCAGGATTTTACCGCGGAGTTTCTCGAAGCTGCCGAGGAACATCCACGACTGCATTGTGACCATCGCGGAGTAACCGTTGCCGGAACTCATGCCGAAGCCTTGGTCGATAAAACTCGTGCAAAGATCTCGGCAGGCTTCAGGGTAATGCTTCTTCACCCATGCGCCCATCCATTTGCCCAAGCTCGAGCTTCCCATATACGGCGGGTTCGCCACCACCACGTCGTAGCGCCTGCTCAACGGCTCGAGCTCAGCTTGCAAGCGTTTCAACTTTTCTGACGCAAACCCGCCGAAGATGGTCTCTTCGCCTGCAAGGGACGCGAGGTCCCTTGCGATGGCTTCCAAGTCATCGGAGCTCACGGTGAGCAAACTACCGCATTCGTCCAAATGCGCTGCCGCATCCACAAGCTCAGGACAGGCGCGTAGGTTCTCGACGTACTGCAGTTCCTCGGGCTCGAACTCGACGCGGCTGAGCACCGTTATGCGCGGGCTCACGCCGCGACGTAAAAAGCGCGAGTCAAGCTCGCATGCCTTCATCGTCAGCGCGAACGAGGCCATGGCACCAGCGCGCGGGTCAATCTCCATGCCCGAAAGGTTCTTCTCTAGAATCAGCCTTGCAGCATCGCGACCGGTGTAGCCATCTTCGAGGTACATCTTCGACAACAGCTCAAAGGCATATACGAGGATATGGCCCGAGCCGCATGCGGGGTCGACCACGGTGATTTCCTCGGGGCTCGAGATTTTCTTGAACTCGGTCTCGGCATCCTCGTCGGGCTTCACGAAATACGGCATCTCCTTGGGTAGCTCGGAATCGGGCTTGTTGAGCATCCACAGGCGCCCGAGGGAGTTCTCTGTAAGGTAGCGCACGATCCAGTTGGGCGTGAACAGCTGGGTTGCCGGAGCGATGGAGTCGCGCTCGGCCTTCTTGCCTTTCTTGAAGCTGGCGAATACCTCGTCTTTGCGCTCGCTGACGTAGTACTGGTACATCCATCCTACGATTTCGACGCCCTCGCGCCAGTCTTCTTCGGGGATGGACGTCACGAGCTTCTCCACGACGCCGCCTTCACGCAGAAGGCCATCGGGTAAAAGAAGCTCCATGGAGCCGCCAATTTTTTCGAAGACAGCGGGCATGCAAGCGGCGAGCTCGTCGCACTGAGCCAGGAAGATTGCCCTGAAAAGTGTCTCGTCATCGCCGCGTTGGACGAGCTCGGCGACCTGCGTCTGGTCGAGCGCCCCGAGGGGCAAGTCCATCGCCTCGGCAAGAGCTTGAGGCCGAAATGACCCATCCGTGCCCGAAAGCACGCGGACGTGGCTCGGGAGCCTGTCGTTGAGCTCCATAAAGCGAATGGCAAGGAGCCGGTTGAACCAAGTGTAAGCCGCCTGCTCCACAAGCTCGCAGTAGCCTCCGTCGGCAGCAAGGCGTAAGAGCTCCGCCCGCTGCTGACGCTCGGCGGACGTGAGCACGCGGCCGTCGATGGTATCGGCGGTGCCGGGCAGGCTGCCCTTCTCCAAGATGCCGTACTTCATGCAGCGCTTCCGCACGTCGGAGATGAGCTCGCGGCGGGCCCAGATCGCAAAGTTCTTGATTGCGGTGTCGTTCATCGTTGGCTCCTATTTAATCTTGGCGAGCAGGTCGCCGAATTTAGCGTAATTAACCTTCACGCCGTCGTCGAGGTCGATGGCAATCATCTGCTCTGCGTAGTGCGCGACCTCCTGCTCGTAGTTGGAGGCTTCTTTGAGCTGGTCCTGGAGCTTCTTCACTCGCTTCTGTAGGGCCATCCGCTGGCTGCCTGAGGCGGATTCGAGCTGGCTTTCGCAGAACTCGATCTGCGAGCGGTAGCGCTGCTGCTGGGGGTGTATATACTCGGTACGGATTCTCGCGATCATGTCTGGCGTGTAGCGGTGCATGTATATCAGGCACTTGAAGCCGTTCTTCTTGCCCGAATCGAACATCCAGTAGATGGGGCGCTTCTTGTAGATCTGGCAGTGGTCCTTGAAGAAGTCCTTCAGGAAATACGAGCGGATGACCTCGCGTGCGGGCTTGCCCTCGCCGCCGAGCGCATCGGCGATGTAGCGCAGGTTCCGCTCCAGGGTCTCATCGCCGTAGGCAGCCTTGACGAACGCGACCGCATGGGCAACGATGTCGTCGTCGCCGAAGTAGTCGTCGTCCGTCACGGGGATGATTCCGTCGTCGTCGCAGGGGTACGTGGGGTCGGGAATGCGCGCAAGGTAATCGGATTCGGTGGCGCCCTGGTCTGCGAGGATCAAGCCGTCCTCGTCGAGCGAGTAGCGGCCCATCATGCAGCCGACCGCATAGCTGAGCAGGCTTTTTATCTCGCGTTGCAAATCCGCCTTGCGCACCGACACGTACTTGTCCTCAACCTCGATGGGAACTTCTCCCACCATGTCATAGATCTCGGCGAAGATGCGGTTGAGTTCCTCCTCGTTCGCTTTGAGCCTGTTGAAGCGGTCCTCGCATTCCTTTTCCCATGCTGCGTATTTATCGGCTATCAGGGTTGCCATAGCTTGTCTCCTTTATCCCAGGCGGATGCTGTCGAAGCCTTCGAGCTCTTTGAGCAGGCGCGTCTTCAGCTGCGCCAGGTACTCGTCGATCTCTTCCTCGCTGCGAAGCGCCTTGGCGGGAAGCACCGAGCTGCGCGGCACGACCTTGGGCTTGGACGCGGGCTTGGTCGGTGCGGAGGGCTCGACGGGGCGGCTGCCCGAGTTCGGCTTCGGGCGCTGCGCATCTCTCACCGCCACGTCGATCTTCGTTAGCTGCGAATTGCGCCACGCGTCTATCTGCGCTCCGATCGCATCGAGGCGAGAGCACGTTTCCGCTTCGTGGATGCTCGCGCGCTTTTGAACGCGAGATTCCCCTGCGCCGGCCACGATTGACGCGCAAGCGCCCGCCGCGGGCGCACCTTCGGACTTGGCGTAGCTTTCGATCTCGCCATACGCCGAGTCGAGCCTGCCGAGCATATCGTCGCGCTTTGCGGCACACAGCTTCAAGTAGGACTTCATCGCCTTCTCGGTCAGCCCACCGAGATCCTTGATTTTGCCATAGGGCTTTTCGGCTTCGACGATCGCGCGTATGTCGGCAAGCGCCGATTGGACATCGACGTCGCCCTCGACGTACGCCGACTCGCTCCTCATGGTGTCCAGCGTCTTGAGCGCCTTGTCGAACAGCTCTTTTTGGTTCGTATCGAAGAATCTCCTCACCTCGCCGAGATCTTCCTCGTTGTCCATGATGTCTTCGCTCAGGTTGCGGAGCTCGCCCAGCAGGGCCTCGGGGTCGGCTTTTTGGCCGAGAACGGAGCTGGCAAGGTGTATGCCCTCATCGATCGTCGCACGGCCGGGATAGGGCTTCGCCCCTCGGTACTTGCTTGCCAGCATGTCTCGAAGGACGCTGATGCGATCGCTCAGGCAGTCCTTGACCGCTTGGACGAGCCCATCCTCGTCCGCGGGCGGGTTTGCTGAGCTGTCGAGCTCCCTCAGAACCTCTTTGGCCTTCGAGACAAGCGCTGTCGGAATGCTTTTCCTTATGGCTATGGTTGCCTTGTCGATCTCGGATTGCTTTCTCAAGTACGCCGGCAATTTCGGGTCGCCCGCCGAAACGCGCGCCCCTCCATAGGAGACCGTGGCTTGCCACCTGTTTATAAGCTTCGCGGCGACAGAGGCGACGTCTATCTCGCGCCAGCCGAACGGCTTGCCTTGAAAGTTGCGCTGCAGGTCGCCAACTGTGGTTGCCTGGTGGAGCTGGCCGCGGGCCCGCAGATACGCGAGCATCGCCTCGGCGGCCCCTGCGTTGCCGCCGAGCTCTCCGTCGGAGTTCATTTGCAGGTTGCGGCCCGCCAGAACGTCGCGCAGCTGGGCGTCGTTGTCGATGGGCGAGTCTATGAGGGTCGATTTCGTGAAGATCGCGCTGGCAAGTTTGTCGAGAACGCCCTCGATCTTCTGCTTGGCCGTGCCTGCCGGGATCTGCACCGATTGCCCCGCAACCGAGACGCGTGCGCGCACGATGGCGTCCTCGATGAGTCCTTCGGCCTCCTTGCGGTTCTCGACGGCCTCTTCCTGCTTGCGCTGGATGATGTTCTTCTTTGCCTGGGAGTCGTCGCTGCTGGCCTTGGTCTGGGCGTACTTTTTGATTTTGGCGGCGTTGTAGAGGATATCGTAGTAGTCACTTTCGGTGTCGAGCACCAAAAGGGCTTGATCGGTCGACTTCAAATCGAGTTCGCCGTCCGAGGCCTCGGCGAGGGCGGTGTTGGCCAGCGTGACGATGTTGAGCCTCATACCCTGCTGGGATTGGCCCACGATGGTGTCGTCGATGTAGCGATCGATCGGAAAGTCGTTCGCGCCCTTGCGGAATCGCTTGTCGGTGAAGATCTTGCTGAAGATGATCTTCTGGACCTCGTCGATGACGTTGGCGGGATCGATCTTCTCGTCTTTGATTTCGCGCGCCACTTCCTGCTCGGTATCGGTGAGGAACGCGTACTTGTCGCCCGTTCGCGCTACGTAGTTCTCTCGCACGAGGCGGTCGAGGCTTTCCTTCACCGCCTCCTTTTTCGCCTTCATGTCCGCATCGATGCGGTCCGCCATGAGGATGGCGATGTTTCCGATGCACGGCTTGACGTCGTTGATGTAGTTGACCAGGTACAGCACCTTCAGCACGTCGATGTCCTGGGGCTGTATGGTGTAGTCCCTCTCGGCGGCGTCGCGGCAGCGCACGAACACCTGCTTTATGCCGTGGTCGAGCTCCTTCTCCAGCGTGTCGAAGAAACGCCAGAAAGGAACCAAGCTGCTTTCGTCGCCGCCCTCGACCGCCTGCGCGGCCTCCTGGTAGCTCGACAGCATGCTTCGCTCGCCGGTTGAGAGGCTCTTGCCCTGGTAACCGTGGCGACGAATCTCCTTCAGCACGCCGGGCATGAGCTTGAACTGGTAGTCCACGAACGGGAAGCAGTCGACGAAGTCCTCTTCGCCGGGAAAGCCCTTGAGATCGCTGCGAGAGTCTTCGAAAGAGAACAGGTTCTTCAGCACCACGTCCTTGGTGGCGTATTCGCCCTTAAGCAGAGTTGCGGCAGTTTGGTTCTTGTCGAGCACGCGCTTCTTGATGACCTCGTCCACGCTAGACGAGGAAAGCGACAGCCTGGTGGCGAAGCGGCCCTGAATCTTCGAGAAGTCCATGGATACGACGTTCATGAGCTCGTCGATGGCCTCTTGGCTTGTTACCACCATCCAAACTCGGCCGCCACAGTTGTCGCAGAACTTTTCCATGAAGGTTTGGAGGTTGAGCATGCGGCTGGTGTCGCCGTTGAGGTACTGGCCCATCTCGTCAATCATGAACAGCAAGCGGAAGCGCTTGCCGCACTCCGCCTCGCGATTCTTGGCGTACTCGTTGATGTCGTCGACGAGCGCGCCGAAATCGACGAGCGCGGCATCGGAGCTGTCGGCCCAGTCGGTCACCGACTTGATGGACATGCCGCACGCCCTGTTGGCCGCCTCCGCGACCTCCTCGCCGAACATGTCGTAGCTCTCGCGGTCGTCGACCCAGGGGGTGCCGGTGATGTCCTCGTAGGCAGAGCGGAACTCACTCGTCTTGCCTCGGTCGTCAATGAGCTTCTCGAAGCGGGCGAGCTTGTAGTCCATGCCGTAGAAGCCGAGGTGCTCGTAGAACACGCGCGCGATCGACCGGAGCACCGCGGTCTCCGAGGTTTCGCCCTCCTTGTAGCAGCCGCCCTTGTCGTCGATGTTGAACAGGATGGTCTCCGCACAGGCGTCGGAGGCTCGCACGATGCTCGCGTAGGTCATGGGGTCGTCGAACTTGCCGTCGAAGTACTCGACGGCGCGCTTGCCCTCGACCTCCTTGTTCTCGAGGAGGTAGCTGAGCATCTTCAGGAAGTGCGATTTGCCGCTTCCGAAGTAGCCTTGGATCCATACGCCGGTGTTTCGCTCGGGGCTGTCGAGGCCACGCTCGTAGGACTGGAAGAAGTCGGCGAAGTGACGCTGCAGCTCGCGCGTCACGACGTATTCATCGAGCTCCTGCTTGATGGTGCTCTGCTCGCCGACGCTGATGACGCCGTTGATGTACCTGTTGATGTCTCGCTTGAACATCTCCTGAATCTGCATGGCTTATCTCCTAAATCAGGTCGAAGGCCCGGTAGTAGTTTCCGTCTTTGAGCTTCCCGTACAAGCTGAGCGACCCTCCGTCGAATGCGCCCGGGTAAGCAACGATGACCGGCACGTCCCGGAAGGCGCTCTGCATGTTGTTGAGCACGTTGTGGACCCTCACGAACGGGAAGGCCTCGCCGACGCCCGTGATGAGCAGCACGTCCCCGGGAGAGTGGGGGCTCCAATCGATGGCTTCCGCATAGGCTTCCGGTGTGGCGATGCGCTGAACCTGCTTGAGCAGGCCTTCGCTCCCGCGCTTTTCTTCCTGGCCGGGCAACCGATCAAGCACTCTCTTCGATTCGGCAATAGAGAGCAACACATCGTAAAGGTTGCGTTCGACCACGTTCGCCCTCACGCCGTCCGAGCCGTATTTCCCGCCGCGCGAGTCAGAGACGACCCTGCGGAAGAAATCCCTCGCGGCGGGCTCGAGCGTTGGGTCGTAACAGAACGTGAATATGCCGGCCTCGTTGCCCAGACCCTTGTTTGCCAGGAAATCGGCGTCGTTCAGCTTTGAGACAAGCGATTTGCATCGGCGCTCGAAATCCTCTTTCTGCATGGGCGTCGCCATCAGCATGCCTCCCTGCAATTGAACGCGGGCAGAGCCGCGTAGTCGCCCTTGGCCTCGATGGCGGCCCTTACCTCAGGATCGATGTATATCGGTACGAGCCTATCGCTGCGCGTGCTTTCGAGCATACCGACTTCGACGAGGCATTTCTTGAGCACCTGCTTCAGCTTCGCGATGGTGGTTTCGGAAGACGTCGCGAAATTATCGAACTCCTCCTCAAGCCTGACGAAGTAGGCATTCATATCGGTTGCGGAAAACGAGTAATCGAGCTCGGCGAACCGGTGGGCGATCTCATCGAGCATGAAGTGCCTAACCAGGGGATAGGCGCACATCATCATGTACAGATTCGCCTGGGCGGCGGCGTCCGGAAGTCCTTCCGCCACGATTTCAACGATTTCCCTGCTGCGGACCGCATCGATTCGTTTATTGCACGCCTTCGATATCCTCGTAAGAGTGCGCTCCGTCGGATACTGGAAAAGGTTCTCCCTCTTGACCGCGCCTGCCGCTTCGACGTCGCTCATCCCGTTGAGTCTCATCGCCGCCACAATTCGGCATTCTCTTAGAAGCCACTGCTCGCGCGCGATGGTGTTTCCCATTAACTTTTTGCCAGTTGGCACTAGAGCTTCGCCTCCTCGAACAGCTCCTTGTTCGCCAGAATTTCCTCCGTTGCAAGCGAGGTCATCAAGGCAGATAAGCTCATGCACTTTTCCTCGGCGATCTTCTCAAGGGAGGCTTTCATCTCTTCGCTCGCAGCGAACACCACTCGCTCGGTCTTTCTGCCGGCGAGCACCTTTTTCCTCAATTGACTTTCATCCACGTGATCACATCCTTGCGTATCGGGTGGTATGAAAACTGTGCACAATTTTAGCACTAACGATTCGATTGGCTGGCGTGCAGCATGGGTTTGGTCGTTTTATCGCTTCAGAAATAGCAGGAAGCGGTCTAGCTTTTGGCCTGCTTTGCGATTCGGAGCTATGCAACGTGGAATTGTTGAATCGCGTATACCACGGTTCGCGAATTGGCAGTCTGGTATGAGCAGGTCGCGAAGGCGAATACTTTGCTCGACCCGTCGTATTCGAGTAGGACGAGGTCGCTTTTGCCAATCCACTCCGCGATCGCCCCTGGATCGTCGAAGCTTGGGCACACCGTCTCGGCGCTGGCGTCCACGACGTCCACGGCAATGACCGATAGCTCGTACGTGCCGCCATCGCGGGTATGCAGGAAGATGCGCGAATGGCTTCGCGCATAGCCTTCATCGCTGTACTTCGCGAAATCCGCGAACACGCTGCCGTCGGACATGTTGTGCCCGTAGATCGGGACGAGGAGCGATTCTTCCGTGCAGTCGGCGTCGATGTATGGGGTGCCGTAGCCTCCTTGGCCGAGGGCATCCAGGCAGAGATAGGCGTTCGGGTTCTGCTTGTCGGCCTTGGCTATCGGCTGGCTTATGCTCGTATTGGGCACTTCCACCCAGGCGACGATTTTCTGGGACAAGCTGTCCCAGTCGATTCCCCGGGGCTCATCATGCTCGCTTTCCTCTGATACGGCGCCTTCGAGCGACTGTGCGATACCGGCCTTGTCGCTGTCGTCTGCGGCGATCAAAGTGCATAGCGCGGCGACGGCGAGCGCGGCGAGCACCAGGCCAAGGCCTTCGGCGATCTTCTTCAGCTTCA
>OLOM01000782.1_pt1 | contig 23531 bp, 23 predicted proteins | sample 1672531 | NCBI WGS metagenome assembly OLOM01 (sample SAMEA3136696, study PRJEB25190) | human gut metagenome | reverse complement strand
CAATTTCTACAAGACCATCATGAGCAGGCTTGACACCAAGGCTTTTGGGCTCAAGAAAACGAGTCGCATAAAGGCTTTTGTCTTCAGATTCATCTCCGTACCTGCCAAGTGGATCATGACTGCAAGGCAATACGTGCTGAATATCTACACAGAGAACCGAGCTTATGCAAAACCCTTCAAAACAGAATTCGGATAAGAATCCTTTCTTTCCGGTTTGAATCTGCGTATTACCTCAAGTCGCATCGTGGGGTAAGGGGATGTTGGCTACATATTGATGTTGTGCTGTTGCTTTTTACTGAAAGCTGCTACTAACGACTCATAAATCTACCCTTAATCGTGTATTGGATGATAGTTGCGGATTTTAGGTTTTTCTTTTTTTAGCAAGTCTCAGCAGCAAGAAATCTTTCAACAAGCCTAAAGATGCACTTGTGCACAAATGCAAAACATCAGGTCTGTATGATTGCATTGCTTTCTTTACTTCCATACATTTTTGAGAAATTTCTACAATTCCATCATAAAAACGCATCATACCATAATCATCAGCCTCGCCTACTTTACGTTTTCTGTCAAATGATATTGGCATCAACTCTACCTGTGAATCAATAATTGCATTATAATAATCCAAAACAGCCTTTCCCCAAATACCAATTCCACCAGGCACAATACCTGATCCATGTAAATACGGTGAACAAAATAACACTTTCAATTTTCTAGCCATTATCTATTGTTTTTATGAGTATTAATTAACAAAGTTCAACAATTTCTAAGTATATCAATATATTTATGAACAAATGTTGAACTGCTAAGAAGATTCATAGCCTTGGTGCGACTATTTTTCCTATATATCTGATATTGTGTTTCATTCAATTCCAAAGCCTCAGATAGTTTCTCTGCAATAGAGTTTGGACAGAAAGGATCAAAAAGGAATCCATTGACACCTTCATTGACATAAATAGAATTGTCACAAACATCGCTACATATTACAGGAAGCCCTGTGGAAATTGCTTCGCAAATTACATTAGGAGTCCCTTCAAAAAAAGAAGGAAGACAGAAAAAATCTGCCTCCGCATATTTTTTCTCTATTTCTTTGGTCTTGGGACATAATTTTATAAAATCCTGTAACCCATATTCAATAATTTTAGTTCTACATTGCTCGAGGTAGTCAGAATATCTATCAGCTATACCATACCAGCAAACTCTAAAGTGATGACCTGCGTCTTTTAGCAATTTCACACCTTCTATGAAGCCTAAAGTATTCTTAGATTTCCAAATCGTAGCTGCAACCACGATTAAAGGACATTCCCTTCTTGGGTGCTTGACATAAGAAAACTTTTCTAAATCGACAAAATTGGTAATTGTTTTCATTTTTACCTTCATCCACGGATAATGCTTCAAGAGGAATTTCTCTTGCGCATAGCTATTTGGTACAATTGCGTCTGCAGTATGATATAAGCAAAAACGTATTCGCTCATTTAGACCCATATTCTGAGTTGTATTCCTTTCGCTTACAATAAGGTGGAACTTACAGCCCATTATCTTGGTCAAACACGCCACCAAGGAGGGCGTTTCCTGATAGGCTATCACCCAATCGGGATGCTCTTTCCTGAAGTACTTTCTCACTGCAAGAATACGCTTCTTTGTATTGTCGGCTCCTGGAATCAATTCGTTGCATACACCTTTTTCATCAAGGAAACTCTTATAGAAATCTATATTATAATAAGATGAAACCTTTACCTCGAAGCCTTTCTCCTTCAGCAATACGGCAAGTCCAACAAGCTGTCGTTGTGCACCACCTGCACCAAGGCAATCTGTGAATAAATTTATTTTCATAATAAAGCAAAATCAAGTCTAAACTTTTCAATATATTGACCGTTAGATCCAGTAACAAACATTACTGCTAGGATTCCAATTACGGCAGCGAGGAAACATGCCCTGAGAATTTTGTCATTTATGAAATATGCAGTGATTGGAACAGATAAGAAGATACATGTGGAATAATACATCATCAAGCGATTGATGGCTGTAAGTTGAAAACCTGCAAACATAACAGAAAGGTTTAAGGTTAGGATAACAAACAACAGTTTGATAATACCTTCTTCCAAGACCTCTCTCTTTAAAAACCAAATATAGCTCACATAATAACACAGAGATATTAACAAAGTTGTAGCATTACTTTCGTTTGAATTCTTATACCCTTCATATCCCACCATATTTTTCACAAAAAACAAAAAGATGAAATTGATAGCTACTATCATAAAGACAGCCCCACTAGCTAGGGTAACTACCAACCTTTGCTTATCCTTTATGCCATAAACGAAATATACGGGGAGAAATACTAATGCAGTTTGATGACACAAAAAAGCTCCTGCTATACAAAGTAGAAACATTTTTAAGTCTCTGTTGATAATGAACGGTAAGGAAAGGAGGGTTAAACCAATAGCACAATGCTGCCTAATGACAAAAAAGGCCTGCGTGATTCCCAAGAATATCAGAATGATGGAAATGATGGGATAGGGAGAATACTTCTTTGTTAAGCTTAAATAGGCATAAGCATTGATACATCCAACTATGAACAAGCTCCATTTAAAACTGCCCAACAACGCTCCTATCCTCAGAACATATCTAAAGCCAATTTCTGGACATTTGAGCGTCCACAACCTTTTAAAGGGCACCTGAAACCAATCTACCGATGCTAGTTCCTTATAGCCCGTATAATAGATTGGCAAATCTGGCATACTATGAATATCTACAAATGTTTTTAGGAAAACGATACCAACAAACACAATTACGTATGCCAAATTTTCATTTTTTGACATAAATGCTATTGTAGATAGAACTATTATGAAGATAATAATCAATAATAACATATCGCACTAATTATCGAAAACAAAACTAAATCTCATTAATAAATTACAGAGTTTCTTTTTAAAGAGGTCTCAGTTACTAAACTGAATCACTACTGTCCAATAAAAAAGGGCAATTCGAATTACAATAGCGTTGTAATAGAGAACGTGAAATAAAAGAAAAAGCAGTTTTTTGATATACACTAGGTAAAGACAAAATAGCCTCGTAAAGAGTAATCCAAGATTTTTCCGGTAACTTTGTTCTCGAATTTTGCTTTTATCAATAATCTTGTTCACTACCTCCACCGTGTTATCAGTAGAACCATCATTTACTATGACCCATTCAAACGATCCCTTGAATGTTTGGTGGTTAATCATTTCTGCAAGAGAATCAAGCATTAAAGCCCGATTATAAGTTGCAGTGAAAATAGAAAATCTGTATTTATACATAATCTATTTAGTTTTTATAACATCACTATATTTACGAGCCAATAAAAACGAACCTATACCAAGCATTCCCCTACATATTAGAATTGTGATTGCAGCACCTATATAAGAGTAATAAAAAATAAGTGGAAGCGAAATACACATTCCAATAATAGAGGATGCGAAAGTTAGATTTCTTAATGGCTTTTCCTTATGAATTATGATTAGATAACTTGTACCATAAGTAAAACTCATAGCTAAAAAAACAATTGACGCTGATAGAATCTGCATAACAATGATTGAATTATTAAACTCCTTTCCAAGAATTAGGCGTATAACCCATGGTGATACAAGAATTATCAAAACTGCTCCTATAATAGCAATGCTCATATTAAGTTTTGCATAAAAGCCATGTTTATCTAACCTTCTTGCTAAGAAAGGATAAAATGCTCGAGAAAGCACTGCTTGAAACTGATATAATATTGTCGGAAATTTATTGCCCCCGTCAAACAGACCATTCGCGGTGGAACCGCCGAAAAATCCTAAAAGCAGGACAGAAAAGCTATTATAGAAATTGGGCATAATGTTGTTAATGAAGACATCAGTACTACCTTTAATAGTTTTTGATATTTCTTTCCATTTGGGTCTATACAAAGTATATCCCCATTTATGCAAAATCAAATAGAGGGCTCCTATTCCACATATAAGATAACCGATTGTGGAAAGTAAAGGTTGAATTATATAATCTTCTTTTTTATGAATGAACATGAATACAGCAACAGTAAATAAAAGTTTCATCAGAAGATTGAAAATAGTTGTATATTTCATTTTCTCTATAGCCTGAAACATCCAGTCAGGAAATAGAATATACCCCGGAATCATTAGGAATGTGATTAATATTACCACTGCATTCTCCCGAAAATATGGTACAATAGCTACAAGAAGCAATAAAATAAAACCAGAAATTAACATCAGCAGGCATCTTGACCAAAGCACATTGCTAAATATCTGTGACACTTTTTCCTTATCATCCCTATGTTGCGCAACATCACGTGTGGCTGTAAGGTTAAATCCCCAATCAGTCACAGTTTGAAACCAGACGACTACTGCCGAAGCAAAAGCTATTTTCCCGAAGCCATCAGTTCCTATTACCCTAGCAAGATAAGGCATCGAAATCAAAGGAAACACATAGCCTGCTATTTGTAATAGGGTCAAATAGCCAAAATTCGCAAATACAGTTTTACCATCATTACTACTATTTAATTGCTTTTTAATTTCTATTATCTTAGTCATTTATTCTTTTGCTATCTGTAAGCGGTCACTTTAGGCACGTTAAGCCATAAAATGAATGCTTTTTTATTATCTTTTAAGAAAAAATCATTTGAATTTATGCCCAAACAGTAACAGTAGCCAGCTGCCATCTATGAGCGAGTAAGTCTACCACTTTGTCCTTTGCCGTTTTCTTGATCCTGCGGAACACATCACAAAGATACTCCACAGAATCCAAATTGTGCTTTCGGATATTGCAAAGTGGGACATCAGGCAAGCAAAGCGCACACCTGATTCCGGACTACCAACAAAATAACTATTATTGCGATATTTCGCTAATCTTCTAATCTGGCACTCCCCTACATTGTTCGAGATGTCAAATAAGTTTACCCCGACTCGACTGCAAGTATCTACTGTAGGCTTAACACAAATTTTAGTATATCCTTCCATCACCTGCGATATGGTCTTTTAACTCAGAGTAGCGCAATCATGTCTTTTGGGAAAATCATTTTGCTTTGCTTCTTCTCCTCATCGTAAGTAAGTATTGTGCCACCACATACACTACACATCAATGTCTTTGGCATGACATTAGGTATGGAGAAATACATCGAATATATACATGCGAGCTATAAATATCATACAAAAAAGATTTTATCTTATCTTTCATCTTTATAATTTCAAACTATTTTCTTATCATATACAATTCCGCCGCTATCGGCAACAAACATAATACGGCTTATCTATCTCAGAAAAGAAAAGCGATATTCCCTATCTTCTCTAACATCAAATATTTTCATTGTACATATATATATTAGATATAAAGTATAAACATACCGTAGGGTACTATTTAAATAATGTGGTCCTCAAAGAGACCTATCCAGCCATCCACCTCCCACTTCCAGTAATGCCCGTTCAAGAAATCCTTGGCATAACGACGCATCTGGCGAGTAGCTACAGATGATGTATTGACAGGATATCGTCTCAGTAAATCGCTTCCCATCACGAAGACAGCCTCTCTAACCTGTCGGTTCATACAGAGAAAAGACACAGGTTGCAGCATGGCATAACCAGCCACTGAAATAATTTTCTTAATATTCATAAAAAACTAATGTTGTTTAGAGCGTAATCATATCTCCCATTTTTACATTCCATTCCCTTGGATTGAAGTTTCCAAAGCCAGTGGCTGGGAAGAAGGTGATTTCACCAAAATAAGCTTGATGATTAATCTCATAGAAGTCTATTCTAGAGAAAGGTATGCTTTTTGCCAATAAGCTCGCCATTTGTTTCATATTCTCAAAACTTTCAGGACAAGGTATGGCGTACTCACTGTTATGCACTTTATCATTCAAGCCAACCAAGCCAACCAAGCGCTTCCAATGCATATCGTAAAAATCGATCTTTTCATCTGTATTTCTATCTGATATCACTTGACAATATCTTGGTTCACCATTGAAACAGAAAATCTTATAATCTTTCAGTTCTGTTCCGCTCTCATCCACCATAAACTTCTCTGCCAGAATCTTTCTTGGGACATTCTTATATGGCCACTCACGCCATCTCATAAAGTAATTTTCCTTTAAACCTTTGCGCAGTTCTGCCTTCACCTTTTCAATGTCGAGCTTGCTTTTATCACGACAGATGCACATGCCCGTACCTGAGTTGTGATTGCATTTCAATACAAACTGGTCTGGAAGGGCATCAAAGTCGATGTCATCAGGATCATCCCATACGCCAAGAGTTGGTATAATATGTTCCTCACCAATTAGCTTTGCAACATATTCTTTTGCCTTTACCTTATCTACCATGATGGTATATTCCGGCTTATGATTATAAAGTTTCAACCACTGCAACTTTTCGTTGAAGGTTTTTGGATTTTTCAAATTTAGCTTTCTCCCTAAATGAAGCCAATACATCATCTGAAGGTATTGCTTATCAGAAAACAAGAAAGAAAACTTGCCTAAAAGTATAATTCCAATTATTTTCGGCTTTGTAAAAAGAATCACAAAGCCTTTTAAAATCTTTGATAACATAATTTTATGATTTGATGTATGTAAATTCTAAAAGAATTATTAATAGTTTACCTTAACACCCGTTAATAATTCGTTTAAACTTGTTTCCGAGTGCAAAGGTAAAAGAATTATTAACGAACTATTGTTATATTTAAATATATTCTAAAAAATGCCTCACCACTCGGGCTAATGATTGGTGAGGACTTAGGATGTTATCTCATCGTCAACGACGAGGATAACTTCTGCAGTGCGCTCTCACGAATTCCCAATGGCCAAATCGGAAACGCCAATAGGCACGCACATACACTGGTTTTCCACAACAACACAGGACTGTTTCATAGTTTAGAGGCAGAGCACTCTTCTAACAGTTCTAAAAAGAAGAGTGATGCCTATTCATTAAATGTTTCATAATTTTAAATTATTAAAATATAATATTTAAATATCTAGGCGCCATAGATGACGCCAAAACTAAACTTGTGGATGATTATGCAGCATCCACACTGCCAAGCTACTTCTCAATATTCATAAATTAACCTTACAATACCCCTTGTACCACTTTGCAAACTTCCTGAGGCCTGTCCTCAACGACGTATCAGGCTTATACCCAAAGTCTTGCTCCAATGGTGTAGTATCAGCATAGGTTACAGGCACATCACCAGGCTGCATTGGTACAAGTTCCTTATGCGCCTCGAAGTCATAATCCTTAGGAAGCACACCAGCACGAATCAACTCTTCCTGTAAAATCGTAACGAAATCTAAAAGATTCTCTGGGTGGCTGTTACCTATATTATATACCTTGTATGGAGGGATAGGCAGACCATCCTCACCATTCTGTTTCTCCGGCGCATGCTGCATCACTCTTACAATACCCTCTACAATATCATCAATATAGGTGAAATCACGCTTGCAATTACCATAATTGAAAATCTTGATGGTTTCACCCTTTACCAGTTTATTGGTAAAACCAAAATATGCCATGTCTGGACGACCAGCAGGACCATAAACGGTGAAGAAACGCAAACCTGTGCTAGGTATATTGTAAAGCTTAGAGTAAGCATGAGCCATCAGCTCGTTGCTCTTCTTAGTAGCTGCATACAGACTTACAGGATTATCTACCTTGTCATCAGTAGAATAAGGAACCTTTTTGTTGCTCCCATAAACAGATGATGAAGAAGCATAAACTAAGTGCTCTACCTCGTGATGGCGGCAAGCCTCCAGGATGTTATAGAATCCTATGAGATTACTCTGGATATAAGCATCAGGATTCGTAATACTATAACGTACGCCTGCCTGAGCTGCAAGATTCACCACTACAGAAATCTTGTTTTTTGAGAAGATTTCCTCTACAGCTTCCTTGTTGGCAATGGAGTCATGAACGAAGGTCCAATCCTTACCTAAAGCTTCTATCTCCTTCAATCGCTCATACTTGATGTTCACATCATAATAATCCGTAATGCTATCAATACCGATTACCTTGATGTTCTCAGCATCATTAAAAAGGCGCTTAACAAGGTTGCTGCCAATGAATCCTGCCGCACCTGTCACCAAGATGGTCTTACCATCTAGACTAATATTATAATCTACCATAACTAGTCTCTTCTAAATATATCTCTTGTATATACCTTATCTTGTACATCATCCAAACAGGCATCATAGCGGTTGGCAATGATGGCCTGGCTCTGCGACTTGAAGGCATCCATGTCATTTACTACTTTGCTTCCAAAGAAGGTGCTGCCATCTTCCAGGGTTGGCTCATAGATGATTACCTCTGCACCCTTTGCCTTGATTCGCTTCATGATGCCTTGGATGGCAGACTGGCGGAAGTTATCGCTGTTACTCTTCATCGTCAAGCGATAAACTCCTATCACACAATTGTGCTCCTTGCTTGCATCATAGCTACTATTCTCATTATAATAACCTGCCTTTCTGAGCACGGCATCTGCAATATAGTCTTTTCTTGTACGGTTACTCTCAACAATTGCTTCTATCAGATTCTCAGGAACATCGGCATAGTTTGCCAGAAGCTGCTTGGTATCCTTTGGCAGGCAATAACCACCATAGCCGAAACTTGGGTTGTTATAATGGGTTCCGATACGTGGGTCTAGACCTATGCCATCAATGATTGCCTTGGTATCCAAGCCCTTGACTTCTGCGTATGTATCCAATTCATTGAAGTAACTTACTCTTAGGGCAAGATAGGTGTTGGCGAATAGCTTCACGGCTTCCGCCTCCTTCATGCCCATGAATAGAGTATCGATATTCTCCTTAATGGCTCCTTCCTGAAGCAAAGCGGCAAAAGTCTTAGCTGCTTCTTTCAACTTTTCTACATCAGTAACCTTCAAGATTGCCTCATTTTCTTCTGAGAACTCAGGACGATCTATCAGCTTAGGATAACCTACGATGATGCGGCTTGGATAGAGATTATCATAGAGTGCCTTGCTCTCTCGGAGGAACTCCGGGGAGAAAAGAAGATTGAATTGCTTCACTCCCTTTTGGGCATACTTCTGATATAGGCTTCGAGTGTAACCTACCGGGATGGTACTCTTGATTACCATCACTGCATCGGGATTTACCTCCAGGACCAGGTCGATAACTTCTTCTACATGAGTGGTATCGAAGAAGTTCTTCACTGGGTCGTAGTTCGTTGGTGCTGCAATGATTACGAAATCTGCATCTTTATAGGCTGACTTGCCATCCAAGGTTGCTGTGAGATGCAGAGGTTTCTCTGCCAGATATTTTTCGATATACTCATCTTGTATCGGTGATATACGATGATTCAGTTTATCTACTTTCTCGGGAATTACATCTACTGCTGTTACCTCATGGTGTTGGGATAAAAGCGTAGCAATACTGAGTCCTACGTAACCGGTTCCGGCTACGGCAATTTTTAATTGATTAAAATTACGCATTGTTTTAAGTTCTTGAATAATAAGCATCCTGAGCCTCTTTCGGTGGGTCAGTTTCCGAAAGAAAACTGCAGGATGCGTTGTAGGTGATTATGTAGCGCCCACACTACTAAGCTACTTCTCGTTTTATATATTATTTCGTTATGTCTAACTATATAATTGGTTCGTATCGGAAATTTAGGACATAGAGTCCTTACCAGATAAGAATCGCTTTTAGGGTATTCTTACCTGGATATTGATTGAGTAAAAATAGTATGAATTTGATATTATAAGAGATTTTTCGAATCCCTCCGTCTCCCTTTAGCCAAAGGGAGCTCCACCTTTCTCACCAAGCCTCTCTTTCCTCAGGAACGAGAGGATGTAGCTGGCGACGCTATAGCTCTGCCAGAGTTTTGGTCAGCCAGCGGAGCCTGTGCCCTAAAGGGCTGGTTGAGATTTTTTACGCAATAAAATTGCGATTATTAGACGCAACAGAGTTGCGAGTGTTTGTCGCCTATAGGAAGACTTTATTTCGTATGATGCTCGATGAAACGATTAATCATTCTTGTAACAGTGACAGTTGACTGCTTATAATGAGCTATCACCATAATATTAATGATTTCTCCATCCTCTTTGCTTTTTAATCTTTTCCATTGCCTGAGAATGAGAAAGACCTCTTCCCGAACGACTTTCCTTAATGGCGTACTCTGAAGCCATTTCTAAAACTTCATGAGGCATTTCATTATAATTGAACGTTCTCATAATTCTAATATTTAGTACCTTACATGGTGCAAATATAAGGGAAATATCTGAAATAGCCAAGATATTTCCGGTTTTTAACACATCGATGTCCCACAGAATTCACAGATTCACACAGATTTCTTTGCGGCCTGGGCGGCCTGGAATTTGAAAGGGTCACGCAGATTTCGCAGATGACGCAGATTTTTTTTACCTATTCGGTCAGATTCACACAGATTATTTGCGAACGTATGCGGTTACCCTTGTAGGGGACAGAAATCTAAGGGACTGGCTGAGAGTGCTTACGCAACAGAGTTGCGATTGTTTGTCGCCTAGCGGAAGACTTTATTCTGGTTGTTCTTGCAGATATTTCTCTATCCAAGGCTTTAACTCTGGAATATCACATTCTATTGTATCCCAAAGACTTTCCGGATCTACAGTATAATAGCCATGAATAATTCTTTAACTTTTTCTCTCATAAATCAAAAACTTGTCGTTATTTACTGAGTCTAACGCAAAAGGTAAGAGGCGACTGGCTTCTACCATATCTACCTTACGATGAAGTAAATCTTCTAAATTGAGCATCATGGCAGCAATCTTCATCAATGAAACTCTGGAGTTCTGGCGATCATACTCTACAAGAATATCGATATCACTATCCATACTCTCTTCGCCTCTTGAGCATGAACCAAAGAGCCAAGCCTTCTTGATGGGTTGGCTTCCAAAGAATTGCTGAATCTTTGGAATCATATTTTCAACATTCTTACTAATCATAATCGAGTACCTTTTTATTGTTTACATGCTGCAAATATAAGGGAAATATCTGAAATAGCCAAGGTATTTCTGGTTTTTAACACATCGATGTCCCACAGATTTGGCTTTACTTCCCGCTGGTCAGTGGGTCCGGAGGACAAATCTCCCTTCGGCCGCCGATTTTCAATTCACAGATGAACACAGATTTGAGAGACCTATTCGGTCAGATGACGCAGATTTTTCGCGCAACAGAGTTGCGAGTGTTTAAACTTCCTCATCTGGATTGAAGTGCTCAAAGAAACTGGTTCTTCGCTCTTGTAATGTACTTGTTTCCTGACACAAAAAGCGACAGGCAAAATCATACATCGGCGTAGCAGCACTATGCTCACTGGCATCAATAAACTCTAAATTATCAACATAATAGTTTACCAGGTCGGCATCCTCAGATAAGTCAGCTGCAAATAAAAACAGATACTCACAACCTACAATTTCCATTAAATCAAGAATCTTAGGAACTATGAATTGCCAAAACACAACTGTTCCTAACTTCTGCTGTATCCCTGTTTGATACCAAAAATCACGATGAGCTTCATTTGCACAGAAATGCACAATCTCTACTCCTGCAAAAGTGGTACCTACGTTCTTGTTATTCTCACCAAAGATTTTAAGAAGTTCCTCTGAATCCAAAGAAAGATGAAGAGCTCTTGCTACCTCCAGTTTTTTCAATCCCTTCTTGGTTCTTGCTTTTTCAAGTATCGCATTGATTGCATCTTTATCTGTTCCTTGCAATGAAGGATCTTTGCTCAACTGAAAAATATGCTCATAGAAGGCTTTCATATCTAACAGGCGATCACCTTCCAGAAATTCATCATACAACAAGCCACACTTCAATGAGAAATAAAACAAAATTTCACCTGAATTATTCTTAACTACATAATAAGCTACTCGATGATTTGCATCATCCTCATAGGCCTCATTTTGCAGCGTATTGACAATACTGGGATTCCTTCCATTATAAAAGTCATCCACCAATCTAAAATTATCAACATTAGAGGACAATCTTTCACAATGTAAGGATCCTAATATCCGTTCTTGTTCTTCAGTTATTCTCATGCTCTTGACATTTGAAAATCCTTGTATTGGGCTAATAAGAATCTACGGATATTGATTCTTTCTGCATCCTTGCGAATATCCGACAAATCTATATCAACATCACATGTATCGTAGGGTGAATAGCCCTCACGCGCCTTCTTCCAAGAATATTCGCCATGACTCAAAGTACTGAGACTCCATGACTGCTTGGGAGCATACTGCTCAAAGACCTTATCAAAGACACCTTGATATTTTTGGAGACTTTCTCGGGATAGAGAAAAACTTAATGAGTTATCTTTATAGTGCTGACGAATTTCAAGTATAACAGGACCATATTTCCATGCCTTGAATTTTGCTCCAAACATGGGTTCTCCTAACTGAACCAAGCATTCACGCTGAGTGAAATAAAGCAACTTATGTAGCTTCATCTCATCAATGCGAGTACCATATTGATGCTCGTAGCGCTGGCTGATATAGGATGCTATTTTCACGACATCTTCCATAATTTTGTTCCTTTCTTTATTGTTTACACGCTGCAAATATAAGGGAAATATCTGAAATAGCCAAGGGATTTCTGGTTTTTAACACATCAAGAGGAGTATCTTGTCACGCAGATTTCACCTTCTTAATCGGAACTTATTATCTGCGTGTACCCTATTTACCTGCAACTTTGTATAGACAGCACGTGCAAAAGATGTAAAGAAAGGAATTACAGATAGTTACTTTGCGTTTTTAACACTTGAAAATACTGGTTTTCCGGATATATAGGGTACACTTCACTGAATCTCCGTTAATCCAACAGGCGGTTCAGAATGAGATTCAACTCCTTCTCTGCCTCTGCCAGCAAAGCAGCCTGATCTGAGTCAGAGAGCTTCTTGTACTCAGATCCAGCAAAATAATGAGGAAGATACGACTTCACCCACTTCTTTACCTGCAAGAATGTGTCAACATCCAGATGCACATCGTGATCCTTGTAACTCTTCAGCAGATGTACCGGAATCGCAAAGCGCTCGGTAATCTCCTCCTTGCGCTTGGGCCAATGCTTCTCCTCTTCTGTAAGAGTATTCTCGAACTCATCATCGTGATACTCCTTGGTTACAAACTTGTGGAACTTCTCGATGAAAATACCTACACACTCATGAGGAAGTATTTTTTCCCTCAGACTTGCCCTGGAAATCCTTGATTCCCTGAACAATCTCATTTACTTTGTCCGTAAAGAACATTTTCCTTGTTTAAAATTTAAAATTTGTAAATATGCGCCATTTTTGACGCACTGAAAAAATATCTTCAATTCTTATATCTACCTTTGCCCCCGTAAACGATACACAGTCTTGTCTTAAAAATCAATCAAACGACTTAGAGACTAAAAGACTCTGAAAGTAAATAAGAAGCAAATAGATTAAAATTCTTAAACATTAAAAGATCATGAATGATAACTATTCAATCAGCGAGGAAGTAGAAGAGGTGATGCCCTCTTTCTTCTGGACCATCGCTTCAAGCGAAGGTCATCAGCTTATCAACAAGGATGAGCTAGTAAGAATCATCAAGTTCGATGAAATGACTAAGAATCACACCGAACTCTACCGCAAGCAGGTGCCTATCAGCAAGGCGCTCGCCGACAACACCAAGCTCATGATGCCGGGCATCACTGCCTCGGCTCTCATGGACGGACAGGGTAAGCAGGTGGCCAACATCCTGAAGCCTACCTACTGGCTTGCCGTGGATATCGACAAGATTCCCGACGAGAAGATGCAGGAGGTGATTGCAAAGGCCGACAAGGACCCATACGTGATGGCGAGATACGTGACCGCAAGCGGTCACGGACTCAGAATCCTCGCACGCTACAAGCCGTTTGATGACCCGGAGGTTACGGCGGTGGAACTCTTCGACGTGGTGGTACGCAAGGCGATGGACTACTTCTCCATCCTGCTGGGCGTGCCTGCCGATGAGAAGTGCTGCGACATCACCCGCATGTGCGGCCTTGCCCACGACCCTACCGCCTACTTCTGCTGGAACTCGAAACCTTTCGAACTGGACACCAAGGACATCAAGAGACTCTACTTCAAGAAGTCGATGGCTGAGAAGTATGAGCGACACAGCAGCCGACGCAGAAAGCCATCACAGAAGATGGTGAGCCTCGCCAAGCACATCCCTACCATCGACGAAGCTGCCCCAGCGATAGAGAAGCTGCTGGAAACGTGGGGAAAAGCGTTTGAGCCTAACCGCCACAACGACTATGTGTATAACTTCGGTCTCACCTGCCTGAAGTACGACATCGACCAGAAGGAGGCCACCGACTATGCCGACCAGCACTTCAGCGCACAGTATCCCAAGACGGTGAGCGTGATGAACCAGGCCTACAAGCACCAGGAACAGCGAGGCACCTGGCAGTTTATGCGCAAGGGCGAATCATACGGCAAGAAGCCTTCCATGAAGATGCTGAAGCAGTGGCTCAGCATGCGCTACGAGTTCCACCGCAACGAGGTGACGGGCTACTACGAGGTATGCAGCCGCGACGTGCTCAAAGGCAAGTTTCACCACTGGACCCGCATGGACGACAACATAGAGAACTCTCTCTGGATAGAGATGGAAGAGGATGGACTGCAGACGCTGCTACCCAGGCTCCACTCCCTCATCAACAGCGACTTCAGCGAGAAGTACAATCCTCTGCTCGATTATCTCACAGCTCTCCCGGCATGGGACGGGAAGACTGACTACATTCAGATGCTTGCCGACCGCATTCACATTGCGGATACGGATGGTGCCCACCATACCCAGGAAGACTTCAGATACTTCTTCAAGAAATGGTTTGTAGCCATGGTGGTGACCTGGGTAACGGATACCGTGGTCGGCCAGACCATCCTCATCTTCGTGGGCAAGGGCGGTCTCTTCAAGACCACCTTCTTCGACAAACTGCTGCCTAAGGTGCTGCACGATTACTTCATCAATGAATCTACGGCAAGCTATACCGACAAGGACTTCATGGAGGCAATGGCGAGCAAGGCGCTGATGTGTCTCGACGAGTTTGAGACGGCTTTCGGCAAGAACCTGAGTGCCTTCAAGAGCTGCGTAACGAAGCTCTTCTTCTCCATCCGCCGCCCTTACGACAAGTACCGTACGGAACTGCCCCACCGTGCTGCCATGTGCGGCACGAGCAACAGCGTGCAGATTATCAGCGAGGAAGAGAACCGCCGCTACTCACCCTGGCTCATCGAGTCGATCGACAGTCCGATAGACCATCCCATCGACTACCAGCACGTATATGCCCAGGCTGTGGCCCTGGGTAAGGAGGTGATGGAGCGCCAGCGCAAGCACGAGGATGGCTGGGTATTCTGGCTCACCACCGAGGATATCGAGGTGATGCGCGAGCACAACAAGATGTTCATGATCTCCAACTATATGGAGGACCAGATTCTGCGCTACTACCGCGTGCCCGGCAAGGACGTGGAAGCCAGATACATCAAGTTCCGCTATTCTTCGGAGATTCTGGAGCGCATTGGCGGCTGTCCTGCCCTGAGCCGGTATATCTACCAGCAGAACCTGGCAAGTACCCTGCTGCGTCTGGGTTTCGAGAGAAAGCGCAGATCGAAAGGCATGGGCTGGTTCGTGATAGAGAAGGAGGTGGGCGAGATGAACACAGATGCCATCGTATCGCCATCGGAATGGGAGGAAGACCAGAACTGACCGGCTTACGCCCCATGAGTGACTTACTTTTTGCGGTAAGTATCTTGTTTTTTCCGAAAACCAAGATACTTATCATCTCTAACCCTTCAATTCATCATATAGAATGCAGAACGAACCAGAAATCAGATATTATACCAAGCAGGAGATAGCCCTGCTGTATTTTCCGGACTCAACTCCCGAAGTAGCCAACGCCCATCTGAGAAGATGGATCCAGAAGTGTACCCCACTCTACAGGAAGCTTCTGGAGGTGGGTTACCGGAAATCGGACAAGGGATTCTTTCCCCGTCAGGTGGCCATCATCTTCGACTTCCTGGGCGAGCCCTAGAACCGGGGAAACCGGAAAAAGTGAGAAGATGGCAGAATGTGGCAATAAGCGTGAGGATGCATCAGGAAGTGTGAGTTGCGGCTCCCGAATGTCGTATCTTTGCATCGTGTTTCATTTAAAACGTTATTGCTTATGCTTTTGTACACTTTGAAAGAGAACAAGAATGAGAAGTTGCCCGATGCCAAGGGCCTGTGGTATGCTTATGCCATCACTACGCAGATGATGGGTGTGGATGGTCTTGCCGCTCACATGGCGGGCCACAACACACCTTTCTCCAAGGGAGCCATCAAGGGTATGATTACCGACATGGCTTTCTGCATCAAGGAGCTCTGCCTGCAGGGTATCTCGGTGAAGATCGACGACCTCGCCATCTTCTCCATCGGTATCAAGAACAAGATGGGTGCGAAGTCTGAGAAGGAATTCAGCATCGCCAAGAACATCGAGGGCTACAAGCTGAGAAGCCGTGGTACCGGCGAGCTGGCTGCCGGCAACCTGGATGTGGAAGTGAAGAAGGTTTCCTCTCTGCTTGCCAGCGAGATGCAGGTTCCGGGGGTAGATTCCGAGGATACTACCCCTGGTGGAACTGGAGATGGTACAGGAGGTACCGGTCAGGACAAGAATCCGAGCGGTTCGGGCACTGACAAGAATCCGTCAGGTTCCGAAGGTGGCGGAGACTCATCAGAGAGTGGTGACAACGTAAATATGTAAAGTCATATCAAATATCATTCTGAATGACTTACTAATGACTTACTAATGTCTTATTGAGAAATTGAGCCAGGATGGCGTCAGGGATATTCCTATAGCTACAAGGGGGCTGCAAGCATCCATGCTGAAGCCCGGAAATGTCTAAAATACAGCTATGAAAGGATATCTGCGAGTCCTGGCTCATCTTTATTACCTAGTTTATTCATTTCAATTTTTCCATGCTCATGAAAAAAGAAACCGTCAAGAAGATCATCAATCTCATCATCACCATTCTCACTGCCGTAGCATCAGCCTTCTGTGTTCAGTCCTGCCGAGGTTAGGTGATGGAGATCGGTGCCCACGAAATCGTACATCTGCCATTTCAGGAGCTGTCGGCATCGTTTCTGCACCCGATCGCCATACTGGCCGCGGAGACTGTATAGGTTGCGCTGAAACAGGATGCCCTGCGCCTTGAGAGCCTCGTAATCCTCCTTCTTCATATAGAGGTAACGCTCGGGATGAGCCAGAATCGGGGTATAGCCCTTGTTCCTGATGCGCTCCAGCAGTCCACGGAAGTTCATCGGTGGGGCAAAGATGCTGGTTTCCACCAGCAGGTATTTCTCTGCCAGAGGCAGGAGATTGCCTGCCTTGAGACGGCGCTCGAAAAGGGCATCCAGCATGTTCTCGGCTGCGAGATGCAGCTGTAGGGGCTCTTCATCGGTCGCAGAAGATGGCTTCGCTCCTTCTGCTCCTGATGCCTGACTTCCAGGATGTCTCTGGGCAAAATCCAGAAGATACTTCTCCTTGAAATCTTCGAAGACCCGGCGGAGATCTTCAGGCTCATTCGGAATATCTTCCATGATGTGAGGGGTGAACCAGACTTCACGGATTCCGCTTGCTTCGTAGATGCGAAGCTGCTCCAGGCTCTTGGAGGGGTCCTGGAAGCCATCATCCACGCCAGGGAGTATATGGCAATGGTAATCGATGCCATCAGGGAGACTGCATGTGCTCCCTGATGGCTTTTTCAGATTGAATATTTCCTGGAAGAATTTAAACATCTGTTTATATTATTCTATAATCCATTCATTTAAGATTTTGCCCCCCCATTCTTCTCCTTATTATAGTTATAGCCGTAGCCATAACCATAGCCGTAACCATAGTGGCTGCCATATCTGCCGCCACGTGCCTTGGTGCCGTTCAGGATCAGGGTCATGTTCTTGAACTTCTTCTCCTTGTAGAGGGCATCGATTTCAGGCAGCATGCTGCGCTCCATCAGGCCGGCACGGACTACGAAGATGGTGCGGTCGGCAAACTGCTCATAGATTGGGGTATCGGCTACCACCTCGATAGGAGGACAGTCGATGAAGACGTAATCGTACTCCTGGCGCATCTGCCTGATCATCTGCTCCAGCAATGGGGTGAAGAGGAGCTCGGTAGGGTTTGGAGGGATGGTTCCGATAGGAATGACATCGAAATACTTCACCAGTCCGCTCTCCTCTCCCTTGTGGAGGATGTCGTGGATGTCGGCGATTCTGCCGTTGAGGTAATCGCTCAATCCCTCGCCCGGACTGCCTATCAGCATGGAGGCAGATCCGTGGCGGAGGTCACCATCTATCAACAAAACTTTCTTTTTCTTGATAGCGAGCGACATCGCCATATTGGCAGCAATATGACTCTTACCAGAACCTGGATTAAATGAAGTGAACACGATGACATTCTGCTCCGGATGGGTTCCGATGGTGAACTCGAAGTTGGTACGCAATACGCGGAAAGCCTCGTTGACGATATCGCGCTTGCCAGCCTTCACCACAATCATACGAACCTCTTTAGGTTTCTTCCAGAACTTGATGCGCTGCTCGAGAGTTGGACGGTTCTTGCGGCTGATAGAGAATGGAATCTCGCCGAGGAATGGTACGTTGACCTTCTTGAGATCCTTACGGCCACGAACGGTGGTATTTGCCTTCTCACGGATATAGACGACTACCATTGGAATAAGGAAGCCCAATACCAAAGCGATGAGCAAGATCTTGCGACGAACCGGCTCCACAGGGGTGTTGTCTCCTGTTGGAGGGGTGATGATACGGGTATTGTATGCGGTAAACGCCTTAGACAACTCGTTCTCCTCACGCTTCTGGAGAAGGAAGAGATACAACGCCTCCTTAACTTTTTGCTGACGGCCAACAGTCTGCAGGTACTTCGCCTGGTTAGGATTACTGGCAATCTGAGAAGTAGTAGCAGCCTCGTTAGCCTGGAGGGTGCCCAACTGAGTCTTCAGGGTTACCACGAAGTTATCGAGACTAGCAGAGATGCTCTTGCGCATAGAGGCAAGGCTCTGATCATAATCTGCTACCAATGGGTTCTGCTCACTGGAGTTAGCCACCAGGTTGTTACGCTCCAGCTGACTCTTGTTGTACTCGGCAATCTGCTGCTCTATGCCCGGGCTCTCAATGCCTGTATTGGAAGGCAGGAGCTGGTTCTTGCCCACCTTACCAGTAAGATAATTTCGGATATACTGAGCGATGGCGAGACGGGAATTGAGATCCATAATCTGCTTATCAACCTCGGTGCTCTTCTGCATATACTGCTGTGCGGCAGCCTCTACATCAGGCAGGAGATTGCTGCTCTTGAAGGCTGAAATATTCTTATCAACATCGCCCAACTCACGCTCGATGACGCCCAATCGCTCAGTGATGAAGTGAGAGGTGGAGATGGTCATCTGGTTCTTGTCCTCAAGCCAGTTCTTGCGGTAAACGGAGATGATGGTGCTGATGACATCCTCGGCACGCTTAGGGAGCACATCCTTATAGGTAAGGTTGATGACGGTGGATTTCTCCTCGCTCAGGCTGGCAGCGAGCGAACCCTTGATGCGGTCGGTCATCGCATAGATGTTGCTGCGGGACACGTAGAGCACCGGAGCATCGCCATTCTTTACAAACTGGGTATAGGAAGGAGCCTTATCTACCTTGATCTTTCCCTGTGGGGTGTGGATGATCTGTCCGAGGCGTCCGGTAATCTCATCGCTGTCATCTACCGGAAGATTATCACGGGTAATGCCCTTGAGCCTGCTGATGGCATAAGATCCATCGCCCTTGAGCTGGAGCTGGAAGCTGCCGCTCTGTTCATCGGTGAAGCCGATGAAATCTACGGTTACGGGGAGATCGCCGCCATAGAGAGCCTCCTTGTGGAAGGCGCCGTCGATGGCATAATCCACATCGAGCTTGAGTCGCTTACCGGTTTCGAGGAGGACGGCAGGCGACTGGATGGCAATGAGTTCATTGTTTACATTGCTCTTGGCATTGCCCAGTCCCATATCAGCGAACATGGAAGAAACATCGCTGCTGATGCCCTGCGACTTGCTGTCGTCCTTGATCATCAGGGAAGCGGTGCGCTGATATACGTTTGGGGTAGTGAGAATGTAATAGGTGGCAATGCCGATAGTTACGGCTAGCGAAAGGATGAACCAGCGCCACTTGGCGAGGCAGAGATAGAAGAGATCCTGCAGGCGGATGAAATCGTCTGCCTGATTGCGTCTGAGCAGCGGATTCACCTGTGCTGGCTGGTTAGCCGGAGTAGTATTCTGTATCATTTTTCTTTATTAATTTACTTTCAGGAAGGTGAGGATGGTAACGATGAGAGATGAGATGCTCATCCAGAATCCCGTAGATTGCACGGTATTTCCGTTGAGAGTAGAACTTCTCTTCTTGGTATCGTTAGGTGTAACATATACCACATCGTTCTGCTGGAGATAGTAGGCAGGAGAACTGAAGATGTCCCTGCCGGAGCAGAGATTGATCTTGTAGATCTTCTGGTGTCCGTTTTCCTGTCGGAGTACCATCACATCGTTTCTTTTACCCTGGATGGTGAGATCTCCCGCCTTGCTGATGGCATCGAGGATGGTCACCTTTTCCTCTTCGATGGCATACTGCCCCGGCTTGGCTACCTCGCCCATCATGGAATAATGGAGGTTGCTGAGACTCACGGTGACGGTAGGGTCCTTGACGAGACTTGCATCCACGAGCGATTTCTTCACCTTCTCGGCAATCTCCTCGCGGGTGAGACCAGCCACCTGTATCTTTCCCACAACCGGGAAATCGATATCACCCTTGCTATCTACGGTATAGTAATAGGCATCCTGCGACATATTATAGGCACTGCTTCCGCTGGTTCCGCCCGTAAGATTGAAGAGCTGCGAAATCTGCGGATCCTTGCTCTTCACTCCGATATAGATCTTATCGGTAGGCTTTACGGTTATCACTCTGTTCTGCAGGGTAATGACAGTATCAGGATTATTGTTCAAATCCTGAAAATAGGCTACATTCTTCGGGGTACCGCAAGACGTAGCGGACAGGAGTGCTATACCCAGTACTCCTGACAACACAAGTTTACTAAATTTCATTCTTTTTATCTAGATAATGCAGTTTTTAATCATATTACTATTTCTTCTTTCCTTTCTCCTCCTCTTTCTTCTCATTTTTCCCGGCGAGGCTTACGTAATTACATTCGGTGAGGAAGGCGGCGCAGGAGAGGAATCCTTCAATCTTGACCACGAAGCACTTCTCATCCTTTCCCTTCTCGCTATGGCATCCCTTCACCTTCTGGTAATATCCTTCGAGTCCGGCAAAGACGCCATCCTCTATCCTCACCCTTGCTTCAGGGCGCAGTTTGATTTCCCCCGGAAGGAAGAAGTGCTTGTTGGCATCCTCCACGTTTTCGCAGAGCGCCATAAAATCCTCCATTTCCTTATCGGGGATGGTGATGACTTCAGAATGTCCATCCATAGGACGGGTCTTGAACTGAAGCATGGAATTGTAAATCTGCTTGAGATCCCGCATTCTGCCTGGCGTTGCCTTCACGAAAAGGAGATTGCGGACTACGGGGCGATAGGAAATGACTCGCTTGCGTATATGCTGCCCCACCATACGCTCGCAGCGTTCCAAAGGAAGGAACACCTTGATATCTTCTTTTGCCTTGAGATAATCCGCTACCTTCATTTCGCGGTAGGGGGCACTCATGGCATACCAGATAGGGGCTTCATCAAGACTTTCCGAACTCATTGATTTAATATTTTTATTAACATTAATTTCAGAAAACGGTACAATTTTAGCTCCCTACCATATCATATAACCACCTTGTTTTCAAGATGTTACACATTTACCATTTCCTAACGACAGGCTTTTAATTTTCGTTCTTATTTACAAACGTTCTTAAAAGAGTATCCTTATCAGTTTGCAAAATTACGCTTTTTCTTCGATTTAAACAAATTTTTTAGTCTATTTTTTTTTTTTAACAATTGATTTTCTGTAGGGGGGCTTTTTTGAGCCCCCCTCATAAAACCAATTGGCGACAGCAACCACCCATAGCGGGGGACGCAAATTACTCCTCTAATGCCTTGATCTGCTTTTTGGGAGTTACACCCAGATTCTTCAGACTCTCTACCCTTCTCATTACATTGCCGGTACCATCATAAAGCTGCTTTCTTGCCTTATCATAGGTGCCGGAGAGGCGGGTTATCAATTCGCCGATTCCTGTAAAGGTATCTTCGAAAGTCGCAACCTTATCATATAGATCGGCTGCCGTCTTCACGATTTTCTCCACATTCTTGTTCTGACGGTCATACTGCCAGAGATTATACGCCAGCTGCAACGCCATCAGGAGATTGCTCGGAGATATGATGATAATCTTCTTCTGATAGGCATAGCGACTCAAATCAGGCTGCTGCTTCATCGCTGCGATATAACTCGTCTCGTTAGGTATGAACATCAGGACGAAACCGATGGCATCTTCTACTAACTTCGAATAATCCTTCTCCGCTAACTCATCGATGTGCTTGCGCACACTCTGGGCATGCGACTTCATCAACCTCTCCCGCTCCTCATCGGTCTCTGCCGCCAAGGCATCGGTATAGGCGGTGAGAGATACCTTGCTATCTATCACCACGCTCCTGCCTTCCGGGAAGCGGACGATGACATCGGGACGGAAGTTCTTGCCGTTCTCATCCTTGGTGTTCTCCTGGATAAAGAACTCCTCGTCCTTTCGCAAACCACTGTTTTCCAGGATGGTTTCCAATACCATCTCGCCCCAGTCGCCCTGCATCTTGCTGTCGCCCTTCAAAGCCTTGGTAAGGTTGGCGGCATCGGAACCGATCTTAGAGGTCTGCTCCTTCAGACTTGTTACAGCCTGCTGCTGTTCCTGCTGGAAGAGTTTCATCGTAGCCTCGAAGGTACTCTGCAGCTCCTTCTTATTCACCTCGTTCTGGGTCTTGCTCTCTTCTACCGATTTCTTGAAATCGGCAAACTGCTCCTTGATAGGTTTCAGAAGTTCATCCATCTGGAGTCGGTTGTTTTCCTGGAGTGCCGACTGCTTGGCAGCGAGCTGTTCGGCAGCAGCTTTCTGCTGTTCGATGGTCATGCGATGCATCTCCTGCTTCAGGCTTTCGAGTTTCTGCGCCCACTGCTGGTTGCTTTCTGCACGGAGCTTTTCGGCAAAAAGCCGTTCGTTCTCCATCTGGGCTTTCAAGCCCTGGATCTCTGAGGCATAAGATTGTTTCAATGATTGAACCTCAGCAGCATGATGCAGATTACTCTGTTCGATGTTAGCCTGCAGCACCTGAGCCTTCGCAATGAGCTGCGTTTTCTCCTCTCCCGCCTTTTTGGCTTCCATCAGTTTGCCAACGAAGAATCCGATGGCAAGACCCACTATAATTCCAATTATTATCTCCATGATCTTATTTAATATGATTCTATAAATTTGTAACTCAAGTTTCGCATTTAAGCCCCACACGCCCTGAAAGGGCAGAAGCTCCTAGCCCAGGGCATCGCCCTGG
>OLOM01000781.1_pt1 | contig 23535 bp, 19 predicted proteins | sample 1672531 | NCBI WGS metagenome assembly OLOM01 (sample SAMEA3136696, study PRJEB25190) | human gut metagenome | reverse complement strand
TAAAATCCCTATGACTTTTAAAGGTTGATTTATCCCTATCTAGTTTTATATATTCTTAATCTTATACTTCAAATATTTAGAAAAAAGAAGACGCAATGAATCATAAACTATTGATCAAACCGTTATTTTAACTTAATACATTGCCAGACAAATGATTATTCTTCAATTAAATTCTTCTTTTTTTGCGCTTATGAAATGATTTAGAAACATGGCGAACTCCAAGTACTGGAGACAAGAAAATGATAATTGGATAAATCTCCAAACGACCAATCAACATCGCAAAAGATAGTACGATCTTACTAAAGTCAGAGAACATGGAGAAGTTGCCCATTGGACCACACAAGCCAAATCCAGGACCCACATTTCCAATACATGTAATGACGGATGTGATAGTTGTTTCAAAATCAAAATTATTAAAGGAAACCAAGAACAATAAGATGCCGACAATTATGATAAAGCTACAGAAATAAGCCATGATCTGATTGACAACCTCTGTATCCACCACTTTACCATCCATTGTGATGGCCTCTACTTTTTGTGGATGTAATAACTTTTGAATGTCCAACTTGATCTTCTTTACAATAATCAATAGACGACTAATTTTTACACCACCACCAGTCGAACCAGCACTTGCACCACATACTGTTAATAAGAATAGAATCATCTTACTAAATTGTGGCCATACACTATAATCACAACTTGAATATCCTGTTGTTGTAATGATGGAACCCACTTGAAAACTCGCAAGACGAATGGATTTCAATACATCAAAATTATACATAGACAAAATATTGATTGTGATACAAACAATAGAGAATAAAATCACCCCTAAATAGGCACGCAACTCTTCATTTTTAAAGACTTGTTTAAAATCTTTAATTAAAAGGAAATAGTACATATTGAAGTTAACACCAAATAAAATCATAAAAATCGTAATGATGATTTCATAATACGAATTGTTGTAGGCACCAATACTAGTATTTTTAATCGCAAAACCACCCGTACCAGCTGAACCAAATGTGTTACAAAGCGCATCAAACAATGGCATCTTACCAATTAAAAGTAAAATCACTTGAATGATCGTAAGACCCATATACATTGTATATAAAATCATAGCCGATTGACGCATACGAGGCACTAGCTTACCAATGGTAGGACCAGGTGCTTCTGCACGCATAATATGCATATCACGATCATTGGATTTTGGAAGTATTGCCAAAATAAAGACTAAAATTCCCATACCACCAATCCAGTGTGTAAAGCTACGCCAGAAAAGTGTAGAATGTTTTAAATTTTCTACTTCTGTTAAAATACTCGATCCTGTCGTTGTAAATCCACTCACGGCTTCAAAGAAACAATCCACAAAAGAAGGAATTTCACCCGATAAATAAAAGGGTAAACCACCAAAGAAAGATACAACGATCCACGCAAGTCCTACCGCAATCATTCCATCTTTCGCAAAATAGTTATTGACTTTTGCACGTGTACGCGTTAGCGCATATCCTAAAACTAGACAGATTCCAATCACAATCAAGTAAGAATCATACAATCCCTCTTGATAGATCAAATCCACAATGACCGGTAAAACCATTAGGCAAGCTTGCGCAATTAAAACCATACCCAATACATTACCAATCATCGCCCAGTTTAATTTATGTAAATTGTGCTTAAGATAGTAAATCATTGATATCCCTCAATCCTGCAACTTTACTAATAATAATAACCGTATCTGACAATTGAATACGCGTATCTCCCGTTGCCACTTTGGAAACACCCTTATGCGTTACATACGCAATGATGATCCCTTTACGAATATTTAGATCCTTAATTGGCACATCAATAAAACGACAATTGTCACGCACTCTAAATTCCAATGCCTCTAGCCTATCATCGACAAGTTTGATCAAAGATTCAACGTTTGAGCCAACCGTATTTTGCATAGCACGGACATATTGCACAATTTGATTGGCTGTAATAAACTTAGGCGTAATCGAATTTTCAAGCCCTAACTTATCCAACAAGAAACCTAAAGAAACACGATTTACCTTAGGAAGTACATGTGTTACACCATGAATTTGGGCAAACATTGAAATAATGACATTCTCCTCATCATTATCTGTTAGTGCAATAAACGCATCCATTTCCTCTAAAGATTCACTTAATAATAATTCATGATCCGTACCATCGCCATGAATGACTGTAGCCTGCGGGAATTTCTCAACCAAATTCACACACTTATCCTTATTGATTTCGATGATCTTTACATCCATACCCAGTTCTAACAACATGTTCGTTAAATAATATGTGATTCTTCCACCACCAACAATCATTACTTCATTGACTGTACGATTGCTTAAAATACCCACTTTAATAAAAAACTTTTCAAGCTGTGTAGTCGAACCCGTTAATGTGACACGATCATTTTCATAGATAACTGTATTTCCATTTGGAATGATCACTTCACCATTTCTTTGAACAGCCACAAATAACACTTCACTTTTCATACGACGATTGATGTCACAAATACGCATATTTGAAAGTGGCGAATTTTCTTTAATTTTCACTTCCGCAAGCTCAATTCTTCCTTTCGCAAAAGAAGAAACCTTGATCGAATTTGAGAAACGAATCGCCCGCAAAATTTCACGAGCCGCAGCCTGCTCCGGATTGATGCTCATACTCAATCCCAATTCATCCTTAATCAAACGAACGGTATTGTTGTATTCCGGATTACGAATACGCGCAATCGTATGTCTTGCGCCCAATTTCTTAGCCAATAAACAACAAATGATATTAACCTCATCCGTTGATGTAGCCGCAATCAACAAGTCCGAAGATGAAACACGAGCTTCCATTAAAGTATCCAAACTTGCACCATTTCCCTGTACGCCAACAATATCCAACTGATTCATGGTACTCGATAGAACACTCGATTTATTTTCAACCACTGTAATATCATGACCTTCCTGGTTCAATTGTTTTGCGATTGCAAATCCAACTTTTCCATCACCCACTACAATAATTTTCATAACTCCTCCAAAAAAAATGAATTCCCATATGGAATCATCTCAAGTATAATACAAAACATTTATAAAAACTAGTGCTACAAAGGCTTGTAATGAACACATTATCAATATCAAAAGACAAACTATTCATACTTTTCAAACTCTCCACGAATATACATCTTTTCTAAATTGTGTCCTTCACGTAATTCTCTTTCAGTCGCATCACAAAGAGCCGTTAATGTACCTCTACTTGATAGAATAAATAAACAGTCTGGACGCATAATTTTATTTGTCATTAAATTCGTATTATGTGAAGTCATAATCAATTGACATTTTGGGTATTTGGTTTTGAAAAAAGAAATTAATTTTTCAGCCATTTCATAATGATAAAAAGCAGCAAAATCATCTATATAGATCAACGAACAATTAGATACTATTTTTTGATAAAGACTAGTCAATGCCAACGTCCCACTTGATGCAGTACGATAAAAAGACACTAACTTTTTATGAGAAAAATATAATTCAACCTGACCATCCGGCAATTCTTGCAAAACCAATTTACATTCAATTCCCATCAAATTCAAAAAATCTTCAAAGTTATGTAAATAAACCGGATTTTTTAAATTCTCAAGAAAATTTCTATTAGAATACAACAAATCATTTCCCACAGTAATCATGTCCATTTTACGTACATATTTAGATAATTGAATCAAAACAGAATCATCACTAAAAGCCGTATTGTTTATTAGCCATCTTAAAAAAGGTAACACATACTCATTATCCATCTCATCTTTATTTAAATAACGATTCGTATTCACAGTCTCCGCACTAATTATACTTAAACCTTGAAAATCAAATTTACTATTTTTAAAATCACACTTAAATATAGCTTCTCCATTTATATACAATTCTTCATCACATAAATTCCTGTTTTCAAATCTAGAATACTTATAAACAACTTCATCATTGCCAAATTTAAACTCATACTTAAACTTTGCCGCGCCATTCTCATAGATCAAGCCACTACTTTGCATACCACACAGTAAAGATTTAATATCAAGAAGTGCCCTACCAAAATTTGTCTTTCCAGTCGCATTACGCCCATAAATCAACCTCATCGAAAGACAATCCGCATTAAATGAATATTCACCAATTTTACTAAAATCAAGAGAAATCTCATCTTTAAAATTCTTGAAGTTGCTAACAGTAAACTTTTTCAACATATTCAATCACCCTTCTTTATGCAGCATAATACACTTTCTTATTATATCTAAAATTCCAGTGTTTTTGCATAATCCGTAAAAAAAGCCATCATTAATGAATGCAAATCACAAAGGATGGCTTTATTATTTAATCGTAAACTATTTATATGCATGAACTTCAAATTCAACTGTAGAAATATTTTCTAATCCAGTATCAGATATAGATTTTTTTGGATATATATTACCATTTGAAGTCTTAAGATCAAAATCAATTAAGCCATCAGATTTTATTGCATATATCTTTCAAAGTAATTATGGAAGATATCAATATAATCAAATTTGGATATTTCTGAATGCTCAAAATTTTACATTTTTTTAGTTATCATTTATGTTCGTAAATTACGCTATAAACAAACTATAATTTTTGCCAACTCCATTTACTTAAAATCTCTTTCAAAACAACATTAGCATCTAAACTTTGTACTTCAGATTTGCTCAGTTCACGAACTAAGTTAAGATTATCCTCTGTTTCTTTATGATTCATAGTATTTGGAAGCATTAAATACTCAGCTTTATTCACATTAACATCTTCATCCACTCTTACAGTTTTGCAAATTGCGAGACTTTCTTTCCAAGTTACATCTTTACTTTTAATTTTTTTAATTTTTAACTCATCATAGTCTGGCAATAATTTATCCTCATTGATTTCCACTTTAAATATATAAACATATTTTAAATCATCGTTTGTTTCAGAACGAAGCGAGTTTATGTTTCCATAAAAATATGCAGTTTCTATATTAGGCGTTAAATAAACATATCCATTAGTTGTGTCACAATCTAATTTTCCTGTATTTGTATATACTCTTGATATATCATGTTTAATACAATGATCTTTAATTATCCCCTCTCCTCTACTTAGAGTTGTTCCGTGATATAATATCATACTTTTTTACTGGATATATTGTAATTGATCCATCTAGCTGGTCATTTACAACATACTTCTCCTTTCTTTCAACCTTTAATAACCGTGGTTGAAGACGGTTTTGTTAATTTGTAAAATTGAATATGTGAATGTGGATTTGTATGTTTTAACTCTGTAGCTTGACTACTTTGAGGAGGTTCTTACCACACCTTATTCCAAAACAGTGATTAGTTAGATGAGTCTTTGAACGCATATTTCGAACTAAGTTTTATATCCTCTTTTTTTTTACTGCATAAAGATGATAAAATAATCACTATAAGGAGTTACTTGACTTATGAAGCCATATATGAATAATGAGGAATTGATTGATGAATTAGTAATTCACAAAAATATAAATCGTGAAACAATTCCAGAAAATATATTTAATGAAAGAGGATATACAACACTTGTATCACCATATAAAAGATTGATTTGCACAAATTTTGACACGATGAGACAAGAATATATATACAAAGAAAATGGTGACTTTGCCGAATATATTAATTTAGCAAAGATAGATGATTTTATAAGCAATAAATTTAGCATGTACATCGAATGTTTTGAGAAACACTTCAAGACATATGTTGCAGAAAAATTATCTGAAAAATTCAAAGATACAAATTTATCATGCAATGATTATTCCGAACTTTCTCGATTATCATCTTGTTTACCTAGTACTGAAAGAATTCAACACTGTCATAATATTTTACAATTAGATTGTCATTTTAATTGCTATGATTTATTGTATTTTGATAAAATGTATAATTCTAATATGAGAGAAGTTCAAGCTAACAAAAATATTATTGCAAATAGAAGACGTGCTTTAGATACCATATTAAAACTAAATACTACACATGGTTACTCTTCAAATATGTTAATACAACATAATTTTAACAAGAACACAGTTCCTCCTATATGGGGAGTTATTCATACACTATCATTGGGAGATGTATTAGCTTTATATAACATGCTAAAAATACAAGATAGATTAAGCTTTTGTCAAGCAATCTATAAAAAGCAAAATGTATCGTATAGAGAAATTAATGCATTATCATCAAATATTAATTTTATAAGAAAAATACGAAATAATATTAACCACTATGAGCCATTAATACCCGTATTATTAAAGTATCAAGATGAAGGGAAAGAAGAAGCAATATTTAAAATTTTAGACCTTCTAAAAGATTTGTATTATTCTGGAAACATTCATTCAATTAATGTCGTTCGTCGTGTAAAATTTCAAAAATTATCAAAATGTGATTACAACAAAAAACAAGTAGTATATTTAAATAAGATTTTAAGAAACATATAAAAATCGATGGAATACAAACTATCGATTTTTCTTATATATTTACCCAAACCAACCATTATCAGAAAAAATAAAAAATGACAAAACAAAAAGGCCCCTCCGTTTCAGGTGGACCAGTTCTAGCGTACTAGGTACGCCACTTACAAGATTAATATACCGTATTTTTTTTAAAAGTCAAGTAAGCTAATAGTAGGTAGTGATTACGCATGAAATGATCTTCAAAATTTCGCGATTTAAGATTATTTATTTTTTTATGCACTTTAATAGTGTATTGGTGTACACTATTGTTATGAAAAGATATGTTACTTATCCTGACTGGGTCGAAAAATTCCGTTCTCCTGGTCACACGATCAAAAAAACAAAACAAGGTTATGGCCTTTATTCATGTACTTCTAAATATGTGCCTGGTGGTAAATCTAATTGTGTCCGAGCCCAATATCAGCTATAAACCGTTTTGAGGTATATACCACCCTTTAAATCTTGGAGAGCAAATTCACCTAACCCCATACAAATTAAATACACCAAGATCACCTAGATAAGATTCCACTTTATATGTTTCAATAAACAATTTGATTGTTAATAAAAATTTAGTTATTCATGTCATTTTTGATTTAGAAATCGTCTTTCCATATAATCCTTTAATTCCCTTTTATCTTGATCATCTTGGTCCAAACATAATTGGTCATATATATCTAAAGCTATTTCATACAACTCTTTTTCAACTTTTGATACCCTGCGCACACCTTCATCAACTTTATCAAAGCTAATATCAAACAATTTAAGAACCAACGTGAATACAAAAACCGAAAGAATAGTTTCAAGTTTAGGGTCATCTACACCCGCATAAATATATACAACCATTCGAAACATAATAAATGTCAAAATTAAACGTATAATCGCTACTTTATAAGTCATATACAGTTGTCTTGCGTTAAACTTAATTGTTCTATATAGGTTCACATTTTTAATATGCTTTTCATCAGAATATTCTATACTTTGCATAAAAATAAAGCACGATTTAGTTTCATTAAATATAAATCATTTTTATTACTACTATCATTTATTTTTCTATCGCTTGAATGTACATTCTCTTCATTTTTCAATTTGCTGTTCTTATGTATTTTTATACCCAGTTCTTCAAGTTCCTCATAAGTTACCTGCTTTTCATCATTTTTAGACGCTTTAGCATCTAAAAAATATTTAAAAACTATTTTAATTAATAATATAGATAGTACAATAACATACAAAACAATTTGCCAAAAACTTAAATCACCTTTGGATACAAATATTCTAAGAATAAAACCACATATAAAAAGGAATAATGCCCAACTATTAGAATATGCTTCTAAAAAGTTTTCTTTAAAATCATTCTTATTGTATTCTAAATTAGTTGTATTAGATATATTACTAAAAAGCAAACAAGATGCAACAAATTGCATAGATTAAGCAAAAATATAACCAACCTCATTTAAATTAATTAACTTAAAAATCATAATTATAGAACTTTTCTTTTTTTACCTGTCATTTACACCTCACAACAATTCTATTTTGACTATCCAAAGTACAAGTGACTAACGTAAGTGGCCACTTACCATTGGTTACTTCAGATACACTTTCTGGACTCACTACATCCATTGCGTCAACACTATATTTAAACTGGTTTCCTGAAGCATCCGTAAAAATAACGGCATCCCCACTTTTTAATGTATTCAACCTACCAAAATGAAACCAATAATTATGCGCTATAATCACCATATTACTTTTATAAATACTACCATAATATCGGCAAGGAAGTTGTTTCATATTTTTATCACTAAATGCACTTGTAACACAAAGATTCAAATCTAATCTAGGAATTTCTAAAGTTCCAATACAAGAAATTCCATCCACATCCACTTCAGGCATATCCATATCTAGATTCAATACATAATCCGGTATAGAACCAACACTTGTCTTTACAACATGATACGCATTCATCTTTTGTTGAGAAACAAAATACGATCGAAACGAATCATATACATTATATGCACATAAAGAAATGGAACACATAACAAAAAAGATTCCAATCCAAGAAACATATTGATACAATCTATTCTTCATTTTTCAAATGGCGTCCTAAACCAAACAACACAAGACCCACAAATAATAATACGGGAACTGGCCACCACAATTGACCTGAATTTGGAAGTACTTCATCTTTCTTTTCAACACGATATTTATCACTACCCGTATTCGTTAAAACAATCGTATCCTTTTCACGAGTACAACTTTCTTTATAACCAGAAGGAACACTTGTTTCCATAACACGATATGTATATAGAGTAGAAAGATGCTCCCAAGTATTAGACCATTGATTATCTGAATTTAATACCACTCTATCCACCACTACACCATCTGATCTTAATAAACATACTTCAATCGATTTAGGACGAGACTTCTTATTATCCTTTTTCCATACCTTTAATACATGAATACGACTTGGCTTATCACTTGTCTCAAACTTTAAATCTACATTTAAATCTCCACTTAAAGAAACTAAGGATACTTGTGGCATATAAAATACACCATCCTGAAAAACTTCTTTTCCAACCACTAAATAAATACCGGTTTCTAAGCCAGTAAAACTAGCCTTATACGAACTGTCAGAAGAATTAGAAGCATCTGCTTCTATTCCATCCATTAAAATACGATTCTCTAATGCATTGGCAGTCCCTTGTACATCTTGTTTTAAATCAATGGAATAATGAGAAAATGCATCAACTAAATTATAATTCTCATCCGCCACTCGATATAAAGATACTTGCATATTTGATACTGGACAATTAACATCCAAATTCATGAAATCAGAATTTGCAAATAGAGTCATAGGTAGAAAACAACATAATAAAGTTAGAAATGCTAAATAAAATATTCTTTTCATTACCTACACTCCCTTCCTTCGAATTCGATAAACAACATAACCAATTCCATATAGAATCAAACCAATAATACTTGCCACAACCAAAGGATTCACCCTTGCGGCATCTGCCGTTAAATTCTTTTCATCCATCACATTCTCTACACGATGGCCACGAACTAATAATCGATGTGTATTAATACCATAAGGTGTACAAGTAAATAAGGTACATAAATCCTTACCTTCCTCAATTTCTAATAAACCATAATCATTCGGTTCAACAATTGCGATATTATCCACCTGATACGCAAGAACCTGATCATATACATGAAGATAAAATACATCCCCCTTTTTCATACGATCTAGTTCCGTAAATAACTTCGCACTCGGAAGACCCCTATGACTAGATAGAACACAATGCGTACCACTACCTCCTACAGGAAGACTCGAACCTTCTAAATGACCAACACCCACCTGCAATACAGACTCATCTACCGTATGATAAATCGCAAGCTTTACACCAATCTTAGGAATCGTGATATAACCCATCATACCCGTACCATCCGCATTTAATAGACTCTTATACAAATCAAGCTCAGAATCACTTGGAGTAAATCGACCACCATTATTTATTAACCCAGCATTATATTCAACAGCCCGATCAATCTCAGCCTGCTTATCCTGTTTTGTTAACTTAGCCATAGTATCCGAATAATTTGCGACAACACGACTTTGATGTAAAGAATTCCAATAATTACTCACCGTTGGATACAACAATAAGGACAAGCCTGTAATAAAAACAAGTATCGCAATTATAGTTGACATATGTTTTCTCATCTTACAACCCTCTCCCTATTGTTGTATAGAAGGGGAAAATAAATTTCCCCCATACAACATATAAAATCAATCAATAAAAACTATTTAGCTTTCGCTCTTTTCTTATTCATCAATACAAATCCTGATCCTAGTACTAGTGCACCACCAATCAAGTAGATTAGTGTTGTACCCATACCACCAGTAGATGGTAATAATGAGCCTTTGTTGTTCTGTACTCTTACATTACCTGTATTTTCTGTACCATTTAGTTTAATAGAACCATCTTCTAAGATTTCAATCTTTTGAATGGTCTTTAATAAGTTATATCCTTTTGGAGCTTCAGTTTCTTTAAGATAATATGTACCAGCTTTTATACCTTCAATATGAATCATACCATCAGTTAGAGATGCTAATTCTGTTGTTCCATTAGTATCGTATCGATATTTATTATCGGAATTTAACTTAAATTTCAGTGTCTTAGTTGAATCTGTGCAATTTGGATCTGTAGATAAAATAAATTTTGCACCTGCAAGTGCTGTATCTGTTCCAGTATATTTAAATACAGGAATTTCAAAAGTCTTTGTTGTTGTATAATCCTCGTTACTCTCTGTATTATTATCACCAAATGTCAAATAAGTATTATTTTTCATTTCTTGTTTTACGACAGCGTCATCTTTTACTGTAGCTTGATAATAAACATAAATTTTATTTAATTTTTTTGTATCAATGTTATCTCTATTGTTTGCATAAAATGCTTCTGTAAACGAAAGCTCAAATGTGCAATCAGCATCAGTAAGGCCAGTTGTTTTAACAACATAACCAGTATCAGCGGCAATATTATTATCGTTGTTATCATGAATCTGCAAAATGTAATCATAGCGTAAATGAGAATCCATCTTATCGTGTAGGATATAATTTTTTGCGCCAGGTTTGATATCAATAGTTGTTTTAAACACTACTTCTTCTCCAATATTCGCAGAATTACTATCAACCAGATTTTCGCTATGATCTTCATTGTATTTTACAATCTTTTTTTCCACAGTAGGAGTATCATTTTTATCTGTAATCGTTACTTCTTTATTAGTTGTTTTAAGTTCGCATAATGAACCAACAGTTGATCCTACTACATAGTATCCAAGAGGTAAACCTTCAAAAGTAACTGATGTTGAAGGTGCTTTAACTGATTTTTTAGCATCATCATTTAATTTAGCTGTTTTTGCATATGCAAATGCTGCCTTAGCAAACAAACGCATATCAGTTTCATTATTTTTTTCTGATTTAAATATAATATATCCATCACTATTTTTTTCTAGATAATCTTTTCCAGCTCCTGTACTAATAAAATTATCCCATCCATTTTCTAATGTATAAGAATAATTAGTGCCATCAAAACTTTCCAATTTTAACATACGATAAATTGTATAAGTTTGATCTTTTACAGCATTACTAATAGTAATTTTACCATCACTATCCTCATACTTTCCACTTTCTGCATTTACGTTTGTGCTTAATGAGAATACCATTATGAACGCAAACATAATGGCTGCAATCTTTTTAATTAGTTTCATCTCTTTCTCCTTTTTTCTTTTCTATTGTTTTTGTTTATATTTGACAGGTATATTAAACTTGCAACCACCAACGTTGCTCCTAATAACCTGTAAATCAGGGTTCCTATACTACCTGTTGAAGGTAATATCTTTGTACGGCTCTTGTTTGTAACAATAACCGTTTCACCGACTTTTGCATTATTTGTTTTAGTGCTATCAGTTTCATTTTTATAAACTACCTTATATTGCATTGAATTTATTGTAGCTTCACCATCAGAAGCTTTAATCGGTTGATTATTTTGACCTATTTCAAAAACATAATAATCTTTTGTTAGATCAATTGGATTCTTGAATTTTGCTGACTTAACATCTTTATCTTTAGGATCATAATGAATAGAAATAATTTCTAAAGGTTTTCCTGTTCCGTCTGCATTAGCATACAATCCAAATCTATAAGTACCACTCACTGGATTATGTTCTGTTTCAGCAGCATTGTTTGTAAATTGCTTTTTAACTGTGATACCTTTTTGCTTGTTATAAACTACAAGATTGAATTTCTGAGGTGAATCTACAATTTTATATCTAACCTTATCTTGTTTGTTAAAATAATCTATACAATCCTGCACATCTGGCGGATTAACACCATCCACTTTTTCCACATATATAATGTAATAAGATTCCTTATTTTCTACATACCCATCTGGTGTGTCAGTTTCCGTTACTTCATAAATCCTATTGGAATATGTAATAAATGAAGAGTCTACTTTGTAAATTCCATTAGCATCTGTTTTGCCACTTATTTTCCCTCTTGATGATACATGTTTAATCGCTTCACCATTTAATTCACATTCATAGACATCAAACTTTACATCTTTAATAGGCTCTAATTTATTTTCATCCATTTTTGTGATAGTCAATTGCGGATTTCTTTCACCTTCTGTACTTCCACCTGCAGCTAAACGATATTTAAAACCTTTAATCACATCATTCTCTCCACCATTTTCAGAATATGATTTCCAAAATACTTTGTTAGATAAATCCACTGGTGTACCTGGAGCTGCTTTTACCGTCACACTATATGTAATAATCACTTTCTTTCCATTTGGAATAGAAATCTCTAAAGTATTTGTTTTAGGATCATATGATTTATCATCAATATGTACTTCGTTTTCATTTTCATCCTTAGCTTTGATTGTTGTAGGATCTAATTCTAAGTTTTCATCTAATTTATCCACTAAAGTAAGCTTATTTCCATCATTCAAAGGAAGTGTTTGTCCTAGTGCATTTGCAGTAATTGTATATTTAATAGTTTGTGATGTATTTTTTTCTACATGCTCTTTATCAAAATTATCGCTTTTAGATAAATTATCTCTTTTAGACATTGTTGCCTCATTACTAGCTGTATCAATTATTGTTTGTCCATCTGGACTAAGAAGGGTTACCTTATTCGTAAAACTTTTTTCTTCCCCTCCTAGCAAAACCTTATCATCCGTTACTCGACAAACAACTTGTACATCAACCGCATATTTGTCGCCAACTCTTCCAGCTTCAAATTCACCTAACTGAATCAATGCTTGATTTGTATTTTTGTTGTAATAATAAATCGTTTTTTCTGGATTTCCATTATCATTGGTCGAATCATTTCTGTTTGGTTCCCATTCAGCACCTAAACCATCAATATCTTTAGATTTTACGTCTCCCGCTTCATCAGCATGCCATTTAACACGAATATACGATAGTTCCATACCATCAGGAATATCTTCTAATACACGATAATTCCCTTCTAATTCTCCTGCAAGATTTACTTTAAATGCCCATGAAATAAATGCACCCTTACTATTCGTATTATCTAATAAATCTGTGCAAATTTTAGATTCTGGATTATCTTTATCATGATCTGCTTGAATAGTAGTTACCGTTTTACCATCATACATAAATGTTTGACCTAACTCTTTAAGTATGTTTGGACCTCCATAAAGTATTTGACTTGCATTACTATATTCTTTAAAAGACGTATCTGAAATATCCTTCATTGAGGCTACATTTCTATAAGTAAACTCAGCTCTATATACATTAGGCAAACTTTGCGGTTCAGTCATTATCACAATATAAATTTTTTCATCATTATTTAATGAAATCGTTTCTTTTGCCGTTAATGTCAATTCACTATAATTATTTGTTCCAGTAAAACCCTTATTGTTGTCAAATTTTTTATCAAATGATTTTGATTTATCCACTAATCCCGTGTTTGAATTTTTAAATTTCTCAAAACTAGTATAGGAATTTATATTATTAGCTGGCTTACCCTGATAAATACCTGCGACCGAATCACTATGCAAGAAGGAATCCGTTAAACCTTCATCGTTTGAAATCGCATCTTGAATCTGAGCACCCTTTCGAATAGCTGTACCATTTACTTCAATTACCCAATATAGCTTTCCATTCGTATAAGAAGTCGCATTCTCTTGTGGTTTTTCATAATACCAAGCGCTCTTTTTCACACCCAAAGAATAATGACCATTCACTTGAATTGTTTGCGAGGAACCAACATTATTAAATTTAAATGTTTGATTCCCCTTTACAACATCACCACTTAACGAGAATGTATTTTTCACTTCAACTTTTCCAACTTCACTTAAATCATTTGTTTGCGCATAATAATCAAATCGATATCTATTGTTATTGTTTGTCCATCCAATTTGAGACAACTTTAACTCAAATGAAGTCTCATTATCAATTTTCACCCATTTAGGTTTTTGATCCACATATTTATTCAAAGTTGCATCATATTTATAAGGCGTTATTTTTACATATCCAACATAATGCATAACATCAGAACTCAACACATCTTTTAAAGTAGCTTCAGTTACATCAAATTGATTCATTGTCTTATTTACATTCACTGTATACTTATAGCTTCCAGCTGGAACGTTAAATGAACTAACAGAACTATCTTTTTCATAACCATCCTTCTTTTTTACATAGATATCTGAACCACTCATATCAATCGTTTGGACTTGATTCGTTACTGTAGCTTCTTTTTTCTTTTCAACCCAAGTGTAATCATCTAAATCCAATTGGTCAAAAGTTCTATTTAATATAGTACCATCATAAAAATCTTTTGCGTTATCCGCATTTGCTATATAACGATTCTTAATCGTTACATTATTCGACTGCATGGCTGCATATACTTCCGGTTTTACCTTTAACTTATATGTAACATAATAAGAATCACCAGGATATACCGTAAAAGGATTCGAATCCGTTCCTCTTATTCTAAACCGTTTTGGATTTCCATCACTATTTGACCAATCCGCTTTATAATTCGTTTCATCCGTTTTCCATTCAACCTTATAATTTGATGGATTTACCACTGTATCCTCACCATTTCTAATTTGATGTAATTCCACAGTGCTTCGTTCATAAGAAATATATGGAAGCATTGTTTCATCTGTACGTATATTGTGATAATTTAAATAATCATAGAACATAAAATTCTTTAATGGATAATCACTAGATGAGTTTAATGTAAATTTCAATTTATATTGAACAATATAATTCCCTTCAGCATCCTTTGTGTATTTCTCATCGTGAGTCTTTTTCATATCATAAGAAACAGTTGGAGTAAATGTTTGGTCATATTTTCCCTTTGGATAAGTTGTGCCACCTTCTTTTTTAGTATAAGCGGAAGCTGTATTTGTGATAGATTGTTTGTTTAAATTTTTATCATCACTTAACTTAACAAAATAAGTTAAAGTACGACTTTCATTTGGCTTCAATTCACTTATTGACCATACTAAACTTCCAGGCTGATTTATACTTGAACTATCTGTAACTTGTTTGGGAATCTCATCATCAGAAGTTTGCATATCTGTTAGATATATTTTTCCTGCAACATCTGTCGTTCTTGTTTCATAAGGCTTTTTACCATCAGGAGAAGATGTAAGATCTTGTGGTGTATTTGAAATATCACCCATATAAGAAACAAGTTGACTATTATTTGTAAACTTATCAACTACATATACATTTTTACTTCCATTTTGACTAGAAACTGTAATTGTGTATTGAATATAATCACTCTTAGAATCTGGTTTAGAATATGCTTTTATAACTTTAACATCACCAAATTTTTCTAAATAATCTTGACCATAATCTAAAGTGATGTCTCCTTTTGGCGTTGTAAGCCTTGTCTTTCCATCATTTTTTAATTGACTTAAATCAACTTCTCCTTCCACAAAGAAGTGTCCATTAAGTGAAGTATTCGTACCCGAATTTATATAATTTTCAGTATAAGTTATGACCACTTTTCTATCCTCAACACGAATGGTCGCAATAACAATATCGCTACTATCTTTAATTGTTGTATTCGTGTTGCCTGTCATACGAAAAAATTCAGGAAGTGTATAACTAAAAGATCTTCCATACTTAGAATTTAATTCACTCGCATTAATATCCTTAAATTTCACCGTGATTTTTAAAAATTTTGAATTTGGTTTTAATGTACCACCTGGAATACTTGAATTATTCTTATCATCAGTAATCACTATAGATTCAATTTTACCCTCACTATTATTCAAATCAAACGGTTCTGTTGTTGTTTCTGTAGTTGTAGTCGTTGTTGTCTCTTCTTCACTTTCTTGAGATACTTGTTCATCATCATTTTGAGTTTCTGGCTCATCCTTGACAACTTCTTCTTGTTCATTTACTTCTTCTTGTTTGTTACAATCCTCATTATGCGTATGCTCTTCCTTTTCGCAAATCAATTCATTGTTTTCATCATAACACTCTGCAGTATGTGTATGTTCTTCCTTATCACAAGCTAATGTTTGAGCTGGTAAAGATAATGCATAGACCGTACAAACAACAACAATACAAGAAAGTGCTATCATGATCCTTTTCCATTTTCTTAAGCGCGCTTTGTCTTTTAATAAACACCTTAAATACTCTTGCACAATCACACCTACTTTCTGTTACTTTACAATTCCAATTTTATTTAAAGGCCAAACTGAAAATAAAACTTTACCCTCAATTTGTTCTTTTGAAATATCCCCTATTGCAGCACTTCTAGAATCTATTGAACTCTCGCGATTATCTCCCATACAAAACCAACGAGACTCTTCTACTTGATGTGGAAAGTCAATGTCTGTATTTCCTAATGATTCACTATCTACATACGATTCAGTAATAGTTTTACCATCCACAGACACCTTTCCATTCACATCTATATCTACCTTTTGACCAGGACCTGCAATAACACGTTTCACCAACAACTTATTGCCCTGCCAAAATGCTACAACATCACCCGACTTTAATTTTTTAGTTTTTATCGACACTACAATCTGCCCATTTTCTAAAGTCGGATCCATACTCGAACCATAAATCTTTAATACAGGCATCCACAGTGTTGCCACCAACACAGAAATGGCAGCCACGACAACAAGTACACTCAAAGTCTTACGTAAATGCTTTAAATACTTCTCTCTCTCTTTTAATCGACCAAGCTCTTTCTTGACCTCAACATTTGATACAAAATCATTTTCTGTCTGCATCTTATCAATGAGGTCAATCAATTCTTTTCGCTTTAAATGTCTTAAATCCCTTTTTTCCATATCCCTGTCCATATATTAAGGTAAAACGTAGTAACTCATGTTAATGAGTTGATATATGCATTTCTACTTTATCTTAAGTAAATCTAACTATTATGTTATAAATACATTAATACAAGTAAAATTTAATGTTTGCATTTTACATAAAAGTGAAATCGATTGTAAGTGCTTTTTTTTGACCATTTTAAACGTTTATATTTATTTCTACTAAAACAGCTTATATCCGCTTATTTAGTGTGTTTCAAGCACTTTTGGTTATATGTTTGATTTCCAATGAAAATCAACAAAATAAAAAAATACAAATGCCATTACTAATTTGTGCAAATAAAATAAAATACTATTGATTTCTTATAACATATAACTATATTCACTATCTACAATCTTTATACAAAACCAATATCACTCAACAAATCCCTTCATTTTTCTTATACAAACATAATATTATATAGTCACATTTCCCCTATTTTAAATTAATCTAACTAAATACCAACATTCACATAATTAGATATAGATATTTTACATCTCGTTGTATACGCTTTCAATGGATGCACCTAAATAATTTACATGTAAATATATTTTAGATTTTGTTCATTTATACTTTATATAAAGCGTTTTTCTATATATAAATATTTACCCCCCCCCCGTTAAAAATCAACTAAAATGTACAACCAAATCACTAATTTGTACAAATAAATCAATAACCAGGTTAGATTTAAGTAAAAAAAAGGATAGTTTAACGCTACCCTACATTGTAAATTGCTTTAAATAGTCCATATCTAAAACAATAATTCGATTGTTTTTAACTTGAATGATATGCTTTTCTTTTAAACCACGAATCACTCGATTCACACTATTACGTGTTGTAATCCCACAAAAATTCGCAATATCCTCATTTGTGACCTGCAAATCAATAAATATACCCTTTTGTGTTTGAATGCCAAATAAACTCGCCAAACGATATAACCAAGAACATACCCCCCGCCTTGGAATTCATGATCATCACTTGTTCTCTTGTGATAGCTAGTTTTAATCGATTGCGATAGTATGTATTTACATAATTTTGAAGATTCGCATTCTCTTTAACTTGCTTATAGAATTTTTCTTTTGAAATACAATACAACTCTGCTTGTTCACTTTCAATACGAATCTTTGGATGACAATCTCTAAATTGTGTCAAACAATCACAATACAAACTCACCACATCCGGACCTTGTAAATAAGTAATATTGAATTCACGCTCATCTTGCATGATCAAACTCACTTTAACAATACCCTTCTTTAAAACATACATATTACTATCATTCAAATCTAAACATGTATGTCGATCTTTTATTTGAATGGGAATTTTAATTTCCTTTAAATATCGTATGACACCATCACAACACATCTTACTCACCCCTGTTATCATTTTCATTGTATCATATTGTGGTGAAAATGTTATAACTTTGTCTATTTAAACATATAGTGCTATAATACTTATTGCTGGATTGCTTGTAATTTGCATATCCAGTTTCCTATTAAAGAGTTGAACTAAGCCCCCCACAAACTTATGTTCAACTCTTTTTCAATAATTAAAACGGACATTTTAACTGCCCGCTTTCTCTTTTAAAATCTCTATAATTTGACTTTGAAGCTTTTCCATATCGATTGGCTTAGAAATATATCCATTCATTCCCGCTTTAAGTGCTTGCTTTTTATCTTCATCAAACGCATTCGCACTCATCGCAATAATTGGAATCGTATTCTTTTCTGGAATCGCCCTAATTTTTTGAGTAGCTAAATACCCATTCATATTTGGCATTTGAATATCCATTAAAATAAAGTCATACGAACCAACCGGATTTTGAATCACTTTACTAACACATTCCAAACCATCTCTTGCCAAGTCTACATGTAAGCCACAATCCTCTAATATAATCTTCGCAAATTCTGCATTCAATTCATTATCTTCTGCTAGTAATACATGTTTACCTTCTAAAGAATGCTTAGAATCAACAAGATCCTCTTGTTTCACTTTATCTTTTTCTTCATTTCCAAGCTTATGATCGATTGTAATTGTAAAAGTACTGCCCTTACCAAGCTTACTTTCAACATCAATCGTACCACCCATCATATCTACTAGTTTTTTTACGATAGGCATACCAAGCCCTGTCCCAATAATGTCACCTGTTGCTTCACGCGTAAATGGATCAAATAGAGTTGGAATAAAACTCTCACTCATTCCAATACCCGTATCTATGATTTGAATTTGATATGTACCATAACCCTCTTTTAAACACTCAAATTCCTTTACATACACTGTGACATGACCACCATTCGGTGTATATTTAATGGCATTGCCAATCAAATTCACTAAAATTTCCTTCACCTTCGTACAATCACACAATACTTGTTTATGTTTTATATCAATTTTTGTATCGAATACAATCTCTTTTTCTTTGGCCATAGCACCAAAGACATTCGATACTTCTTCAACCATATCCACAATGGACTCACTACTTTCAACTAACACACTCTTACCACTTTCAATACGAGCCATATTCAATACATCATTAATAATAGAAAGTAATAAATTTCCCGATTGCTCAATCTTCTTTTGATAATCCACCAAAGCAGGATCTGTAAGCTGCTTTTTCATCAATTGATTATATCCAAGAATCACATTCATAGGCGTACGAATATCATGCGACATACTATTTAAGAAATCCGTCTTGGCCTTACTTGCATTTTCAGCTTGAATATAAGCCTTTCTTAACTGTTCCTTTTGAAGACGCTCCTACTGAATCAAATCATCAATATCTCTTGTACCAATCACTACCGCTCTAGTACGATCCTTTTTCTTAACATAAGAAACACGAGCCTGATAATATAAAACACCCTCATCCGACATATATTCATAGGTAAAAGAATAATCTTCATTACAAGACTTCAATTTTTCAAATGAAAGTTCTTCTAAAAAATTTTCTCTTGAAGCATCCGAAACTAAAATCTTTGGCATAAGCCGGCAAAAGTTCAGTCCAACGATCATGATAAGACCGACAAAAATCCGCAATACGCTTACCATTACTACCCGCTTCACGATACGAATAGATTTGACCATTCTCCAAATCCACTAAAAGTACAGAAAAATAATCCTTACTAATTCCTTCAATAATCTCTCTTTGAAGTTCTAAAACATTCTCCTTTTTACGAACCTCATCCATAGGACGAAATCCCATCACAAAACGAAAATGGTGCTTTTCATCATATAAACGAATTGCTCTTGCATATAAAGATTCATATCCATTAGAATTTGGATAAATCTGATACTGCAATTCTACCGTCTCATTTTTAAGAAGTGCATTCATAAAAGGAACGGGAGATAAAATATCTAAAAAGTCTGGACACGATTCTTTTACTAACACACGATTATAGAAATCATGCAAACAACGTGTATAATTCATCTTATCCTCACTTGAAAAATCATCAAGCCCACCATGATCATACATATGCCCATCATGCTTAACAACAACTACAACATTCTCCATCAAATCACCCATGACAACCGTTGAATATTCCATTGTCAGTGCCGTAAGCATTTGGTTACGCTCCTCTGCCCTTTTTTCTTTATCCAACATAAAACTTGTAACGTCCGTAATATTTCCCTGAAAGAAAGGCGCAGCGTCCTGTTTTAAAGCTGAATAAGAATCCGATACCCAATGATACCCATCCTTACCTTTCAAACGAAAAATTACATTCTGACAAGAACCAACCTTATATGGATTCTTTAAAGAATCTCTATTCTTTTCTAGACGACTTCTATCTTCAGGATGTAACATATTCACTAACTTATTATCAAATTCCGTTTCAATTTCTTTTTGCGTCCAATGTAAAGTATTTAAAAAATCATCGCTCATAAACAAAAAAGGATATCCCTCTTTATTAGAACACCTATAGTATCCTTTAAGCAACCTATATACTTCATCCAACTCCATATTATTCTTCTTTTGACGCTTAAAAAATTTCATATCATACCCCGAATTTCATGTAAACCCTTACAAGTATAATAACAACACAAACTTCATTTGTCACGATAAAATAAAGAAATAATTACACGGTTATATTTCATGTTTTATTTGTATATTATTTAATCCTTTTTAATGCATTTAAAATACTTTTAGTTATATTTTACTATTGCACACATTTTAAGCTATGTTATAATTTATTCGTTAGATAAAAATTAAAGATGCCCAATCTTTTACATCTAACACATTTCGACATGAGGACTAGCCCTTCCCAAAAACTAAACATAGCTAGTTCTCCTTTTTTTTATTTTTAGATGTTATAATGAAATTGGCTGAGTACTAATCCTTGGCTTGTAACCAACTTAAGCTGACAAATCCCACATACTTGTCAGCTTTTTCTTATATGAAGAAACTTGACTAATCACCTTATGATTATATAATATAAACGAGTTTATCATAAGTTGATTTATCATAAGGAGGGTAATCATGAGATTCATAGGCAGAAAAAACGAATTGCATACATTAAATACAGAATATAATCGTAAAAGTAGCTTTGTGGTTATTTATGGACGACGCCGTGTTGGAAAAACAACACTGATCAAAGAGTTCTTAAAGAATAAAAGTGCATTCTATTATCTTGCGACCGAGGAATTAGAAAGCCAAAGTATGAAACGACTTGCTAATGTTATAGCTCGTACTACAAAAAACACATTGCTACAGAAAATAGAATTTACAGATTGGTTGGATTTATTTCAACTAATTGCGGACTATAAACCAGAAGAAAAGAAAGTTCTTGTCATTGATGAATTTCCATATCTCGTGAGAACAAATTCAGCATTCCCTTCCATTTTACAAAATGCATGGGACGAATTTTTAAAAGACAGTAACGTGATGTTGATTCTGTCCAGTTCCTTGATTGTTATGATGCAAAAACATGCACTTTCTTATGATAGCCCACTATATGGTCGTAGAACAGCACAAATGCGTTTGACACCACTACCATTCACTAGTATTTATGAAACACAAAATCTTCCTTTTGAACAAGCCGTAGAACAATTTGCTCTAACAGGTGGTGTACCAAAATATTTGGAGTTTTTTGAAGACGGAAGACCTTTAGAAGAACAGCTTAAAGATGCCGTTTTTTCTAAGAATGGCTTTTTATATGAAGAACCCAATTTTTTATTAAAAAGCGAATTCTTAACAGCCGTAAACTATTTTTCAATTATTAAGACAATTGCAGACGGCAATCATAAACTCGGCAAAATTGCAAGTGCATTAGGACAAGAATCTTCATCACTTACACCATATCTGTCTACACTTTCAGAGCTTGGTTTTATTGAAAAACGAACACCAATCACAGAAAAGAATCCAGAAAAATCACGTAAAGGATTGTATTTCATTGCAGATAATTTCCTTCGTTTTTGGTTTTGCTACGTATATCCTTACAAAGGTGAATTGGAATTAGACAATATGCAAATTGTACTAGACGAAATTCATAAAGATTTTAAAGAAAAATTTGTTGCCTTTGCTTATGAAGATATCTGTAAGGACATTTTCGCAAAACTATGCAGTAACAACGCAATTTCATTTGTACCATCACGCATTGGATCTTATTGGTTAAATGATTATGATGGAGATACAGAAATCAATGTCATGTCTGTAGACCATCAAAATAAACAAGTTTTTGCTGGAGAATGTAAATATCATACAAAACCAGTAGATGCCCCCGTATACTTTGCATTAAAAGAAAAAGTAGATAACGCCGCAGAAATACGCAAATCTTTCCCAAAATATAACATTATCTATGGCCTGTTTAGTAAAAGTGGTTTTACAAAACGTATGCTCGATATCGCAAAGGAAAACCCAAATATACTACTAATTCATGAAGATCATTTATTATAATTCATACTTTTGTAGCTGACAAATCCCACGTACTTGTCAGCCTTTTTTATGTAAATATAGCGATTACCTTGTATTCGCTATTATTCTACAAATTATAAAGTATATTACGATAGTCCTTTTTATCGTTCCTGATAATCCATATTTTATGATATTTTAGTGCTATTTCACATGTGGTATTTCTCTGTTCCGAAACCAAAATCTTAATATATAAAAAAGTGTTAGACCTAATATCATCGAATATATAAAACTAGATAGGGATAAATCAACCTTTAAAAGTCATAGGGATTTTA
>OLOM01000776.1_pt1 | contig 23605 bp, 38 predicted proteins | sample 1672531 | NCBI WGS metagenome assembly OLOM01 (sample SAMEA3136696, study PRJEB25190) | human gut metagenome | reverse complement strand
TGGGATTTGCAAGGCCCCAGCCGTTGCCGCCGTAAAAATAGCCGAGCATGTTCATCACGACAAAAAGCACGACGAAGGCGCAGAGGGCGCTGGTGGCGACGATTTTGCGGCCGCGTTCGTCGCGCCCTTCTTTTGAGAAGAAATAGAGGAGGAAGAACGCGAGCAGCGCAAAGCCGAGCAGGCTGTGCACGCGCAGCACGGTGACATTGTCGAAGATGGGCACGAGGGTTTCAAGCATTATTCATTCTCCTTAAAATCAAACAGATCTTCAATGGTGACGCCAAACACCCGAGCGATGCTGTAGGCGAGAAGCATGGAGGGATTGTAGCGGTTGCGCTCGAGCTGAACGATGGTCTGGCGCGAGACGCCTACGAGATCGGCGAGCTCCTGCTGGCTCATGCGCCTGGTCGCGCGGTAAACGTGGATCTTGCTTTCGAATGCGTATTTGCTTTTTTTGGCCACGGCTGCTCGCCTCCTTTTTTGTTGGTCAGATTCTATTATAATTTATTTCTTACAGTTTGTGAAAGATTTTTGCCTGCAATGGGCACAAAAAAATGAGCGCCCGTTGGACGCTCGGTTTGTTTCACTGGACGTAGGCTGTGTTGCCGCTGCCGGTGGTAGTGTCGCTGCTGGTCGATCCGGAATCGCTGGAGGTGCCGCCGCCGTTTGGTGTGATGGTGGCGCCGGTGTTGTTGTTCCCTTCATCGATGGTTGGGCGGGATGGCACGGTTTCGGTGGTGGTGCCGCGGTAATCGTTGCCGGTGTTGGTCTCAGCCGGTGGCACGTAGGCGCCGCCGTAGCCTTCGTAGGTGGTGCCGCCTTCGCCGCTGCCGACGTAGGAGCCGTTGGTGTCATAGCCGTTATCGACCATGCCGGCATTTTCGAGCAGATCCTCACCGCTGGTTGTGTCTTCGACGGAGCTTGCAAAATCGACAAGGTCGAGGTCTGAGGCTTCGAGCTGTTTGCCGTCTTCCATGAACTCTTTGTTGATGAGCTCGAGGATGCCGGATTCGGATGGAATGTAGTAGGAAAGTTCACCGATATATTCTGGCGAGCCTGGCAGGATGAACATTTCAATGCTGTCGGCGCTCATGCCCTGGGCCTGTTTGAAGAACCAGATCATTTCGCTGACCGTGAGATCGGTTTCCATTTCTTCGCTGACAACTTTGGCGAGAGCTGGAACTTTTGTGATGATGGATGCGCTCAGAAGTTCATTGCCGAGGGCTTCAAAGAAGAGCTGCTGCGCGCCGATGCGACCGATATCGCCGGTGGCGTAGCCGGAACGGAAGCGCACGAACTGCAGCGCATGTTCGCCATCGAGAACCTGTTCGCCGGCTTTGATGTCGATCTCAAGATCCTGGTAAGGGTCGGAATACTGCAGGTCGTATGGAACGTCCATTTCGACACCGCCGATGGCATCGATGGCCTGTTCAAATCCTTCAAAGGTGGTGATGGCGTAGCGATCGATCGGCAGACCAGTGACCATTTCGACTTCGTGGATGGTCTGTTCGATGTTGCCCTTGTGGTCGACGCTGTAGGAGCCGTTAATCTTTACGATGTCGCGGTTGTCGACGTTGCTCATGGTATCGCGTGGGATGCTCAGGAGCTTGAGGGTTTTCTTTTCGGTGTTGAAGCTGGCGAGGACGATGGTGTCGGCGTTTTCGTGTTTGCCGTCGACGCCACAGAGGAGGATGTTGTAGGTGTCATCCTTGAGCACGTCTTCGTCGACGGTGCTGTCAGAGGAGGTTGGTGCTGTCGGCAGAAAATGATATGCTGCAAATCCTGCCCCGGCGACGACGGCGAGTGCCAGGACGAGGATGATGATCAATCGTGAAAAGAATTTTAACATGGTGCCCTCCTAGAGCAATTCTTCGAATAATTGGCTGCGATATGGGGAAAGCGCGCCAGCCATCGCGTAGGTTTCCTGAAGTGCGCTCGTTTCTACCCACAGCCCTTCTGCGAGAGGCGCAGGAGCGGCAAGCTGCACGAGCCAGCCTTGCATGTGCCATTCTCTGTGGGTGAAGAGATGCTTGGCGCGTCCGAGATCTGTGAGAGAATCGGGGGTGATGTTCAGGTTTTTCAGGTGGATTGCGAGAGCGTCGCGATCGAGTGTGCCGGGAAGATCGAGAAATTCCCAGAGCCCGGCGAGAAGTCCTCGCTGTGGACGTTTGTGGATCCACACCTGGGTGCCGCAGTTGAGGATGACAATGGTGTGCGGCTCGATTTGGCGCGGTTTTTTTGCTTTTTTGATCGGCAGGAGCCAGGTAAGCTGCTGCTTTTTTGCTTCACAGAGCGCTGCCAGCGGACAGGCTGTACAGCGAGGTGTGCCGTTCGCGCTGCAGATCATGGCGCCGAGGTCCATCAGCGATTGGTTGAAATCGCCAGGGCGGTGCGCCGGAATGAGGGACGCAGCCAGCTCTTTCAGTGGCTTTGCGGCAGACGCGACGTTGATCGGTCCGTCGTAAGCGGTGACGCGGCTGAGGATGCGCAGTACATTGCCATCTACAGCGGCGACGCGTTCGCCAAATGCGATGGAGGCGATGGCGCCTGCGGTGTAAGGGCCGATGCCCGGGAGCGCGAGCAGATCGCTGTAGCTTTCTGGCAGGAGTCCGTTGTGTTCAGCGAGCAGGATCTGCGCCGCTTCACGAAGATGGTCGGCACGGGAATAATAGCCGAGCCCTTCCCAGAGCTTGTGGAGCCTGTCTTCACTGACGTGTGCGAGATCTGCAATCTGCGGCAGTTCTGTGATAAAACGTGTGTAGTAAGGGATGACGGTCTGCACCTGTGTCTGCTGGAGCATGATCTCCGAGAGCCAAACGTGATAAGGCGTCGGATCTTCGCGCCAGGGCAGCAGGCGACGATTTTCGTCGTACCAGCTGAGCATACTGTCTGCGAATGCCGCAGCCGACAGAGAAAATGTGCGCATGCAAACGCCTCCCATGAATAGTCTGTACAAAATAATATTACCGTTTGCGCCGTGAAGCGTCAATATTGAATCAGGGATTGTCAACAATTTATTAGATGGACAAATCAGGCGGCGAATGACAGTGAAAATTCAAGAAAAGGTTTTGCAAGCGATTTCATAAGCTCGTGTGAAGAACGTGACGATTTTGTAAATGTTTTTTGCCGGAATTGTCACTAAATTATATGGTTTCTTTCGTTTATGCGTGCTATAATAATAGTAACGAAATGACAAGGAGGCGGTCCGTTGTTTCATTCCATGCAATTGCTTAACGAAATTGCCTATCGCTATGCAAGATTAAAAGGATATGTCTTTGCTCGCTGAGTGCGACCGATGTGCATCCCGCAATAAGGCAATGGACAAACGACTGTAGATTGGCGCTGCCGCTTTGTCCGCAGCGCTGTGAATCGAAACTAAAACTGAACATCAAAGATGCGCTCCTCGCATTCTCGCGGGGACTGCGTTTTTTATTGCCGGCGCCGGACCATTGCGCAGGGCGGCAAGTTGCGGTACAATACATTCATCTCAGATAAACTGGGACGAAGGAGGGTGAACCTATGACAGCCAAAGATTCGATCGACGTGTTCAAAAAGCTTCCGAAAAAGACGCTCGTTAAATGGGCGCTGTTTCTGATCGCTGTTTACGCGCTCTACGACGGTGTATATATCTGGGCAGATTCTAAGCGCCTGATGCTCGACATGAGCGATGTAACGAGCGGATTGGTGCCGATCCTTGTGATGCACATCGATCTGCCACTTTTTATCGGCAGCGTGCTCATCTGTCTGCTTTTTGACAGACGGCGGACGCTGGCTGCGCTCGCTATCCGTAACAGCCGCGAGATCCTGTGGATGGCGCTTGGGGCTGTTTTCTTTATCGCAGTGGTGTTTTTCAAGGAACCGTCTGGCACAGTTGCTGCTTATGAGATCGTACAGGCGCTGGTCATCGCTGGTTTGCTGGAAGAGCTTCTCTTTCGTGGACTGTTCTTTTCCTGGCTCGATGCTGCCGGGTGCGGCTGGCTCGCTTATTTTGTGAGCGGTTTGGCCTGGGGCGCGCATTATGGCATTCGCGCCATTGTTACGAGCAGCACGATGACTTTCTGGGCTGTGTTGCCGGTGGCGATTTTCGGCGCTGTCGTCGGGACGTTCGCCGCCATCATTTATAAAAAAAGTGGCAGCCTCTGGCTCGTCGCTTATCTTCACGGAGCGCTCAGTCTCTTATGAGACGGCGCTCTGTCGTTTTTTGTGGAACAATAAAAATAGGCCTATTGATAAAAGAGCCTTCAAAAGGCTTGGTTGAGCCATTCTTTATTCTGTGTAGTGGCCCGTGTAGATGTAGTCAGAAATGGCGTTAATAGAGAGGTGCTTGTCCTCGTTGGCGTGTGCGTAAACGGATAAGGTCATTTTAATGTCGGAGTGGCCGAGTCGTTCCTGCACGTCCTTCAATGGAACGCCAGCATTGATGAGCATGGTGCAGTGAAGATGGCGAAAGTTGTGTGGGTTGTTTCGCGGTACGCCAGCGATATCGGCGTACTTGTTCATCCAGTCGTAGACTGCAGTTGTTGAGACAGGAAAGAACCGTGGACCGGGGACGAGCTCTTTGAGCTCATTGAGAAGTCGAACGGTTTCGGTGTTTAGGGCGATGGTACGATAGGATGCGTTGTTCTTTGGTGGCCCGATGACGTAGGTGCCGGTTTCATCATAGGTAAGCGTTTTATTGATGGTGAGCATGTCGCCGTTGAGATCGGAAAACTCCAGGGCGAGCATTTCGCCGCGTCTGATACCGCTGTAGGCGAGCAGGTGGAACATGGGGTAGACGAGCACGGAGTCTGCTTTCTGGCAAGCGGCAAGGAAGCGGTTGAGCTCATCAATGGTCCAGAGTTTGTGGCGGTGGCCACCTTCTGTTTTGGCACGTGGTTTGCGTACTTTTTCGAATGGGTTGCGGTCGATGATCTCGGCAGCGATGGCGTGGGTGAAAACAAGCGAGGTCTGGCTAATGATGACATCAAAAGAGATGTAGTCTTTGGCTAGCTGGTTGGTCAGGCGTTGTGCATCGGCGCCGGTGATGGCTCCAATTTTCTTGTTTCCCCAGGCTGCGCGTGCATGGCGCAGATTGCGTGTGGCGTTGTAGTAGGTGGACGGTTTGACTGTTGGTTCGTAGGCTTCGAGAAATTCGTCAGCCATTTCGTTGAAGGTGATCGGTTTCTCAACTCTGCCTGCGACGCGAGTGTGATCGATCCACCGCTGGGCGTCTTTCTTTTTCAGGAATCCGCGCTTTTGCACACGTTCGTTTTTCACGTACGTCGTGGCTCTGTATCGAACGGAGCCGTCCTTCAGGATATACTTGTCTATAGCCATGGTTCATGCCTCCTAAATTGATTGTAGTGTGTCAGGAAGCGTGATATAATGCAAGTGTGAGTTGGATGTGTATCACGCATCCCATTCAGCCCTGCCGACTGGTACTCGGTGGGGCTTTTTTCATTGCTCTTGTTCTTTCTGCATCCGTTCCGCTTGCCAGGACAGGAAATCACGTGCTGCATTTTCTGCGGATCCCCAGAGGGCCAGGATAATGAGATCGGTCATTTCTTCCTGAGAGATGTATTGCGGAATAATCTCAACCTTGATATTGTCATAGTTTCTGCGTTTTGCCATATCTGCCACCACCTCACTCTATCCAGCCGTCGGCGGTCTGGTCGATCTCTGGATCTTTGACCCAGTGGACTTCGATAGGACCGGCCCATGGTGGTAATTCTGGACATACTATCGGCGGTTGCTGGAGCATAGGATCGAGCGGTTCGAGCGACTTGTTGATGTTCTGGAATGTTAGCATAAAAAATACCTCCTTAGGATTTTTGGGTGCAGAAATCCAGGAGGTGTGATATACTGATAGTTGGGAGCTATGAAGTAATCACACTTCCTAGTGCGGTCCGTCCTGTTGTCGCAGGGCGGGCTTTTTTTGTTGATGAATCTATGTTTATGTTGTCTGTTAAATAAACCTATAGTCTGATATAATATTTGAATAAAGGGAAAAATAGGTGGGTGATTGTATTGCAAAATATCTCTATTACTCGAGAGGAAATAGAGTTATTATTGGAGCAGTTAAAGCGAGCTTTGGTCGACGCCGTAATTTTACCATCAGCAGGCGATAAATTGAAAATTGATGTAGAAGGGTGCGAATCAAAAGAAGCATTTTCTGTGCGTATTAATCGATCAAGAATCAAAGAAAATAAATATGAAATATGTGGTATAGTAGAAAAGCATAATATTCCGCTATTAGAACTGCACATCAACCCTACTAATGTACACCCAAATCCTGATGGATCAAAAGTGAAGGGTAGTCATTGGCATGTTTACTCTGAAGAATATGGCAGAAGAGTTGCATTTCCAGCTGAGAATATAGAGAGCGAAAATTTTGTTCAACATACTATCCAATTTCTAGATCGATTTAATGTTATTGAAACACCTGACATAAAATTAAATTCTAATCAGAAATTATTTTAGAAAGGAGGGGCTAATCCATGGATATGAACCGTCTTATTGATGACTACTTAGGATGGCTTAAAAGTGAGATATCTTTTGAGAAATGTGGTGAATATTATGAGATTACGACCCCTTTTTTAGATAATGCAAATGATTATTTGCAAATTTATGTAAAACAAACGGATCAAGAATTTTATTTCACAGATGACTGCGCAACAATGAGGGGATTGGAGATGCAGGGCTTTCGAATGACATCGAAACGTCGGAAGCAGCTTGAACAAATTTTGAAGCAGTATGGTGTGGAACTTAGTGGCGAAGAACTTATTGCAAAAGCACCTGTGAATCAATTTGCTCAAAAGAAACACTTGTTTGTTCAAGCAATGTTGAAAGTTAATGATTTGATGTTTACAGTAAATTCGAAAAGCACTACATCATTTTTGGATGATATAATGAATTACTTTTTAGAAAAAGAAATATATTATACAGATGGCATACAAATAGTAGGAAGATCTGGATATGCTCACAGCTATGATTTTGTTTTTCAAAGAAGTAAGACAAAAAATGAACGCTTTTGTCGTGCGATAAATAAACCGGATAAGAATAGTTTAGAGACTACTTTGTTTGCATGGACAGATACAGCACCACAAAGAAAGCATGATAGTCAATTAGTTGTTATTTTAAACGATAATACTAAATATTCATCGGCAATAGTTGATGGATTTAAAAGCTATGATGTTGAAGTACTTCCTTGGAGTGAGCGTGATTTACCAGAGAACTTAGCATTAATTTCAGCATAATTCCATAATCACTATGAGCTAACCAAGATGGTTGGCTCTTTTCTATTTATGGTGATATACTAATCTTGGTTAGGGATGTTGTGTATAACACATTCTCTTTATTGGCCCGTCCTGTTGTCGCAGGGCGGGCCTTTTTTTATTTTTCTCGTCCTATTAGCTCAGGCGAGGTTTTACTCAATAAATGGCTCTGCTACGATGTAGGGGTAATTGACGAGATATTGTCCACCAAAGGTGTTGATGGATCGATAATTCACTAGATTATTATGGGAATCAATGTAGTAGTCGACATATCCAGAAGAACTGAAACCCATTGCTGGTCCTCTAAAATATGTGATGATCATATCGTTGGAAGTTCTGAGAATGGTTTGGTTGATTTCTGGATCATACATTGTTTGTCCGGATTCTTTATGGATCATAATAATCGGCGTGGGGCCAAAACCTGAGTCAAGGGTGACATTCATGATGACACAGGAATAAGTACCGTCTTTCAATTTGGACACAAAGGAATAGTGTGTCGATGGTGCAGGATTGCCATACATGCCGGTAGTCGTTCCTGATTCTCTCCATGTGCCAATAAAAGGATCTGAAGGATCTGGGGCGACATAGTATTTGCGAACAAAGTTGATTGCGTCATAGGCTTGTGGATCTACGATGCTAGCGTGTGGAATAGAGATGATCTGGCCGTTGGTCGTAATCGCAACGTCGAGAAGATCTTGATTCCATGTCACATCTGTGCCGATCGCTTCGGCGAGTGCTCGGATTGGAAGCATCGTTCGATTGTTTTTCATTTGTGGTGGCACATCAGTTAAACGGGATTCTCCGTTGACAAAGTAAGTGATGCTGCCTAGCTTGAAAGAGACGGTCGTGCCGTCCTTGGTGACGGTTGCTGTCTGTGTTGGTTGATCCCAAAGTACTTCGGCCCCGACAGCCTCGCCAGCAGCACGAAGCGGAACGAGTGTGCGTCCTTTTTCTAGGACTGGATCAACGTCGGTTGGTAAGTATTCACCATCAACGTGGATGGTAACGGGCGTGCCAACGGTATTTACACTAGGTGGTGCAGCTGCTACTGGTGTCGCCGTAGCCAGCAGACCGGCGATCAACAGTGTAGACAGTAAACCTTTCTTTTTCATGGTGTTACCTCCAGTTATTGAGCATCCAATTTTTCAGGGTCGAGATTATCTACAGCGTACTGTGCTTCTTCAGGCGTGAACTGTTCTCCATATTCTGAAACGAGCTGATCGTACAGTTCCTGGCCAGTCATGCCCATTGTGTTGTAATAACTTTCAGCTGCTTCAAGTGCTTCGGCATTCCAGTCTACATCTACGTTATCGACAGCGTATTGCGCTTCTTCAGGCGTAAACTGTTCGCCGGCAGTCGAGGTCAGCTGTCCATAGAGGCCTTGCTTGGAGAAGCCTGAGTATTCCAGATAATCGTAGGCTTTCGCCAAGGCGGCGCCATTCCAGTCGGCGTTGATGTGATCGACGGCGTACTGTGCAGCTTCTGCCGTGCATTCGTGCATCTGCATGAGCTGGTCATAGACGCCTTGCTTTGACATGTGATTAGTATTGACGTAGGATGCAGCCCAACGTGCGGCAGAGTTTTCGTCGTCGCTTGCGTTGTCATCTTTGGTGTAGGTCGCAAGCTCTTTCGTCTCTGTACTTTCCGATGTAGCGCTGCCGCTGGATGATGATCCGCCATCTCCGCTGCCACCAGCAAGGGATCCGACAGCACCAAGGATGACGATGATGACGAGCAGGATAAACCACCATCTCTTATAGAATGGCTTCTTTTGGACGTAAACCTTGCCGTCATCTCCAACAATTTTCTTTTTTGCCATAAATAGGCCCTCCTTTTTTGTCTCGCTATTGCGAAAATTTATAATCGTATCAAGGCAAGATGATTTACCTGCACTTGATCTGATTAATATATTAAGCGTCCTAGAACTTACACAACCACGCTTTGTTTGGCAATGGCGCGTCCGATGATGTGTACCTGGTTGAGATCTGGGCCTTCTATGATGATGGGAGGCACGCTAGAGTTCTCCGCCTGAAGCACGAGCCGCTCGCCTTGTTGATAATAGACGCGCTTTAATGTGACTTCGTCGTCGATGAACACGGCGGCGATCTGTCCGTTTTCTACGCTGGGCTGCTGGACGAAAAACACGAGATCGCCATCATGGATGTCTGCGCCAATCATGCTGTCGCCGCGTGCGTAAAGGCCGAAGTCTGCGTGAAAGGAAGAAGGCACTTTGATCTGAACGCCGTCGCTAGGATCGAAGATTGGTTTTCCGCAAGCGACGCTGCCGAGAATGGGAAGGTTTTTTGTTTGAAGTTTAATAACTTCCGATGGCAACTGATTTGTTTCCCAGCCCATGATATAGGCGGGTGATACACCAGTAAGGGCACTAATCTCTTCAATTTTGTCAGAAGGAATATTCGTGATAATATCATTCTCATACTTATATAAGGTCTGCTTTGATACTCCGATGCGGTCGGCCATATCTGTTTGAGACATGCCAATTTTTTCTCTCGCCTCTTTAATACGTGATCCTTTAGTTGACACAATACCACCTCCTTTTAGTATCTTCATAATATCACATAATCGACCAAAAAACAATCAAAAATGACTTGACAAGTTACGGAATTGGCCATATACTAAGAGTAACCTGATAAGTTACGAGCGAGGAGGTGGAAGCGGATGATAGATACTGATAAGCTTCGAGGTGTGTTTGCAGAAAGGGGAGTGAAATATTATCAAGTTGCTGAAATGATTGGAGTATCGCCAAAAACTTTTTCTAGAAAGATGAAAAGAGGTGTTTTTGGCAGTGATGAAATCGAAAAGATGATCAATGGATTATGTATAAAGAACCCAATGGAAATTTTTTTTGCAGGAGAGTAACGTGTAAAGTTACCGCCGGGTGAAAGGAGGTGATCTAATGAATGAAAAACTGAAAGGATTTCTTTCAAAGGACAATCCTAGTGATGAAGAAGTTAGAGAGGCGGCTGAGCAACTTATCTATATTAGCGTTGGGTTGCGAATTGGTGCTATGGATTTGATTAATTCGGCTAGGGATCAGCTACTTTTGGCGTATGTATCTATAGCTGAAAGAAGTGGTGATTTGCTGTCAGAGTCGAGTGAATCTCTGCAAGATATTCAAGACGAGGTTATCAAACAGATTGGTCTACTGGAGTATCTCTGTAAGCAAGAAGGCGAAAATGTTGCTGAATCATTTAAGGAACAAAGGAATCATCTGTATCGCACAAAAAAATATGCCCGCCAGCTGAAAGAAGCGAGCGAGCAAAAAAAATTAGAAGATTAGAAGTTTAACCGCCTCAATGCTCAATGCTTCAGCTGCACTCCATAATCCACTTTTAACTTTCTTCTTCAGACGATTAAGGATTGTGTCATCGCGAAGCATAGCGAGATATTGATGTCCATCCAGCGTTAATCCAGACGCATTGTTTAGCCCTGGTCTGACAGTGTAGTTTGTAGCTGGAATACCTACGGCATGAAATGGATAGGCTTCTAATAGACCGCTGTTAACGAGCAGTTCCATATGATAAGACACGCGGATGAACTCGTTGTCATAAGGGGTATAGCGTTCTCCTTCGTCAGGAAATTTCTCTTCGTCGATGAAGTCGTTAACAGAGATGGAACCACTTGGCGGGAGATCTTCGATAGTGGTGAGAATTCGATATGTTAGGTCAAAATCGAATCGCATGGTAATCACCTCCTTTCTGAGGTAATTATACCATGACAAATAGCAACAACTGACCAAAAGATGGAGGTGATTCAATGATAAAAGAAAAACGACCAGCAGAAACTGATCGCAAGGAGGTGATGGAATGATAAGCGCTGTAATTTCAATAATTTGTGGATTAGTAGCGCTGGCAGTAGGAATAGGGGGAGCATTTATCTCGGTTGTGATGTTTCTTGGCGCGCAATCCGAAGATGATGATTTCTATCGTTTAGGATTTTATTTTTTGGCATTTTGTGGGTTTGCAATGTCTATAGTTAGTGTACTATATGGCATTCAAATTGTTATAGTAACCGTTCTTCCAGGCGTCTAAGTGTAGATGCGATAGAAGCGCTAGGATCATCAGCTTTGTAAAGAAGATCATCTTCGTGACGGTCATGGTTTAGATAAATGGATGAGGCGAGATTGATGTGATAGCTTTCGCTATAGTTCTTTTTGGTATCCGATACGTAGGAAATGCTGACCTCAAGAATACATTGCTGTTGACCGCGTCGCGCTGAATTATCCGCCGTGCCTTCAACAAGGAGGTGATCCGATGGAACGTTATGAGGTTCGACAGATCAGTCCGCTGACGTGGGGGATCTACGACCACGAAGAGGACGAGATAATCCTTGAGACAACGCGCAAGGGCGTGGAGGTATATGCAGAGATGATGGGATTGGAGATGTGAGGCTTGAAAATTTTAGTCGATAAAATGCCGGAAAGTCCTTCATTTTGTCTGTTCGGAATGATAGAGACTTATGGTGATTATTCAGGACTAAACGATTCTGAACCATTTGTGATTAAAGTTGTGAAGTGTAGATTTAACAATCGGAAATGCAAGGGTGTCAAATACTGCCACTTCCTGCAGAAAGGGGAATAACGATGATGGATATGAAGAAATCGTCTGAGACACGTTTGGAAATGTTGCTCGCTGTAAAGAAGAAGCTCTGCAAGGAGCAGGCTTTCGATGAGATCGTGCCGTATGAGCACAGGGATAAGCTGTCGGCGCTCTTCACGGCGTTGGACGATGCGATCGGAGCTGAGGTTCATATGCTGGACGGAGGTGACTGAGATGGGACCTACGGATGCTCTAGTTGCTGCGATCAGTGATGGCGTGATCGAGTATATCAAGCCGTTCATTGAGCGACGCAAGGTCATAAGTGAAGAAGAGGTTATGAAGATGTTGGGCGTTGAAAATAAGCGCAACATGTCAGAATACCGCAAGGCTGGGCTGAAGGGCTACAAGCTGGATTACCGGCATTGGGTGTATTTCGCGGAGGATGTTGAAGACTTCGTGCGAAGTCGCGATCAATGGTAGGAGGTGCAAAATGCGAAAGCTTTACAAGAAGATTTACAAGGCGCTGGAGAAGATGGCATCGTTCATGGTTGGCTCGATCATAGCGGTGCTAACATGGGATGCTGCACTGTTGTCGGCTGTGACGGATGGCGGTGTGCGTGTGATCGCGTGGATGGCGTTCATCTTCGGACTGTGCCTGACGCTGTACTGGATCATGGTGCCGCGCGAGGTGGATCGACGCCTGACGCTGCGCAAAAAAAGAGCCGTCAGACGTGCGGGAACACGCTGAGCGGCATAGGAAATTTTTGACAAGGTAAGTGTAACACGAAAGAAAGAGGTATGCAAGATATGAACAATGAACGTGCATTGGTTGAAGGATTGATTGAAGCTGTTATCGGTGATTATCGTTGGAACGACGAAAAGGTGCGGCAGTTGGAGCATAGACCAGAAAGCGTGGTGCAGGCTAATAAACTATTCAGCTTTGGTGCTGACCTGCTTGCATTGATTGTGGATGCTGGCATTGAGCAAGATGTTTTCATCGATGCTGTATATGCTGCAGCTAAAATGAGAAAGCTTGTGTTGGTAAAACAAGAACTGAAGGAAGTCGAGGAGGCTTTGCGATGAGTATCCAAGACATCAACGAACAGGAGCTTGCGCAGGCGCTGGAGGGCTACGAGGCCATGGGCGACGAGCGTGACAAGTGGCGTATTCGTGATGCGGAAGGGGCCAATAAGTACATGCGCATTGTGCGCAGCCTGGAAGGCCAGGTAGCCGAGGTGGACAAGATGCGCAAGGCTGAGGTGGAGCGCATCGATGCGTTCTACCAGGGCCAGCGCGAAGAGATCGACGGCAAGGCGGAGTTTTTCCGCCAGCTGTTGGTCGATTACTACCAGCTCCAGCGCGAGCAGAATCCGAAGTACCAGCTCAAGACGCCGTGGGGCAAGGTGACCAGTCGTCGCACAGAATCGCCGCAATGGCTGGACGAGGACGCAACGCTGGCATGGCTGGAAAGCGCTGGTCATGGTGAGCTGGTCAAGGTGGAGAAGTCGATCAAGAAGAACGATCTCAAGAAGGCGATGAACAAGGCCGACGGATACTATATCGATCCTGCCACTGGCGAGATCGTGCCAGGCGTGGAGATCGTCGAGAAGGTCAGCGTCAGCGTGAAGGTGGAGGTGTGAGCGATGCAGATCAGTAACGAAAATGGTCGGATGAAGGGCAGCTACACGCCAAAAGACCTCGCCTGGATGCGGGGAATCGAGGTTCCTGCTTTAGCTGTCGCCATCGCCATGAAGGAAGCCGACGACAGTGCTGAGAAGTTCGGCGAGACGATGCGCTTCACTATGGAAGGCTACATCTACTCACAGACTACGAAGGGCAAAATGCTGTGGCTCTATGTTGTGGGCGCACTGATCGAAGAAGGCTTCGACGACTGGCAGATCAAGGTGGTGCTGATGATCTACGAGTGCAACAAGATCATTCGCTTCGCCAATAGCGCTGACAAGAAGGCGTTCAGGAAGTTCATGCGCATCAAGGGCGTGCCGATGCGTGAAGAGATCATAGCAGCGTGGGAACATCACTGCACAGAGGAGGCGAACTAATGGGCAATGGGTCCATTGTTGAACGTGCGTACAAAGCGCACTGGGCGCTCTGCGAGGTGGCCAGCAAGGCAGAACGCATCGTGGCGCTGAAGTCGTCAACGCCAGAAGATGTGCAAGAGGCGACGACGATCGCGCAGGCGGTAAGAGCAGCAGATGACATCATGCAGCAGTGTCTTGCCGGCCTGAAGGGAGGCCGCGAGCAATGAGAGTGGTCTTTCGCTACGCCAACGACGCTGAAGTGATCAGCTACAAGAACGGCACGCCGCGCTCGGTGATCGTCGCCGACTACAAGGAGTGGCTCAAGGCGCGTGCTGTGGCTGAATGGTATGTTTTAGAAGGATGGTACACAGATGACAGAACAGATGGAAAAGAACTACTTCACGGAGCTGAACAACATAGACGTTTCGAAGAAGACGGAGAAGAAGAACGGCCTGACGTATCTGAGCTGGCCGTGGGCATGGGGAGAGCTGAAGAAGAGACACCCTGACGCATCCTATAAGATCTACGAGAACGAGCAGGGCTGGAACTATTTCACGGATGGTCGCACCTGCTGGGTGAAGACAGGCGTCACCGTGAACGATCTGGAACACATTGAAGAGCTGCCGGTAATGGACTTCAAGAACAAGTCCGTGCCGCTGGACAAGGTGACGTCCTATGACGTGAACAAGGCTATTCAACGTTCGTTGACAAAGGCCATTGCACGCCATGGCTTGGGCTTATACATCTACGCAGGGGAAGATTTACCTGAAGAGGTAAAGGATCAGAGGGAGCAGCAGCGGCAGCAGAAAAAGGCTGCACCAAAGCAGACGAAAACGCCGCCACAGGCGCCAGACACGATCGGCGAGGCTGCCATTGATCTGTGGCGCGAGCTATGCGCCAATGGCGTAGACAGCGGCGTGGCAAACCAGTGCCTGCAGGATGCTGCAAAGCAGTTCGGCGCTGATAATCCACGCATGGTGAAGACAGCTGACATGGCAGAGTTCGTGCAGCTCGTGAAGTACAACGTGCAGAAAGCAGGTGCGTGATGATGACGACAAGAGATGTAAGCTCAGCGCTACGCAAAGTCAAGATGCCGCCGGATGTGCTCACGATCGGCAGCGGCGATCCTGATGAGCTGTCGGAGTTCATCACGCAGCTGGGCTATCTGGCGGCAACCTGCGCCACGACGGATCGCCAGATTAGCTCGACGGAGCTGGCGGTCATCGCGTATGAGTATGGCTGGACGCGCGAGCAGAAGCGCATGGCAGCCAAGGCGCTGAAGATGAACGATGTGTGGAGAGGGTGAGTGAGAAATGAAATCGACGCTCTATATTGACGGAGAGAAGGTTGCCGACCTCGATAATTTTGAAGCGAGCGGGAAGATCGATGATATCAACGTAGGAGGCGATATTCTCACGCAACTAAGAACAGGGTTTACGCTGTTAACGAAGTTTGCAAGGCGTTATCCGGACGGTGAAGAAGTATGGGAAACATGCGCTGCCCACGAAGAGATAACGAATGATGAATGGGTTGTGATCGGGAGCTCGCCGAGTTTTTTGGCGGCAACTATCTGCCACAGGATATGGATACACGCGCTTGAGGCTGGCGACAATGTGATTGATTCTTATGTATTCATGCAATATCAAGCGATGAAAACGGCTAAAGACAATAAATGACAATCAGGAGGTGGACGCAATGAGCGCCAACGATGAAAGAAAAGGTTTGCTGCTGTTCCGGTCTCATTGGGACGTGATCGGCGAGCTGCCGCCAGAAGAATTTAAGCGCGTGATGCAAGCCATTTTCGCGTCGGCTGGCGCGAATTGTGACATGCCTGAAGACATGAGCCTGCTGGAGCGTGTGGCTTTTGCTGCCGTCAACGGCGATGTGCAACGTGCTTTTGACAAGTACACCGACATATCTCATGCGCGGTCTGAAGCTGGCCGTAAGGGCGGCAAGAAGAAGGCTGAGAACGCGCGAGCAAAGACAGAATCTACAGATGCTACGAGTGCTAGCCTAGCAAATTCTAGCAAACCTAGCAAATCTAGCAAAGCTACAGATGCTACAAGTGCTAGCCTAGCAAATCTAGCAAACCTACATAATGATAATGATAGTGATAATGATATAGATAGTGATAGTGATAGTGATATATATAATATATCTCTTGTTGAAAATGAGCCGCCGCAAACCGAGAAAGCAGCTGCATCGACACCTTGTTCAGCTGACGCTGAACCACGCACACGTGACACATCCACTCCTGGCGATGTCCAAAAGGGCAAGCCTGCACAGCCTCGCAAGCGCGAGGTCGACGAACATTTCGAGGAGCTATGGGCCATGTATCCGTCGAAGCGTGGCAAGAACCAGGTGAAAGATAAGACGAAGCGGCAGCTGATGGGCGTGCGCACTGAAGACATGCGCAAGGCTATTGACCGCTATGTGGCCGAAGTAGAAGCGGCGCCATACGATCGCCGATGGCTGAACGGCTCGACGTGGTTCAATGGGCGCTTCCTGGATTATATCAACGACGACTATACACCACCGCCAGTGGTGGGCGGCAGCTCGCTCAGGCGCTATGTATCGGGCGAAGGGCCGCGGGACTTCTCGAACCGCGAGGAGTAGATACCGGAGCGCGGAGGAATTCCGTGACTTCAGCGACATGGAGGAGTGACTATGGCAGAGACTATGCTGTTCATCGTGGCTACTGCCGTGATCGGCGGCGCCGTATTCTATGCTGCAGCGATGCTGGTATTGACCAGGCGAGAGCGACGCGCGCTGCGCCAGATCCTGCGTGCGCTGGGAGAGGAGGATGACGATGGCGAAAAATAAAGCGCGTGTCAAGATTGATGCGCATGAAGCACGGCTGGCAGCTCAGCGCGAAGTGTATGCGCAGCTGGATAAGATCCAGGCGGACATGAGCCGCCAGATGACGCGTGATTACATGGCGCGCCTGTTGCTCGTGCTACATGATGAGTACGGCTTCGGGAACAAGCGCCTGCTGAATGTGTTCGCTCGCGTGGCGGATATGGCGGAGGCGTTGAACATGGGGTTGTTGTCGTTCAAGGACATTCGTGAAACATTGATCGAGGAGGTGGGAATTGATGTCGAGAAGCAGCAAGTACAACGCCGCAAAGGTGACGCTCGATGGTCACCGGTTCGACAGCCGGCGCGAGGCCAAAAGGTACGAGGAGCTAAAGCAGATGGAGGCAGCGGGCAAGATCGCGCAGCTGGAACTTCAGCCGAGGTTTGAATTGCAGCCAGCGTTTCGTTATCGCGGTGAAGCTGTGCGAAAGATTGAGTATGTGGCTGACTTTCGCTACCTGGACTATGAACGCGGCGGCTTGGTCGTAGAGGATGTCAAGGGCATGAAGACCGATGTGTATCGGCTGAAAAGAAAGCTGTCCCTGGCGAAGTACGGGGATGGCGTGATTTTCGAGGAGGTATAGAGCATGAACAAAGCAATATTGATCGGGCGACTGACGAAGGATCCGGAGCTGCGCTTCACGCAGAATGGATCGCCGTACTGCCAGTTCACGGTGGCCTGTGACAGACCATCGAAAGACGGCGACAGCAAAGAGGCTGACTTCATCCAGTGCCAGGTGTGGGGCTCTCAGGCTGAGAACCTTGCGAAGTACATGGCGAAGGGTCGGCAGATCGCTGTCGAGGGCAATATCCGTGTGGACAGCATGGAGCGAAACGGCGAGCGCTCGTGGTACACAAAGGTGGTGTGTCAGCGTATCGAGTACCTGGGAGGTGCCAAAGATGGCAGCGACAAGCAGGAGAAGCAGCCGAAGCTGACAGACACTGACTTCGGCGAAGAGGTGAGCTTCAGCGACGAAGACCTGCCATTCTAGGGCGGTGATCATGCGTGAAGAAACCACCGTGTAAGGGCTGCGAGCGCCGACGGCCGAAGTGTCATTGCGAGTGCGAAGCATACCGAAGCTGGAAGAAGGAGCACGATGCCGCGATGAATCGGCGCCGGACGGAGTCGATGCTGGATGGTCACAGCGATTGGTGCAGCTATGATCGGCTGTACTGGGATCGGCCTGTGAACCAGGAGCGGCAGCGTGAGATCTGGCGTGACAGAAAGCGCGCCGAAGCGAAGAGAGAACGAAGGAGGCTGGAGAAGAGAGATGGACTATCTGGAACTACTGGAAGAGATGGTGGCGAAACGCCACAAGCAGGAGATGGTGCCGCACGAGGCGGCGAGCGGTCTGGTCAGAGAGGCGGCTGAGTATTTTCACTTAGCCGACAGCTGGGCGCATGATGGTAAGGCCTACAACGAGGGCGACGCGCTGATGGAGTTGTCGGACGTGCTGCATTACCTCATGGAGGCGTGCCGTGACCATGGCGTCAACATTACGGATGTGGCACGGATCAATCTGCTGAAGATGGAAGCACGCGACAAGGGCGAGGGCAGAGCTTTCGAGCAGGTCATGCATGGATATGCCGGTGAAGACCTGCGCGAGATCCTCGATGAGTTCGAGGCTGCCGTTGCGGTGGTGTCGCGATGAGTGCGCGCAAGTGCGGCAACTGCGGGTTCTACATTCCTAGGCGCAGGGAGTGTGGCCTGGGCGGAGACGTGGAACCGACGGACGAAGCATGCTGGCAGTTCTGCCGTAGGGCGAAGCGAAGGAGGGATGCAGATGCAAGAGACGCTGAACAGGATCGATGAGCTGTGGCGCGACATTGACGACATCACGCTGGAAGTGCGAGCCTATCGCGATAAGGCGACCAACACGGCAGCAAGGCCGACGGATGATGAGCGTGTGCAGTCTGGCCGCGACTCGACGAAGCTCAATGTTGTGGAGCAGTACATCATGGCTGAGACGGAGAAGATCGCGGCGAAACAAGAAGAGCTGCGAGAGCTGATCAACGTCGTGCGCGCGTATCTGGATAAGATGCCAGGGCGTGAAGAGCGCAATGTCATAAGTCAGTATTACATCATGCATCGCACTCCTGCTGTCATTGCTGAGTCTCTAGGATATACAGAGAGACATGTGCGCAGACTGCTGAGAAGCGGCGTTTCTATGCTCAATGAGTTATCCATGTCCGCAGATGTCCGCGAATGTCCGCAAATGTCCGTGAATGTCCGCAAATGTCCGTGAATGTCCGCGAAAACCTGTGATATAAATATACTGAGCCAATTAGCGGACAGGGTTATCCACTCATCGGTTCGCCTCCTGACAAACATACCTCTTTCCCGACTAGCGAGAGCTGGCCGGGTTTTCTTTTACCAGGGAGTGATGCACATGGATTATAAAGGCGCGAGGTGGTTGAACCTGAGAGCACAAGCTCTCGCGCGTGATCATCACGAGTGCCAGTGGTGTGCAGCCGAAGGAAAGGTTGTACCTGCTACGACAGTGCATCACATCCTACCGGCGGAGGAGTTCCCTGATAAGGCATACGACCTGGACAACCTGGTCAGCCTGTGCAGGGAATGTCACGAGGCGCATCATGGGCGTGCTCCGAAAGATTGCGACAAACGTTTTCCGGAGTGGTGGTGAAGTTTTCGGGCAATACCCCCGGGTCAAAAAAACGAAAATATAACTCATAGTAAAAGACCGCCCGCCCCCCGACAATTTGTTTGTATATAGATCGCGCGCGAAATCCAGCGAGGAGGTGATTGCATGGCGCCACGAAGAGACAACCTGAGCCAGGTTGAACGGAACATCATCGACATTCTTGAAGACCGAGGCTATGACCGAGAGCGTGACAAGGTCCTGTTCGAGCAGGCGCATGACTACGGCGACCTGTGGCGCGTCAAGGAGCTGCTGCTCACCGACGTCCATAAGCGCGGTGTAAGCATCGTTCAGCCGTCCGGCGTCGTTAAGAAAAATGACAGCGTCGGCGAGATGGTTCGCGTGAGTGCGCAGATGCTGAAGATCCTCCAGTTCCTGAAGATCGAGCCGTCCGACGTCCAGGTAGAGCCGGAAGAAGACGAGTCGCCAGATGGTCTCTGATTCCTTCCACCCATTCATCGACACATATCTGGACGACATGGAGAACGGCATACAGTCGCGCGAGATCCATCAGGCTGCCGGATACGTCCGGCGCAAACTGTCGCAGCCATTCGTGCGCATCGATGGCGCGAAGATAGACCGTGCTGTCGAGCTCATGGAGAAATACTTCGACATGAAGCTCTTCCCGTGGGAACGCTTTGTTGTCGCGCTGGTCCATTGCTACGACGATCGCACCGATACCGTCATCTTCGATGAGTTTTTCATCGAGATGGGACGCGGGAACGGCAAGAATGGCTTTATTTCCGCGTTGATTTGGTATCTCGTGAGCGCAGCGCACGGCGTTGAAGGCTACAACGTCGACATCATCGCCAACAGTGAGGACCAGGCGAAGACGTCCTTCGAAGACGTGTACGACGTCATCAAGCATGACAAGTCTGGCCGTCTGGCGAAGCAGTACGACGCGAAGAAGAGCGTGATCACCAACAAGGCCACGCATTCGACGATCAACTACAACACGGCGGCAGCGCGAACCAAAGACGGCAAGCGCTCCGCGTGCTTGGTCTTCGATGAGCTGCACGAGTACGAAGACTGGAGCCTGATCAACGTCTTCAAGTCCGGTTTCGGGAAACGTCGGCACTCGCGGATCTTCTACATCACGACCAACGGCCATGTGCGCGGCGGCGTGCTCGATGAGCAGCTGAAGCTGGCGCATGACGTGCTCGACGGCAAGGTTGACGACCTCGGCTTCCTGCCACTGGTCTACAAGGTCGACGACAAGAGCGAAGCCGACGACGAGCAGTGCTGGCACAAGGCGAACCCGTCACTGGCCTACCTGCCGACGCTGATGCATCAGATGCGCAAGGACCACGTCGAGATGAAGTATCGACCGTCGACCGCTGTGGAATTCCTCACGAAGCGCATGAACTGTCCAGCGCAGGACACCTTCAACCTCGTGGCAACGCCTGAGCAGGTGAACGCCACGAACAGACCGATACCATACGACGTGCTCGCAGGCATGCCGTGCATCGGCGCTGTGGACTATGCCAGCGTGAAGGACTTCTGCAGCTGCGGCCTGCTTTTCCTCCTCAACGGCACGTACTACCTGATGGAGCACACCTTCGTCTGCCACAAGGCGCTGGAGATGGAGAGCCGCCACATCCGATTTCCTGTCGAAGAGATGGCGGAGCGTGGCCTGATCACCGTCGTGCAGACCGATACCATCACGCCTGATGCGGTTGCTGGCTGGTTCGTGGCGCAGGCGCAGACCTACGAGATTCTCGACATCAAGGCCGACGACTACCGACGCGCACTGCTGGAGCAGGCATTCGAGCAGGTGGGGCTGCCATTGACTTCGGTCAGGAGCGGAGCACGGACACACACAACGTTATCCCCACTTGTGGATTCCATCTTTGCGGAGCACAAGCTCGTGGTTGGCGATAACCCGACGATGCGCTGGTATATCAATAACGTGCGCCAGGAGATGGACAAGAAGGGCAATGTGCAGTTTGTGAAAATCGAACCAATGCTCCGTAAGACAGACGGATTTTTTATGCTATTGCACGCACTGAACGGCGTCGGCGAGCTGCCAGACGCTGCTGAGTGCCAGGAAACGATTGAGATGAAACCTATCACATTCTAGGAGGTGAGTGGATGAGCCTGGGAACATGGCTGAACGACTTCTTCTTTGGCGACGAAGAGAACGGAACAGAGCCGGTCGTGATCGACACGACGACGCAGAAGAGACTCGTCTCAGCGTCGTACAAATACCTCGCAGTCAACAGCTGCATCAACTTCATAGCTAGTGTGATCTCGCTGGCGAACTTCCAGACCTTCAACGGCAAGGACCTCGTGAACAGCGTGGAATCCTACCGGTTCAACATCGAGCCGAACCAGAACACCTCCTCGACGTCCTTCTGGCGTCGTGTGGTGGAAAAGCTCGTTGCCGACAACGAGTGCCTGATCGTCAAGATCCAGAGCGGCGGCAACCGTGGCGAGTATCACGTGGCAGAGTCGTTCAACCGTATCGAGTACGCGATGAAGCCGAACGAGTACAAGAGCGTGGTCATCGGACGCGAGCACCCGTATCAGCTCAACGATACATTCCGCGAGCAAGATGTCTTCTATCTGCAGTGGAACAACATGGGGCTGCGCACATTCATCGACGGCGTCTACAGCGATCTCGCTGACATGATCGCGGCCGCGAAGGACAACTACTTGAAGCTGGCGGCGACCAAGGTGCTCATCAAGCAGGACGCGAGCTACAGCGCGACGGCTGAGTTCAATAAGGCGCTGCAGGAGCTGGTCAACAACAACATGAAGGACTTCATGGATCCTGGGAAGTCGGCTGCACTGCCACTGCGCAAGGGGGTTGAATTTGAAGACGTGAGCCGGACTTCGAGCGGCACGAGCACGAATGCGGCGACAGAGATCAAAACGCTTGTGCAGGAAGGTATCTTCCTGACCGCGATGGCGTTCCAGATCTCGCCACAACTGCTCATCGGCGACATTGCCGGCATCAACGATGCTTGGCGGCTGACGATGACGCAGTGCATCAAGCCGATCGTGAATATCATCAGCGACGAGATCAACCGCAAGCTCTACGGGCAGGCGGCGTATCTAGGCGGAAAGCGGTTGCACATTGACATCACCAATGTATCGTACTCCGACCTGAAAGACGTGGCCAACGCGCTCGAAGTGCTGACGCGCATCGGTGCAAACACCCTGGATGACAACCTGCGCATCCTTGGGCGCGAGCCGATCGGCGGCGAATACGGCACGAAGCGGCTGATCACGAAGAACTACGTCGGCATGGAGTGGCTTGACTCCGACGAAGCGAAGGGGGGTGCAACGAATGAACCAGAACCAATTCAAGATGAAGTTCCTTCAGAAGGGTGAAGAGGGCGCTGAGCGTCCGTCGCTCTATATCTACGGGGACATCTATCAGACCTTCGACGACTGGCTCTCAGGCGAAGAAGGCAATACTGCGAAGGGGATCCAACAGTTCCTGGAGACGAACAACGACGCCGACAGCATCGACGTCTATATCAACTCCATGGGCGGCGACGTCTTCGAGGGTACAGCCATCGCCAACCAGCTGAGACGCTTCGGCGGTCACGTGACTGTCACGGTCGACGGCTTCGCCTGCTCCATCGCGTCGGTCATTGCAATGGCTGGCGACGAGGTGCGGATGCCGAAGAACGCGACCATGATGATTCACAACATGTGGACCACTATGGTCGGCAACGCGGCAGAGCTGCGCAAGATGGCAGATGACCTTGATGTGCTCATGGAGGCCAACAAGACCATCTACCTCGACAAGGCTGGCGAGAAGCTGGACTATAACACGCTCACTGAGCTGCTGGACGCTGAGACATGGCTCACAGCAGAACAGTGCGTTGAGTACGGTCTGGCTGACACCATCCTCGACTACACGGTCGACAGAGACAGCAAGGCCAACCAGGCGGCGTCTGGCGCCATCGTGCAGCGTGCAGATGACACCATCGCGCGACTGCAGCAGGCACGCGCCACCATCAACGAGATGGTCGATGAGGTATTTGACATCCAGGAGGGCATCCCACTGGACGACCTGGACCTCGAAGAACCACCGAAACCACGCAACTTCCTAGATATTTTCTCATAACGAAAGGAGAACAACATGATCAACAACGATGTAATCAAGCTCGACCTGAGCGGCGAAGGCCTGACCAGCGAACAGGTGCAGGAACGCATTGAGACCTATGTCGAACAGCGTGCAGCGCAGATCGCCAAGGAGACCGAGGAGAGCATCCTCGAACAGG
>OLOM01000774.1_pt1 | contig 23671 bp, 20 predicted proteins | sample 1672531 | NCBI WGS metagenome assembly OLOM01 (sample SAMEA3136696, study PRJEB25190) | human gut metagenome | reverse complement strand
CGAGGAGAGCCGCTGCGAGAGCCAGCGGAACGCGAGCCGCTTCGAGAGCCGGCATTACCTGCGACGGCAGAGCGAGAGCGCGCGCCCGCAGACGACGTGCGCTTTTGCGCGGACGCGCCACCCCGAGCGTGACTCGCCTTCCGATATTTTTGATTTTCGCGTGCGAACTGCTCGAACTCGGGCGTGGAATGGCCCGGCTCGAACGGATCGTATCCCTGATCATTGTTAGCCATGCCCCAAGTATAAGCGCGATGCCGCGCGGCGCGCCCACTTCCACCGCGCCCCCACATCAAGATCGGCGCCGCGCGAGCAAGCTTCTTTCCTGAATTAGCGAAGTCGTGGACAGAAATCGCCGATATGTGAGCCATTCGAAGGCGAATGAGGGGATATGCGAACTCGCCCAACGCGTTTTCCCAAGTCAAAAATTTCAACATAAAGTTTTCCGAATGCAACTCCTCACATATCGGCGATTTTTGTCCGCGACGAGTCGATTTCGAGATAAGAGAGGAACGGGACCGGGGCGATTTCCAGGCAACCGATGCCATGCGGCCGTTTTCGCAGCGGCGGCGAAGACACACCCGCCGCGCCTAGACGCGCCCGCCGCACCTTTGCGGGAATGATCGGCAGCACGTGGTTCGGCGGCCTGCTTTCGCGTGCCTTTGAACTGGGATTACAGGAAAGAGCGCGCAAACCCCGACACGCCGGCCGCGAAAGTTAGACGCGGAATCTCTCCGGCATGGTGAACCACACCACCCGCCCGATCACGCGCGGGAGGGGGCGCTCTCCGCTTCGGGTGAACTCGATCGGCTCGTATCCGGGAAGGTAGGAATCGGGCATGAGCGTTATCCGGTCTTCGGTGACGCTTGCACGCTTCACCGTGAAGTCGCCGCTCTCCGTCCCGAACACATACACGTGCCCATTGACCACCTCGAACTCGGGCACAACGAGCGCTAGGCAGCCGTTCGGCAACACACGGTTCATCGATTCGCCGGACACGCGCAGGAAAAACGCGTTCGGGTAACGCTCGTGCAGCGAATGCGGCACAGCGACGTATTCCTCGATAGGGAACGCGTCGCGCGGAGCTCCCGCAGCCACGCGCCCGAGCAATGGCGCTTGCTCAGGTTGCGAATCGCTCGAGCGGCGAAGAGACCGGCGAGCAAAACCGTTCTTCTCGCTGTTGATATCCTCAAGGGTGAGGCCGGGAAATTCGCTGAGCAGGATGAAGAGGTTGCTGCGACGAGGTTGCGAACTGCCCGTCTCCCACGACGAAACCGTGGTCTGAGAAACTTGGAGGCGCTTCGCAAACTCGGTTTGGGTCAACCCCGCATCAACGCGCACCGCCCTGATGTTATTGCCGATCGCATTGTCCGTCGTATCGCCCACGCGCACCTCCCATTGCCGCAACAATGCTACCAAACTTGCATATTCCCTCGATTGACGAGGCCTTGTTACCCGTTAAACTTAATAGCGCCAAATTCACGGGAAGGGAGGCGGCGTGAAAAACTGGCTCACGCGCGCACGCGAGATATCGGGGCTAACGGCACAGCAATGTGCGGACGCTATCGATTTGCCGATATCGGAATACGCCCAGGTGGAGCGCCACCCTGGCACGCTCACCTTAAACGAGCTCGCAGCCCTCGCCTGCGCGATGGGCTCTGCAGGCCAAGCCCTCATCGAAGGCGCGTTCGAGTCCCTTCGCGCATAGCAGCAAGGCAACAACCCGCAGGCGCCAAGCATGCTCTCGAAGCGCTCAGGAGCCACGACGCCAAACTCATAGGCGCCAAACCATCACATGCCCCGACGCAATCCCTCACTCGTAGGCGCCAAATTATCCCACCAGTCAGCGCGCACACCTCGAAGCCAAGCCTCCAAGCCCACGCCCCGACAAACGAGGCGCCCCGCAACCGAGCCATCCAATCGGCGCGCCCGCCGAAACAAATTCGTAACCTTCTATCGCGGCGAACCTCATCGGACGCCTTCGCGAACTTGAGCGGGAGGGACTGCTCAACGGGGGAAAGAGCATCCTTGTGATTCCCGCCGCCAACACGCTCTCTATGAACATCCACAAACGCTTCTGGCCGGTCGACAATGCCGACGTGAACCGTATGTTCCCTGGCTACGACAAGGGCGAAGCCACACAGCGCATCGCGGCGGACATCTTCGAGGCGGTTTCCAGCTACGATTACGGCATCCAGCTCGCAAGCTTTTACCTGCGCGGAAAGTTCCTCCCCACGTGCGCATCACCGACGAGAGCGAACTCTCGCGCGAGTCGCTTGAGATGGCGGCGTTGTTCGGCATGCCGTGCACGCTTCTGCACAAGCCATCGACGTTTGACAACACCACACTCAACTACAACTGGCAAGTGTGGAACACGCATGCGTTTTCCCTGTTCACAAAAGCGACAGGGTCAATCGATGAAGCTTCGGCACGCCAGGCTGAAGACGGCATCGTGCGATCTTTGGTGCACATGTAGCGCATCCGGCAAAAGCGGCTCATTCAACACGGCACGCCGTATTCCCATCGATTGCTTTCTAGAAAACGCCGCCCCAGACGAGGACGGCAGCGACGGCCACCACCCACAGCACGGCCACGACGATGCGGACCGGGCGCGGGGTGCGCAGGCTCGCCGCAGGAAGCAGCAGCATTGCAATTGCGCCGCCAATGGCGCCACCTAGATGGCCGCCGATCGAGATGTTCGGCACGAGCAGCGTGTAGATGACGTTCACCGCGATGATCGAGAGCATGCTCTTCGAGAAGTCGCGGAAGACCGCGCGGTTGCCGCGAACGAGGACGCACAGAAGCGCTACGGCTACGAACAGGCCGAACACGCTTGTCGAGGCACCGGCGGAGACAAACAGCCCGCCACCTTGCGCCATGTCGACCGCGTAGGAGACGACGTTGCCCGTGATGCCCGCGACGAAATAGAGCAAAAGGAAGTTCCCGCGCCCAAGCACGCGTTCCAAAAGCTCGCCCACGCTGTAGAGCGCGACCATATTGAACAGAAGATGCATGAGGTCCATGTGCAAAAACATGGGCGCAACGAAGCGGTACAGGTCGGCAGGGCCTTGCACCATCGGCGCGTACATGGCCCCCATCTGGACCAACGTGAGAATCGAGATATCCTGGCCCGTGCCCGAGATGAGCATCTCCGCCACGAAGCACACCACGTTCACCGCGATCAGCGCAAGCGTCACCACGCGCCCCGAGTTGCGCTCGAAAAACGAGGGCTCCTCGTCGCGCATCATCTCGCGGAGCTGCTCGTCGGTAATGGGCGCAGGTCGCGTGCCCGCGGGAGATGACGGCGCCTGCTGCGCGTCAGGTGAGGTGATCGGGTCGTCGGTCATTGCCGCTCCTTGTCGTGGAATCGTTGCGTGTTACGAACGTATGCTATCAGAAACCCGACGGTCTCCCAAAAGGTACACACCCACGACGACCACGGCCGCGAACGCGATCATCGCGAGCAAGATCACGTACGTAACAAGATAGGTTCCGAACGCTTCTGCCAAAAAGCCGGGGAGGAACGTGAAGATGAACCCGCCGAGCGCATAGCAGAGCTGGAAGTTCTTGATTGTCTTGGCCTCGCGCCCCTTCGGCGCGAGCTCGATCGACCAAACGGATATGCCCACGGTACCGAGCGAGAGCCCCAACCCGTAGAGGAACGCGCCAACGCCCGCAAGCCCCACGTTTCCCATATCCGACAGGCAGAGCAGCAACGTGCCACCGATGAACAGGGCGAAAAAGAACATCGAGCCGCGCTTCGTCCCAACGCGGTCGAACACGACCCCGCTTGCGAGCTTGGCAACCGTGAGGCAGCCTCCGCACAGCGCCACGAGCGCCGCCGCACCCTCGGCGGAGAAGCCCTCCGAGGTGAACAGCACGGCCAGATAGCTCGTGCCGCCGACGGAGATGCAGCCGACGAACGTCATCGCGACCAGCACGAGCGGCGCAAGCTTTTCGGGAACGTTGCGGTTGCGACGAGCAGCGCGGGCGCGACCGGGCTTGCCCGCCTTCTTCCCCTCGGGTGCTTCGTAAGGCTCAAGCCCCAGGTCGCGCGGGTAGTTGCGCAGAAGCAGGAAGACGAGCACTCCGAGGACAAGCGCGAGGGCCGACTCGAAGAGGAATGCCGCGGAAAGCGAGTACGTACCGATGAGCGCAACCGTCACGTTCGGCAAGATGACGGCAGCCACCCCCGACCCGACCGCCGCGATGCCCGCCACGGTGGCGACGTTCGAGCGGAACCAGCGGTTGATCAGCATCGTCGAAGCGATCATGCCGCCCAAACCGTACCCAAGCCCCGTGAACACCGAGCCTGCGCACAAACCGATGAAGCTTCCCGTGTTCTGCGAATAGAGGAAGAAGCCCGCGCAGACGCACAGCGATGCGAGAAACGCGCCGATGCGGCAGTTAAGCAGGTCGTAATAGCGTCCGACCACGAGCATGCCAATCAGCGACATGAACGTGCGCACCGAGATGATGATCGAGCCGCCGGTGTTGCCCACGCCGGGCAGTTCGACCAGGTAGGGCTGGAACACGGAAAACGAGGTGGAGGGCAGGCCGACGTTGGTGAACAAGATGAGGAAGCAACATGCCGCGATCACCTTCTCGTAGTGTCGCTTGATCGCACCCGTCGACATATCCTTGCGGCCTCCTCTCCTGAAAAAGGCGCCGCGCGGGCGCCTTCGTCGTCATATCTTGCTCACCATGCTATCACCTTGCACAGCACGCGGGTCCCTTTCGCCCAAGAAGCCACGAACTGGGCAAATTTCCCCTTCTATTGCGTCGGAGAGTCCGACTTCTCGGCGACACCCGAGCAGCTGCGCGCGTACTTGAGATAGCCGACCACGCTGTAGTGATCCGCCTCGTCGTCTGCCGGGTATCCCGAGCCGCCGACAACGCCGAGGTAGCCACCGTCGCCTTCCCCTAACCCACCGTCGCGAAAATCTGACGGAATGGGGTCATACCACCAAAAGCAGGAGGCGTGCCACAAAAGCCACCCCAACCTGCCACCCATATTCCATTTGTGGTATATCATCGACTAATTCGAAGGCAAGCTCGGCCTTGAGGACCAAAGCCCGTACTGGAAGATGACCGCCGACTTCGGCAGAAGAAGTCTGGAAATGCACATCGACTGGGCCGAGCACTGCGCCGCCGAACTGAGGAGCGCGAAATGAGAATTCTGGCAATCAACGGCAGCCCCAAGGGCAAGCAAAGCAATACCTGGCGTCTGACCAGCTCTTTCATAGAAGGCATCGCCGCCCAAGAAGAAGACGCCCACGGACAAGCGCCCACAGTCGATGCCTTGAGCGTCGGCGCACTCGACATCAAGCCCTGCCGGGGATGCTTTTCCTGCTGGAGCAAGACGCCAGGGAAATGCTGCATCCACGATGACATGCAGGAGGTTATCGAGAAGATCCTGCAGGCCGACGTCGTCATCTGGAGCTTCCCGCTGTACTACTTCGGGCTGCCCGGCCCGCTGAAGAACCTGATCGATCGGCAGCTTCCCATGGCGCTTCCCTTCATGAGCGCGGAGACGGAAAACGGCGGGCACCCGTCACGCTACGACATGAGCGGCAAGCGCACGGTGGCGATTTCGACCTGCGGTTTCTACACCGCGAAGGGCAACTACAGCTGCGTGAGCGACCTGTTCGACCGCCTATGCGGGAAGGACGGTTACACCGCAATCTTCTGCGGCCAGGGCGAGCTTTTCAGGGTGAACGAGCTGGCGGAGCACACCGACGAGTACCTTTCCTGGGTCAGAAAGGCCGGGGAGGAGTTCGCATCCAGCGCCATCAGCGAGAAGACCCGCGGCAAGCTTGACCAGAACCTGTTCCCGCGCGACGTCTTTGAGGCGATGGCGGACGCGAGCTGGGGAGTCGGCAAGTCCGGCGAGAAGGAAGATCCCAGCCTGGTGTTCACGCGCCAGATGGCAGCCCTCTATCGCAGGCAGGCGTGGCCGGGGCGCGACGTCGTGCTCGACATGAACTACACCGACATCGGCAAGACCTACCGCATCGTTCTTGGCGAGGGAGGAAGCCACGTGGAGGAGGAACCCGCCGCAGGCTTTGCCGCGGATTGCACCACGAAGATCAACACGCCTCTAAGCGTTTGGCGCTCGATCGCCAGCGGCGAGGTTGCCGGCGATGAGGCGCTCATGAGGCATATGTACTCGGTCGAGGGCGACTTCGACCTGATGATGCACTGGGATGAGTTCTTCGGGGCAACGAACGCAGGCGCGGACTCAGCGGGCAGCCCGGGCGCGGCGGCGCGCGGCAAGAACGAGGTCGAGCCGAAAACCAACATGATGCTGCTCCTCGCCCCTTGGATCGTCTTCTGGATTGCAGCCTCTATCGACGGGTTCTGGGGCAGCCTGGTCAGCGTGGCGGTATGCGTGCTGCTACCCGTATTGATGCATCGAACGAAGGCGACCCTTTACGACCAAATCTCGGGCTTGGGGGTCGGCGCCTGCTCCATCGCGCTTTTGGCAGGAGCCCCTCCCATCCTGGTGATTCCGGCGTCGTACCTTTTGTTCGGGCTTATGTGGACGCTCTCCTGCTTCGCAAAGGTACCGCTGACCGCGCATTACTCCAAGAACAGCTACAACGGCGACGCGGCGCTGCGCAACCCGATCTTCATGAGGACGAACCGCATCCTAACTGCAGCGTGGGGAATCCTCTACCTGGTCACGCCCATCTGGACGTATCTCATCATGCAGACGGACGCGGCCAGCTTTGTCGGCGCGATTAACTCAGTCCTTCCCGCGCCCATGGGCGTCTTCACCGCGTGGTTCCAAAAGTGGTACCCCCGCCACATCGCCCGCGGATAGCGCCGACATCAAGCGAAACGCGCTAGAATGCTATTACATGAGAAAAGTCGAGCAACAGAGCACACACGCAGACGAGCGAGGGGCAAACGGCCCCTCGCCAATCGCGCCGTCGCAGCACGGCGAGCGCGAGGCTTCCGCCGCCCTTGGAGGCACGTCGCTTCGCCGCGACGAACAAGGACTTGCCCTTGTCGGCGACGGGATGGTGCTTCGCGGCGATTTCTCGCAGCTGCTCCCCCGCATCCGGAAAGGCCGCCTCTCAAACGAGCTGCTCGTTCGTGCGGCGAAGGTCCGAGACTGCGCCGAGCCATGGGCGATCGACGCCACGGCAGGCCTTGGCGAGGACTCGTTTCTCCTGGCAGCTGCCGGGTTCCGCGTAAGCATGTACGAGTCGGACCCCACCGTCGCAGCCCTTGTGCGCGACGCGCTCAACCGAGCACAAGCCAACCCCAATCTCGCCGACATCGCCTGTCGTATGGAGCTTTTCGAGGAAGACAGCATCGAGGCAATGTCGCATCTTGGGGACACGCCCGACGTAATCTATCTTGATCCCATGTTCCCCGAGCGCCGCAAGAGCGCCGCCGTGAAGAAGAAGTTCCAGCTCATCCACCACCTCGAAGCACCCTGCCAAAACGAAGGGGCGCTCCTCGCCGCAGCCATCTCCGCCGGACCGCGCAAAGTAGTCGTCAAGCGCCCTGCGAAGGGCCCGCATCTCGCAGGCGTGAAGCCGAGCCATTCGCTTGCCGGCAAGGCGGTGCGTTATGACGTCATCATCCCCGCAAGCATAAAGGTACCGCTCGCTTAAGTTCACGCCGCTTCTCCCTTGCGCAACCTCCCTCAGCGCGGTAGAAAGGAAATTCGGCGACTGCGCATTTGCGTAAATAATGCGAATATGCGGGCGCGCCAAAAGCAAACGATCGAAGTATCTGGGGGATTTCGAATGTCGTCGCAAAACACTGTGGAGAAGAAGGCGAACCGCAACAGCATCGATATGCTGCATGGGCCGCTTGTGGGCAAGCTCTTCCTCTTCGCCATTCCACTGGCCTTCTCGAGCATCTTCCAGCAGCTGTTCAACTCAACCGACGCCATCGTCGCCGGACGCCTCCTCGGCTCCACCGAGCTCGCCGCAATCGGCGGCATCGCTCCGCTCACTGCGCTGTTCATCAGCTTTTTCGTAGGAGTCTCGATCGGCACGAACGCGACGATTGCCATACGCATCGGAGAAGGCGACCGCTCGAAGATCCGCGCCGCCGTGCACACCACCGCGGTGATCGCGATTGTCTCCGCCGTGTTGGTAACCGTAATCGGCATCGCCATCGCAGGCTTCCTCGTCGACAGCGTGGGAATCCCCGACGAAGCGCGCGCCGAATCGATTAGCTACCTGCGAATCTATTTCGCCGGCGTCGCCTTTTTCCTCGTGTTCAATTTCGGCTCGGCAATCCTGCGTGCAAAGGGCGACACGCGGCGTCCGCTCTATGCGCTCGCCATCTCCGCAGTGGTGAACGCCGTGCTCGACATATTCGCCGTGTCAGTCCTTCACCTGGGCGCCGCGGGAATCGCCGCCGCCACTGTTGCCGCCTACGCGCTCGCCGCGGCGATCGTGATCGTGATGCTCATGCACGAAGAGGAAGACTTCCGCCTGAACGTGCGGGAGCTTCGCGTCGACAAGCGGGCCCTACACCAGATTCTCTATATCGGCGTGCCCTCGGGTTTGCAGGGCGTTGTGTTCGCGGTATCGAACATCATCATTCAGACGTCAATCAACAGCTTCGGTACCGATGCAATCGCGGGCTCGACTGCTGCACTCAACTTCGAGTATTACACCTACTTCATCATCAACGCGTTTTCCCAGGCCGCCATCACCTTTGTCGGGCAGAACTTCGCGGCAGGGAACCTTTCACGCTGCGACAAGATCGTCGCCTGGTCGATGGGCCTCTCCCTTGGGCTTTCCTTTGCGGTATCGGTTGCGCTCGTCAGCCTGGGAAACACGGGTCTGAGCATCTTTACCACCGAGGCGGGCTCCCTCGTTTTCGCGACCACGAGGCTCTGGCACGTCGAACTGCTCGAATGCCTTCCCAGCACTTACGAGATAACGGCAGGCGCACTGCGCGGCATGGGCTGGTCCATCCTCCCAACGGTCGTGGTCATCATCGGTTCGTGCGTGCTGCGCGTCATCTATGTGTTCACGCTGTTCCCGCTGCTCGGCAGCTTCGAGGCGCTGCTGAACATCTACCCTGTGACCTGGTTCGTCACTGGCGCTACAATGATCGCACTCTATCTTTTCGCAAGGAAGCGCACCTACGCGAAGGAACGCGCAAAGATCGCCGCACGCGAGCAGAAGCGGGCAGCACGCATCGAAAACGCCGCATAACGGAAGGGGCCGACTCGCTCGAAAGCGAGACCGAAGCTCCCGGGGCGCAAATCAGCTCGCGATTGCGTCAACGCGCACGCCTCCCGCGTTGACGTGGGGAAATGGGATAGCTGAAAGCCCGCAAGATCACCTGCTAGGCAAGACTTCGATGCAGCCGATCGACAAGCATGCGGCAAAAGGCAGGCGCTCGCCTACGCGAACAGCATGAACAGCTTTGCCAGCACGAAACCTATAACGCCGCATGCGGGGAACGTGATGACCCACGCGAGCAGCATGTTCTTCGCGATTCCCCAGTTCACGCGCTTGAACGATTTCGAGGCGCCCACGCCCATGATGGCGGAGGTGTTGCAGTGGCTCGTGGAGACGGGCATGCCCGTCAGGCTTGCGAACAGGAGCGTAAACGTGGTCGAGAAATTCGCGGCGACACCCTGGTATTTCTCGAGCTTCACCATGTCCATGCCGACGGATTTGATGATGCGCTTGCCACCGACGACGGTACCGAGCGAGATGGCGGCCGAGCACACGATCATGATCCACATCGGGAAGCCGCTCGAGTCGGGCGTCGAGCTACCGAAAGACAGGGCAACGCCGAGCATGGCGATGGACATGAACTTCTGGCCGTCTTGCGCACCGTGGAGAAACGAAAGCGCGATAGCGCACAGATCCTGAATGATGATGAACAAGCGGTTCGCATAGATGCGGTTCACACTGCGGAAGAGCGCCTCGATCGCCTTGGTGAACACCCATCCCAAGATAAAGCCAGCGACCAGGGAGAACACCATGCCGTAGATGACTTTCGCCCATTCGACGGGAACCACTCCCGCCCAACCGTTGAGCGCGATGGCGCCGCCGGTGATACCTGCGATAAGCGAGTGGGATTTCGAGCACGGGATACCGAAAATCCAGCAGACGATACCCCATGCAATTGCGCCAATCATAGCTGCTACCAGGGCTAAAAGCGCAGCATTCGTGTCTCCTGAAAAGTCAACCATCCCGAACATCGTCTTCGCGACGGCGGTGGAAATGAACGTCATGCCGACCAAGCCTACAAAGTTGAACACTGCGGCGAGCGCGATCGCGGCATTCGGCGTAAGACAGCGCGTGGAAACTACCGTCGCGATGGCGTTCGGCGCGTCGGTGGCGCCGGAAACGGCGGTCACGCCGATGACGAGGATCAAAATCACGAACAGGATGGGCTGAGCCATCGCTTGGGTGAAGAAATCTACGAACGTAAACGCCACGTGCAACCCCGTCTATGTTGTCGAACACCCTTTCGGGAGTTCGTCTTGGTCCCGTGCGTGTCAAGCGCGAGGAATATCGCCTCATGCAGACCGCTCTTTACACAGCCTTAATAATGTAGTGCATGCTGGGGAGTGCAAGGCTGCAATATCGGCAATGTGCACAAAACCCGCCGACGGCGGAGAGGGACTTGCGCCTTCCAACGCGGAAACCACCGGAAGCGGCTACGACAACACGCCTTTGACGTTCAGAACAGGGAGACATGCCAGGAATTGGGCGCTCTTCATCATTATTGCGATTAAGAGTCACGCTGACAAAAACCTCCAATAATGAATATTTTTCTGACCTGGAATTATTCTACTACCCTATACGCTGTTCTCTGAAATAGTATGGCAATAGCGGCAGCGCTTGATGAAGACCGCCATTTTTCTGGCAGTTCTTGGGAGTGAAAATGACCCGTGCGAGTGCGCATAGCAGCAACGCTCTTATGTATGGCTGAGGGCCTTCGAGATCAAAAATGCGCGAAAAGGCCCCGTTTCTGTGCAGCAACTGCACAGCAGAAAGAAAATGGCGGGTGCGGTACGTGGGTTGGGGGCATCGTAGCGCAGAGCCGCCTTAGGGTGTTCATCGTCGCACAGACTTACGCTTTGCCATAATCGCATGGCGCTGCGCCTTGTCGGGGCTGGATAATCTTGCGTCTTGCCGCTAGCACGGGGTTTCGCGCAGACGCTTTCCGCGCGGCCTCCCGTGTCGACACCCAAAAGATACCCGATACGTGTTTCCTGCGCGTTTCGCCCAAGTTAAGCATACGATGACGGGCAATCTTTCTCCGAGCAGGCGGCCATCTCGCTGCGCATAGCGCGCCCGCGACTTCCCTGCGCCAGCAAGCGACGCGCGCTCTCCCCATCGGCGCGAAGTACCGGCCCCAAACCCCTCTCTCACCTTCCCCTCTCGATGACTTTCGAAATTAAGGTTGAAGCTTGCCGCTTTCACGCATACAATGCGTGCTAGATGAATTCTGTTTCAGGGCGGGGTGAGATTCCCCACTGGCGGTAACCAGAAGGCAGCATGTCAAGCTGGAAGTCCGCGACCCGAGCAGATGAGGCGCCCACCGCGCTTCGTTCGCTTGGCTGATCCGGTGAGAATCCGGGACCAACGGTTACAGTCCGGATGGAAGAGGCAGAGAATCGCAGCGCGCCGCGGCAATTGCCGGGCGTGTCGTTGATGCGTATTCGCGGGCCCGTATGTAAAAGAATTCATACGGGCCCGCTTTTTTGTGCAGGGTGAGAAGCGGACCCGCAGAAACCCACCTTGCGAGAAGGAGGCTGTCATGTCAGCCACACAAGCAACCAAGCAGGTCGAACTCGAGAACACGAACCGCTGGAGCACACGCCAGCTCGTCACCATGGCGCTCATGTGCGCCATTGCCGCGCTGTTTTCCTTCATCCAGATCCCCCTCCTGCCCGCCGCGCCCTTCCTCACCTACGACCCCTCGCTCATGCCCGCGATGGTCTGCGGCTTTGCCTTCGGCCCGGGCGCGGGCTTCGTCGTCGGCTCCATTGCCGCGGTGATTCACGGCCTTATCCTGGGTGAATGGGTCGGGTCGCTCATGAACATCTGTGCGACGCTGTTCTTCGTCGTCCCCTCAGCGCTTATCTACAAGAAGAAGCACACCCTCAAAGGCGCCATCGTCGGCCTTATCGTGGGCGTCGTGTGCGCGACCGCCGGCGCCATCATCACAAACCTCACGATCGGCGTGGCGTTCTGGTACGGCAGCGCCGATGTCATCATGCCGCTTCTGCTTCCTGCCGTCGTGCCCTTCAACCTGATCAAGACCGTACTGAACTCGCTTCTGACGCTCATCGTGTACAAGGCGATCTCAAATCTCATCACGCCGAAGAAAAACCAGGTGAAGGGCCGCTAAACCATGACTGAAAACCCTCTGCCCGCAGACTTCGCGGCAGACTTCGCCCCACAGGGCGCCGAGCCCCCCATCATCCGCGTAAGCGACGTCTCGTTCACCTACGACGGCGAGACGCTTGCGCTCTCGGGCGCAAGCGTGCGCATCGCGCGCGGCGAGTTCGTATGCGTGCTCGGCGGCAACGGGTCGGGGAAATCCACGCTCGCGAAGCATCTGAACGCGCTGCTCCTTCCCGATAAAGGGCGGGTGGAGGTATGCGGCATGGACACCTCCGCACGCCAGCATACCTACGCGATTCGCCAAAGCGCCGGCATGGTCTTTCAAAACCCGGACGACCAGCTCGTCGCGTCGATTGTGGAAGATGACGTGGCATTCGGCCCCGAAAATCTGGGAGTCCCCACCGCTGAGCTGCGCGAACGCGTGGCCCAACGCCTCCAAGACGTCGGTCTTTCGGGCTTCGAGAAACATGAGACGCATGCGCTTTCCGGCGGGCAGAAGCAACGCGTCGCCATCGCCGGCGCCCTTGCGATGAACCCGGAGATCCTCATCTTGGACGAGGCCTCCGCGATGCTCGACCCCCGGGGCCGCAAGGGCCTCATGCGCGTCGTGCGCTCGCTCAACGATCAGGGCATGACCGTCGTCATGATCACCCACTTCATGGAGGAGGCAGCCCTCGCCGACCGCGTCATCGTTCTCGACGGGGGGAAGGTGGCGCGCGTCGGCACGCCCGAGGAAGTGCTTATCGACGTCGATGCGCTTTCGGCCCTCAATCTGGAGGTCCCCTTCGCAGCCGAGCTTTCCCAGGCGCTGCGCCGAGCAGGGGTGCCCGTGACCGCCGCTGTGACCGAAGAGGCTCTCGCAGAAAGCGTGTCTTCTGTTTTCTCCTCGCACGCAGGTGCCGCAAGCAGCGCGCACGAGAATGCAGCGCCCCAGGGCTCATCGGGAGGAAAAACGCTCACCGAGAAGGCGTCCGCATCGCCTTTTGCACCCAAAGCAAACACAGCCGCAGGAGCGACCGACTGCGCGAAGTTCCCCGCTTCTCCTGCAGCGTCCACGGACGGCGATGTGCTCATCTGGCTAGAAAACGTATCGTTCACCTACGACGCTGCCGAGGCGCGCCGACAGCGCAAAGCAGGCAAAAAACCTGCCCCTAAACAGGCGAAATGGGGAAACTCCCCCGAGGCGCTCTGGGCGCTCGACAACGTTTCCCTCAAGGTGCGCAAAGGCGAGTTCTTAGGCATTGCAGGGCACACCGGATCGGGCAAGTCCACCCTCATCCAGCACATGAACGGCATCTTGCACCCCACAAACGGCCGCGTCGTCGCCTTCGGGTGCGATGTCGCGGAGAAGGGCGCCGCCAACGACGTGCGCGGGCGCGTCGGCGTGGTGTTCCAGTACCCGGAAAACCAGCTTTTCGCGGCAACCGTGGCAGAAGACGTCGCCTTCGGGCCGCGCAACCTGGGGCTTTCGGAAGAGGAGGTCTCCAAGCGGGTCGAACGGTCCCTGCGCACCGTAGGGCTCAATCCTGAGGAAATCGCCGCGCGCAGCCCCTTCGAGCTCTCGGGCGGCCAGCAGCGCCGCGTGGCGTTTGCGGGCGTGCTCGCCATGGAGCCTGAGGTGCTCGTGCTCGACGAGCCCGCAGCAGGCCTCGACCCGAAAGCGCGCAAATCGTTCCTCGACATGGTGTCTCACCTGCACGAAGAGGGGCTCACCGTGGTTATGGTGTCCCACAATATGGACGACCTCGCGAATCTCTGCGACCGTGTTGCGGTCATGAGCGAGGGAAAGCTCCTCATTGAGGGAACGCCTGCCGAGGTATTCTCTCGCGCCGACGAGCTGACTGCCGTTGGGCTTGCGACCACCTCGCCCGAGCATTTCGCGAACCTTCTGCGCGAAGGCGGGCTTGCCGTGCCGCACAAGGAGCTTGCCACCGAAGACTCAATCGTCTCCTATCTGCGAGGTCTTTTATGATGCGCGGATTCTCTTTCGGAAGCTATGTACCGGGAACAAGCCCCGTCCACAAGCTCGACGCGCGCGCGAAGCTTTTGCTCGGGTGCGCGTTCATCGTGATCACCCTGAACGCGAGGTCCTTTCTTGCGCTTATTCCCGTGGCGCTGTTCGTGGTGGGGGCCTACGCCCTCGCCCGCATTCCTGCAGACAAAGCGCTCCGATCGCTCGCGCCGCTCATGTTCATCGTCGTGATTGCGTCGATCATGAACCTGTTCGTCGTGCAGGGAGGGCCCGTCTACTTCGAATGGGCGTTCATCCGCATAAGCGAGCAGGGTGTCTTCACTTGCCTTTTAATCGCCTGCCGGCTCCTGCTCATGATGGCGGGAATGAGCCTCGTCACGCTGACCACGATGACGCTCGATTTGACGGAGGCCTTTGAGCGGCTGCTGTCCCCCTTCGCGCGCATCGGCGTGCCGGCGCACGAAATCGGCATGATCATGGGCATCGCCCTGCGCTTCATGCCCCAGTTCGCAACCGAGTTCTCGAGCATTCGCGAAGCGCAGCTCGCGCGCGGCGCGGGGCTCAAGACAAGCCCTCTGCGCGGCGTGCAGATGCTCTCATCGCTTATGACCCCCCTGTTCACCAGCGTTTTTCGTCATGCAGAGACGCTTTCTGCGGCAATGGAGGCGCGCTGCTACCACGGCAAGGAAGGGCGAACGAGGCTCCATCCGCTAAGCCTCTCCCCTCGCGACGGCGTCGCCTGCGCGCTCGTCGCCGTCCTTCTAGCGTGCGTAATCGCGGTGAACATCCTTCTGTAAGACTGTCGGGGCGGACTTGTATCCATTCCCGTAGATTATTTCATACCCTATCGTTTAAGAAAGGAACCCCCATGACTGGAAACGAGAAGATCCTGCAGTACTTAAGCGCCGTGCCCGCGTGGTATCTCGCCACGAGCGTAAACGATCAGCCGCACGTGCGCCCCTTCAGTTTTGCCGCCGAGCAGGACGGCAAGATCTGGTTTTGCACCGCGACGACCAAGGACGTGTGGGACGAGCTCGTCGCGAACCCGAAGTTCGAGGCGACGGCATGGTGGCCGGGACACGGCTGGCTTATCCTCCGCGGGCGCGCGGGGCTCGAAGACAAGGTCAACGACGACATCCGCTACGCCGGCTTCGCGCATTTGAGCGGGCTTGGCGAGACCTACGACGGGCCGAACGACCCCACGCTCACGTTCTTCAGCGTGGAGGAACCGCAGGCTTGGATTTGCAACCATGAGGAATGGGTTCCCGTAGAACTCTAGATGGATTACCGCCGCGCTGCCCTCGGCCGTCGGCCGTTTTGTGGCACAATAGCGAAACGACATTCGACGAAGGAGAACGGCTCATGGCAAACGGCACCGAGGCAGGCACGCGGCCTGCGAATTTCCGCAAAGTTGGCATCGTGGGATGCGGGTTCGTAGGATCTGCATCCGCGTTCGCGCTGATGCAAAGCGGGCTGTTCTCCGAAATGGTGCTGATCGATGTCGACCGCGACCGCGCCGAGGGCGAGGCGCTCGACATCGCGCACGGCATGCCGCTCGCATCACCGGCGAACATCTACGCGGGCGACTATGCCGACATCGCCGACGCCGGCATCGTGATCGTCACAGCGGGCGCAAACCAAAAGCCCGGCGAGACGCGTCTCGACCTGGTAAGCAAGAACGTGAGCATCTTCAAGTCGATCGTGCCGCAAATCACGCATAGCGGGTTCGACGGCATCCTGCTCGTCGTGTCGAACCCGGTCGATATCCTCACTTACGTAGCGCTCAAACTCTCAGGGCTGCCGGCGAACCGCGTCATCGGGTCGGGAACGGTGCTCGACACCGCTCGCTTCAAGTATGTGCTCGGCGAGCATCTCGGAGTCGACCCGCGCAATGTCCACGCGCGCATCGTCGGCGAACACGGCGACTCCGAGATCGCCATCTGGAGCCTAGCGAACGTCTCAGGCATCCCGATTGACGTCTTCAGCCGCCTGCGCGGGCGCGAGCACAGCGCCGAGACCATGGCAAAAATCGAGAACGACGTGAAGAACTCGGCGTACGAGATCATCGAGAAGAAGCACGCCACCTATTACGGCATCGCCATGTCCGTGAAGCGCATCTGTGAGGCCATCGTGCGCGACGAGAAGCCCATTCTTCCCGTATCGAACCTGATGGAAGGCGAATACGGCATTTCCGACATCGCGCTTTCGATGCCCGCCGTTGTTGGAGCCGAAGGTATCGAATACAAGGTTCCCGCGCCTTTCTCCGATGACGAGCAGGCCCGCCTGCGCGCATCCGCCGAAGTGCTCAAGAGCGTCATCGAAAAGCTCGACCTGTAAACCGAGGCAAAACGAACGCGGCTACACCTTCCCTTTCGAAGATGCAGCCTCGGTTGATGAACTCTTTGAACTCTCCCAGGAACTTCTTCATGCCCTCCCCTATCGGTCGAAACGGAAACACGGGAACGTATTGCGAGATACTATAGCAAAAAGTCCCGCACGTCTTCCGTCAAGTACAGCAGTCTGCCTTTCGCCGAACGCAAAGGGGATCGCCTGTTATTTACGGCTCCCCAGCTCCGCATTGCATTCCGCAAGCGTCGCAACGAAGCGATCGACGTCGTCAGGCGTCGTCGCGCCTGAGAAGCTCACGCGCAGCGTCGTGTTGCCCTGCGAGAGCGGGATGCCCGCCGCCTGAAGCGATAGCGGGTGTTTCTTGCGCCACGTGCCCGCCGCCACATGCTCGTGGTTCGACTCGCACGCCGATGCACGCGATACATAGACGCCGCGATCGCTCAGGTACGCGACTGACTTCGCGTTGCGCAGCCCGGGCACGCTCACGCTCACGATGAAGGGCGACGCGTCCTCAGGCGAGTTCACGATGGCGCTGGGGAACAAGGCGCGCGAGCTCGGCGCGGATCTGCGCGCTCAGTGCGCGCACATGCGCGAGGGTTTCCTCATGCTCGGCCTGCGCCAACTCGACGGCGCGCGCGAAACCGGCAGCGAGGAACACCGGCTCTGTACCCGAGCGAAGCCCGCGCTCCTGCCCGCCGCCGAATGCGTTTGTGTGCATCTTCACACCATCGCGCACGTACAGCGCGCCGATACCGCGCGGCCCGCCAATCTTGTGCGAGGCGACGGACGCCAGCTCGGCGTGCCACTCGCGCGGTTTCGAGGAGAGCTTGCCGAACGCCTGAGTGGCATCGACGTGGTAGAGCGCGTTGGGGGCGAGCTCGTCGCGCATGCGGCCGATCTCTGCCGAGGGGAAGATGTAGCCCACTTCGTTCTGCACGTTCATGATAGTGATGAGCGACGTGGGGCTTTCCGTGAGCGCATCGCGCAGTTTTCCCAGGTCGAGCTTGCCATCGATAGCATCGATGTAGGTAACTGGCCAATTCATTTCGCGGCGCATACCGCGCACGCTTCGCGTGACCGACGCATGCTCAAGCGTCGAGGTGAGAATCTGGGCAGGATTGTCGCGTCGCGCCGAGCACACGCCACGGACGGCAAGGTTGTTCGATTCGGTAGCCCCCGAAGTAAAGTACACCCCGCCAGGCTCGACCCCGAGCGCGCCGGCGATGGTAGCACGACTCTCTTCGAGGACTTCCTTCGCGCGCATTCCCGCGGCATGAACCGACGAGGGGTTTCCCCATGCGTCGCGCATCACCTCGTTCATGCGCTCGATGACCTCGGAACGCGTAGGCGTGGTCGCCGCGTTGTCGAGGTAGCTTTCAGCTATATGGCTCATAGCGGTTTCATTCACCTTTTTGCTCTTGCCTTGGTATCTCTCCCGTGCGATACGCCTTAAGCAGACGCTCAAGATCTGCGATCTCGCGTTTCATCTGCTGTCCCTCGTCGGTGTCCCCCATGAGCGTGCGCTTCTTCACCTGCTCCACCATATGTCGGGATGAGTGGATATCGATTTCCTTCTCTATCGCGGCCTGAGCCGATTCCAAAGGCTCATGTGCTGCCAGGATGAACCCGTAAGAGTTAGAGATGAGCGTATAGCCGGCGATTCCCGTGGTCGGCTGGTAGGCCTTCGAGAACCCGCCGTCGATCATGATGACCTTGCCGCCGCATTTCACAGGGTCTTCGCCGTCCTTCACCTTCACGGGCACATGCCCGCAGATGATGTGGGAGGTTTCCGGGTCAAGCCCGAAATCGCGGAAGATGTTCGAGACCACGGCCTCGTCGTCGATCAGGGTGTAGAAGGGGTTCTTCACTTCCTTGCGGGCGGCCTTGTCAGCGATGAGATAAAGCTCGAAGGTGGCCATCTTGCTCTTTGCGAACAACGGGCTGCCCTGCCCGAGCCACAGATACCACAGCATGTCGCGCCCGCGGCGGCGCTCTTCCTCGTCATGGCTGAAGAACGCGGCGCGCACGTGGCGCTCCATCACGTCGTAGAGCGCACGGCCCTTGTACGTCTTGCCGTAAACGTCGACTTCTTTGAGAGAGCCGTCGGCATTGAGCGGCACGCAGGCGTGGAAAAGCAGATTGCCGTTGTGAACCTTGTACAGGCTTCCCGCCTCCAGGAAGAACTGCATATGGCGACGGAGCTTCTCGCATCCGGTGAAGGCGGAGACGAGTCGCTCCATCACGTCCTGTTCGGCGGGCGTGAGGGCGTAGGGGTCCTTCGGGTCGATGGTCGGGAACACTTTGTCGGTAAGCTCGTACTCGGTACCGTCGAGCATCACCGTGCCGCGAGCGTAGTCGATCTTGTCCAAAAGCTTGCGGTCGTTGAGGCCGAAAGCCGGGTTCTCGTCGATGAGCTGGCCTTCCACCTTGAATTGGATGATCGCCATCGCCTTTTGGATCTTCACGTTCATCTCGAGCTCGGAGGGTGGAAGATTGGGATTGCCCTTGAGCGCAAAGCCGACGCACGGGTCGTCGGCGTAGGCGTCGAGCGCAAACGTGGCGAGCGGCAGGATGTTGATGCCGTAGGCGTCTTCCAGGATGGAGAGGTTGCCGTAGCGCGCGCAGTTGCGCACCACGTGCGCGATGCAACCGCGCTGGCCAAGCGAGGCACCCATCCACACGATGTCATGGTTTCCCCATTGGATGTCCACGGAATGGTACGCCATGAGCGTGTCCATGATGGTGTGCGGCGCAGGGCCGCGATCGTAGATGTCACCGACAATGTGCAGACGATCGACCGCAAGGCGCTGGATCATGGTCGAGAGCGCTTCGATGAGCGCGATGCCGCGGCCCGTGCGCACCGCCGCATCGATGATGGCGCTGTAGTAGGCTTCCTTGTCGACACCGTGGCGATCCTCGGTCAAAAGCTCCTCGACGATGTAGGCGAACTCGCTTGGCACGGCGCGGCGGATTTTGGAGTGCGTGTACTTGCGAGCGGCGCGCTTGCAGACCGCGACGAGGCGCGGTACCGTGACGGCGTACCATGCGTACTCATCTTCCACCTGCGATAGGGCAAGCTTCGCCTTCTCGCGCGGGTAGTAGATGAGCGTGGCGAGCGCGCGCTTCTCGGCGTCGGAGAGCGTGTCGCCGAACACGTCGTCGACCTTCAGGCGAATCGAGCCTGAGCCGTTGCGCAGGATATGCGAGAAGGCTTCGAACTCGCCATGGATGTCGGAGGCGAAGAATTCCGTCGATTTAGGGAGATTCAAGATCGCCGACAAGTTGATGACCTCGGCAGATGCCTCAGCGATGGTGGGAAACGATCGGGAAAGCAATTCGAGATAGCGCTTTTCGCCGGCTTCCATGGGCTCCTCCTTCTTGCTTGCGCGTACGAATTTCATGGTACCTGGTTTCTGTACTCGCAGGAATGAGCGATATAGCAAAGGCGGGATTGCTCGGCGAGTCCCGCGCACGTGGGAAGGGGTTTCCCTTCCCACCCGTATGCCCGCTGGTGCGACGGTGAGCCCTGGAGCACACGGGAAGGGGTCCGAACAAGGTCGCGTACAAAATCGACGATAAGTTGCTCGAGAGCCGCGACATCACGGCAAAGAAAAAGCCCCATTGCTGGGGCTTGATTTCGAGATGGTGGACCGTCGGGGACTCGAACCCCGGACCTTGGGATTAAGAGTCCCCTGCTCTACCAACTAAGCTAACGGTCCAAGAAAACATATGTGAAAGTGCATCTTTGAAATGGTGGACCGTCGGGGACTCGAACCCCGGACCTTGGGATTAAGAGTCCCCTGCTCTACCAACTAAGCTAACGGTCCAAAGTGCATATGTCAAAGATACTGCGCGCGCTGGGGTGGGTGAAGGGATTCGAACCCTCGACCTCCAGAGCCACAATCTGGCGCCCTAACCAACTAGGCCACACCCACCGTGGCGCAAGTTGATATATTAGGGCAAAACAACCTGCAGTGCAAGATAAATTTCTAAATATTTTGCCTTTCACAAAATAACGGTTGCGGCCTGGAGTTTTACCACGACAAAAGCTCGTAGCCGTCGTCAGTCACCACAAGCTGCACTTCCCACTGCGCCGAAGGCTTGCCGTCCGCTGTGCGGATCGTCCAGCCGTTGGGGTCGGACATGTCGATGTCGTGTTCCCCCGCGTTGATCATCGGCTCGATGGTGAAGCACATGCCCGGCACGAGCACCGGGCCCGTTCCCGCTTCGGCAACGTGGCTCACGAACGGGTCCTCGTGAAACTCGAGGCCGATACCGTGGCCGCCAAACTCCTCGACGACCGAGAAGCCGTTCGCATGTGCGTGCGCGGAGACCGCAGCTCCCACATCGCCCAAGTGCCCCCACGGTTTCACCGCAGCCAAGCCCGCCTCGAGTGCCTCCTTGGTGACGCGCACGAGCTTCTGCTTCTCCTCGTCGACCTCGCCGATCATGAACATGCGCGAGGAGTCGGAGAAGTAGCCGTCGAGAATCGTGGAGCAGTCCACGTTCACGATATCGCCCTCTTTGAGCACGTCATCCTCGGAGGGGATGCCGTGGCAGACGACTTCGTTGATGGAGGTGCACACACTGTTGGGATACCCCTCGAAGTTGAGGTCGGCCGGCGTGCCCCCGTGCTCGACGGTGTAGTCGTAGATCCACTTGTCGATCTCGGCGGTGTTGACGCCTGCCTTGATGTGCTCGGCCACGTAATCGAGCACGCCGATGTTGATGGCGGCCGACTTCTTGATGCCCTCGATGTCGGCGGCGGTCTTCAGAAGCGAGCGATGGGGCACCTCTTCGCCCTGCTCATAGAGCTCCTGCAAACGCTCGTCCAGGTTGAGGTGGCACTTCTTGTATTTCTTCCCGCTGCCGCACCAGCACTCGTCGTTGCGGCCAGGGGACTTCATTCCATCGAACATGCTCTGCCTTTCTACAGGGCGCCTCGCTCAGGCGCCGTTTTGTGTCGCCCTCCATTGTAGCCTTTGGGGAATACGGGCGGGGAACTTGTTTCATCCGAAGGCAAAAGAGCTGAATTCGCCAACAACCGAGCGAAGGAAAGGAGTCGGGTCGGCGCCGCAAACGCGACGGGCAAGCGCGCCCTCACCACTGAGCGACCCCGTTGCCGATCCCCTGACAGACGGCCCTTCCCGCCGAGCGACCGCCCCGTTGCACGGGGAATCCCATGGCCTTCCCCCGCAAGCGCGCAGAGGGCACAAGGGGGAACGGAGACCGAAGGGATATACTTGGCTTCATGAAGAAGTGGAGCGGCGGGTCTCTTGGGACCCTGGGGATTCCTGGGACCCTCTGGCTCCTGGGGTTCCCCTCGGTGCCCTGGAGCTCTTCGGACCCCCGAGGCTCGCCAGCCCGAGTTTATGCATGTGGGGGAGGATTTGCATGAGAATTGCTGTGAGCGCGTGCCTTTTGGGTGAAACGTGCCGTTATGACGGGCGCTCGAAGCCCTGCGCACGCGTGCAGGAGCTTGCCGCAGACGGACACGAGCTTGTGCCCATCTGCCCTGAAGTAGCGGGCGGCCTTCCCACGCCGCGCACGCCCTGCGAAATCGTACAGGCTCCATGGATGGAGAGTGGGAAAGCGCGCATGGCGGACGAGCACGCTTGGACGATCCTCGATGCAAGCGGCACCGATTGCACGGCCGCTTACGCCCGCGGCGCGCAGGCCGAGCTTGCACGTGCGAAGGAAGCGGGCTGTGAGCTGGCCATCCTCAAGGCGAAGAGCCCCTCATGCGGATCGGGGGAAGTCTACGACGGCACGTTTTCGGGCACGCTCGTGCCTGGATGGGGCATCGCTGCGGCCACATTCCGCGACGCGGGCATCACCGTAATCGACGAGACCGCCGACTTCAGCCGCCTGGCCAACGGCTAGCGAAGCCAGCGCCCCCTCGGCCACTTCTACTCCACCGGGCTCAGCAGGTCGACCAAATCGTCGCGGGAAAGCGAGGCGAGTGACACGCCGGACGCGCCGACGACCTGGTCTGCCAGGTCGCTTTTCGCCTCCTGAAGTGCGAGGATACGCTCCTCAATCGTTCCCTTCGCAATCACGCGCTCGACGCTCACCACGTGCGTCTGTCCGATGCGGTGCGCACGGTCGGTCGCCTGATCCTGCGCCGCCGCGTTCCACCAGGGGTCGGCATGGATGACGACCGACGCGCCCGTGAGGTTGAGTCCCGTGCCGCCAGCCTTGAGCGAAATCAGGAACACCGGCGTATCGTCGGCGTTGAAACGGTTCACCAGCTCGAGCCGCTCCTCCTTAGGCGTTGAGCCCGTGATCGTGAAGTAGCGCACACCCGCCGCGTCGAGCTTGTCGGCAATTAGCGACAAGAAGCTTGTGAACTGGGAGAACACGAGCGCCTTCTCGCCGCCGCCCATCGCAGAGTCCACCAAGTCGCAGATGGCGTCGAGCTTTGCCGCAGGACCTTTATAGTTCTCGTAGAGCAGACGCGGGTCGCAGCACAGCTGGCGCAGACGCGTGAGCTCGGCCAAGATCTGCACCTTGCTCTTGTTGAACTCCGCATCCGACATGCCGCTCTTGCGCCCACCGTCCTTGGCAGCCTTGTCGCTCTTCTGACGCGTGAGTTCCTCGCGAAGGCGCTGCTCATGCGCGGAATACAGCTTCAGCTGTTCGCCGGTCATGGGCGCGTACACCACGCTTTCGAGTTTCTCGGGCAAGTCAGAAAGCACCTGCGTCTTCAAGCGGCGCAGCATGAACGGGCCCACGAGCGCCTGCAACCTGCGCGCGATGTCCTCGTCGCCGCCGACGATCGGCAGCTCGAAGCGCTCGCGGAAGCGCGCATAGGGGCCAAGCAGCCCCGGCATCAGGAAATCGAAGATGCTCCAAAGCTCGGAGAGACGGTTCTCCATCGGGGTACCCGTGAGCGCGAAACGGTGTTCCGCCTCGACGCGCTTCACCGCGCGCGTGACAAGCGCCGCCGGGTTCTTCACGTATTGCGCCTCATCGAGCGCACACAGGAAGAAGCGCTCCC
>OLOM01000773.1_pt1 | contig 23684 bp, 25 predicted proteins | sample 1672531 | NCBI WGS metagenome assembly OLOM01 (sample SAMEA3136696, study PRJEB25190) | human gut metagenome | reverse complement strand
GAAATGGAAGGGATAGGAGCTTTTAACCATACATACAGGTATATGTTTCCTTCCATATGGAAAACCAGCAAATTTTCTCCACATGGCATTGCTTTCTCTGTGTTTGGTAATGACTGACAGTAATCTTGTATCTCTTGAATGTTCATTGTTGATTTTATTCTTTTGTATTATCGTCCTTGGGCTTCCTTTTTCCAAGAGGACCGCTGAAGTTACCACGATTGAGCTTCACCCCATACTTGTTGAGTATGCGGAATATTGAGCTTCTACTCTTAAAGCCGCATACCGAATATATGTCATCAAGCGTATGCCCATTGTTATACATGCTTACAATCATATTCTCACGTTCCGCTTTCTCCTTTGCGGTAAGCGTTTTGAACTTTGTGGGTTTCATATGTTGCTGCAAATACTGTACATGGGCTTCGGCACGACGCAAAACCATAACTTCTTCAGGTAATGCTCCAAACATTTGTATTATTTGCATCGTACTTGTTTGTGGAAAGAGTTTATCCGCTGTATCAATCTGGTCTCTTATCGAAATTAAACGAATAACCTTGACACGGCAATACTCGAACAAAGTGGATAATTCACGCAATCCTTGTACGGCATTGCTGAACTTAGAGACAACCAACTCGTCACCTCTATCCAGATTTGCCAACAGCTGCTTCCATTGCGGGCGCAGCTTCTCTTGTGCCGTTTCTTCCTCGACAATCTGTACACATCCATAATCAGACATCCAAGCCTTGACTTCGGCTAAGCTATCATCATGCGATGTACAATATATATAACCTACTTTTGCCATTCTTTTCTATTAGTTTTGGAAAACAAGCGCAAAGGTACTTGTTTTCTCCGTACTTCAATCATACTTGCGATGAAATTATCAAAATCGCACTTGTTTCTCCCGATTTTTCTTCACTTGTTTTCAATGCAAATAATACTTGCAAGTATGATATAGAAATATGCTTAAAGTTTAGTAGAAATGACTTGAAATACAACTATGTATGCTTATCTTTGCACCGTTTAATTCCAAATTACAAGAAAAAAATAAAGCATCATGCAAATGAACATACACCACTTTCAAGTACGAAAAGGGACAAGTAGTACAGCTCATAAGCCAAGTATGAAATCTGTTCGTTTCAACTTTTCTAAACGCATCACAGCAGCATCTGCCGTTTTTGCAATCATACTTGTGTGTACATCATGTGGCAGCAGCAACAAATCACAATCGTACAAGACAAGCCAAGAGGCTGTCAACGCCTATAGTTCCTATCTGTCAGAAGTTAAAAACAAAAAGGAGTTGACTTCCGACAAACTATTTGTGGAAGTAGAAAAATGGCGAGTAATACGCGACTCTGTTGTTGCATGTCTACGCAAAGACACCACGTCAACCTTACACCAGGACTGGCATCAGACCTATCAGGTGATTCACGATTCGTTACGGAAGGAGTTCTGCCGCGTCGTATTAACCAAACCACGCACATACAATGATGTGCTACAGCTGAAAGAGGTAGCTTCATCTTATATGCAGGACGAGGACTTGAAACAAGCAAGAATTGAGGCGCAGCCATTCTTCGATTCCTTGAACGCAACCCCAGTTTACGGCATCACTATGGTAAATCTGATGAATCGTTACCGCAACTTCTTGGCTCATGTGCAATCAAAAGGTATTCACGGCAAGAATGACCTTTTGGACTTTATCAAAGAGGAGGATCGGCTTTTCCGTTCAGTACTATCGCATCTCAGTGAAAGTGACAAACAGAATATGCAGGACATCATTCAAGAAACCGACAGATGCTGTCTGCAAGTCTTCCGCTCAGCCAACCAAAAGGAGTTGTCGCACCGTGATGCTTTAGTATACATGGCTATGCGTACAAACCGCCGTCTTATATTGAACGCAGCCCAGTGTGTTGGCGACACCAAAGCTGGCAAGGTAAAGAACGAGAGAATTGCCCAGGCTTATCTTTGGATGTTGGTGCAGCCATACACTTCCATTGACGGTTTGAGTTTTGCCATATTGTCGGATAAAGACAAGAAACTCATTTACAAGGTTGCAGATGAAACACCTGCTACTATCGACAAATTGGGCAAGATTCTACGAATGGACAAAGAACGCACGAAGGAACTTCCTGCACTCTTCATGAAAATAATCGTCACAACTTTCTAAAATTGATAATATGCTTAGACACTTCTACAATGAATTCATGGCATTTGTCCCGTTACAACTACCGCAGTTACTCAATGTGGCGACAATGGAACAACCGCAGTTCTACAATGACTACGTGTTACTTACATTCCCATTGTCAACGCCGATCGATTTGGAGGAGGTTATGGATATACTGGAGGATGACATGGAGCTGATCATGTTGTATCATCATATTCCGTCACAACACACCAAGTTTGGACAAGCCTCATGTGCTTATTCCAATCCTTCTTTCGGACAGATGTTCAAAGTAAATGTGATGACTGACGGTAATGAAAAGGTGAATGCCGTCAAGGTTACTATCTATGACTCACTTGAAAAGATGTGTGCGGATGTCAATCTTGATATGCGTTTACATTCCAAAAGCGGACTCTTTCGTTACAAAAGAAATGACAGTGAGGTACTGATGGACTTTTTATGAGAAGTGATATTTACTGCCGTATAGCCTTTCTGATAGACGAGCACCATACTTGGATAAAGGTGGACAATGCCAATCAATATGATGTGTGCTCCGTCAAACTTGCAGAACGTCAGGTGCCATACGTATGTCGCACATTAGCATTACGTTCGCTTTTCCGTTATGGTCAATACCCCAAAGGTTCCATCTGGCAAATACCTGAGAGGGAACTTGACCTGGCATTGAACAAACTTCGAAAGAACAATAAAGGTTTTGCCAAACGGCTAAAGCAAGGAGCTGAACATATCAGTTATAGTGATGTCAACGCTCTTGTACAATCAGCTACTTACGGCATCATCAATCTTGAACTCTCCGATTATTGACATAGCGACTTTTCAAACAATCAATTATGACATGGATTTTTCTTCAATTGGTTTTCCCGTTACTGCTTCTCATTGTACCAATCGTATTGTACAAAAGCAGTAACAGCTATATGACAAGGTTTTATATAGCCATGCTCCGCAATAAAGCTGCACGCAAACTGTACTTGCAGACATTGCTCATTGTACTGCTGTTGTTCCACTATATTTATGTCAGTGGACATTTCGGTGAATTTGGAGTATTGTTCTCCACCATTCTCTGTGGCATACTTTTCTCACATAAACGTGCGGAGCGTTGGCTGCACTTGATGAAAGTACATCGGCAACTCTATTTCAGGATGGCGGTGCTGTCAATGGCAATGGTAGCCATACCGCATCTGTATACAATGGCTGTAACTGTTGCGTTTCTTCTTTTGGCTGCTACGTTTTATCCGTCTGCTTCCATCTTGTACGAATGGAACGACAAGGAAAAACAGGAGAAATGGAGAGCCGACTCTCGCGCGCTTGCCGAACATTATTTTTAACTCATCACTCTATTGTGCCAGAAGATGTGGATAATGGCACTACTAATCAATCCACAGCATTATTCAATAATACAGATAAAACAACATGAAGCATAACAAAGAAAAACCTACAACCGTATCTGTAGACATCGGCTTATTTCTATATCTTCAGGAAAAGGTATGTGAACGTAAAACAAAGACGGAAGCCTATTGTAATTTGTTGAAAAAGGCATCTGAGAATTTCGTATCTCCCATTTTGAAGAACCGCAATCAAGAGCTCAACATAAACCAATGTCATGTGACCATAACAGACCTGTCGGTGGAATGGCATTGGCATCGCTCCACTGTACGCTCGTTTTTGGAGACATTAGAGGAATATGGTCAGATTGAAATCATCAGGCTTCCCAAAAGTTTTCTCATTACAATGCCTGTCGGTATCAACGGCAATGCCGATACAACCGACACTGAAGACTTTGGACTTACCAATAAGCTGCAAACTGTTCTGTCGAATTGGGAATCGGACAATATGTCAACTTTGGAGGCTGGAGAGAAATGCATGAATCTTCTTAAAGAGGACATCAAGCATTTCACCGAAGTTTATCAGACGCAACAGACAGATGCTGTCGGCAATCTTCAGCAAGCTAAAGAAGCCCATTTTAAGATTGCAAAGCAGCAGTATCTGGAAAGTATGGCTATGGCAGCATACCGCAAAGTCATCCGTCGTTCAGCGAACAGTTCAACAGATGCAATGGTTCAGTTCTACGACAATGACCTTGACGGTGACTCTTCTGCTCTTTTAGAGGCATCGCAAGTACTTGCAGAACTGCTGATATACGGTATGTCTTCGTCGTTGACGAATGAAACACCGCAAACCAAGGCGCAGTTCCGTAACCTGCTTGACGCATATCGTTCTCTTTTAGCCCAGTCCGTTGGACATGCAGACCACCTATAGTTTGCATAACCCGTAATAGTGCGTTACCGTCTTGCTGTTATACCATTCCAACACTCTTATACCACACCGGGCTTGCCCAGTGTCCAAATAGAGGGAAGTAGAGGTAGCCTAATACCCCATGCATCTGTCGATGATGGGAGGGGTGTCCTCTTAACGGCAAGCCGGGACAAAATACATGTACAAACAAAAAATATAAAAGGTATGGCGAATAATGCGAAACAGGTTATGGACATCCGTGTTTCCAAGGGCATAACAGTGGCACAGAGCAATGAGCATCTGCGCAACTGGACGGAGAAAGGGTGGAACCATGCAACACAGACGGGCAATTACGACCCGACTCGTGAACATCTTAATTTTGAAATTGTCAAGGGTGGCTTGGTAGCTCCAATCAACAAGGCGAAGAGTATTCCAGAACGTATGGCTGAGAACTTACGTGAAAGAGGCATCAAAGATCCGAATGATGGACTTTTGGAGCCCAAATACCGAACTGTTGTGAATTGCATTTTCGGTGGTTCAAGAGAGCGTATGCACGAACTTGCGTATGGAACCCAAAAGGTAAACTTCGAGCATGGAGCAGACAATAGCCACATTCAACGATGTGAGGACATAGAGAAATGGGCAAAGGATGTTTATTCCTTTGTCTGCGAAAAATATGGAGAAGAGAATATCGCAGCTTTTATTGTACACTGCGATGAATTGAACCCTCATATTGTGTGCCCATAAGGGCATATATTGAATACCTCCTTAGCAAGAGGTTTGGTCAGTGTTCGTAAATCCCATATGGGATAAAGAGACCAACTTCCAACCAACTTATCCGTAGGGGAAACCCGATGGGGAGTGTAACATGTTGGGAAAGTTCCAAGTCGGCTAATTGCCAAGTCGCGACTGAGGGGCAAGGAAGAACGACAGACACAAGGATGAAGCCTAATTGGTTGAACGATAGTCAAGCGGCTTCGTGGCGTTGGCTGTGACGGAAGGCATTTATAAACGTCATATTGCAGTACTCAAGTCTATGAATGTGGGATGCAGAGCATCTCGAACATACTGCAACGCAACCGCAATAAGCGGATAAAAGGACGTAAGTCGCATCCGATAGTCTGTCATGCTAATAGTCAATATATGTCTAAATGGGGATTACCTAAGTCAGAATGCCGAAAGGCTATGAGTGTTGGCTCTGAATATCTGATATGGTAACGGAACTTCCGTAGTAGTCCGAGCAAGGGAAAGCCTTGTACATGGCGAAGGGAAGTAGTAATTAACTTCAATAAAAACAAAAGATAACGTGTTGAGACGTATGAGAAATCTAAAGTTGATATTGAACAATCTATGCTTGCATAGTAAGTACTCTGACTATAAGTTCGAGCGTCTGTATCGTATTCTATTTAATGAAGGTATTTTCCATGTAGCCTATCAACGCATCTATGCGAAACCAGGCAACATGACTCCAGGTACAGATGGTCAGACCATTGACCAAATGAGTATTCAGAGAATAGAACGTCTGATTGATTCTCTCAGAAATGAGAGTTATCAGCCTAACCCTGCACGAAGGGTATATATACCAAAGAAGAACGGCAAGAAACGTCCTCTTGGTATTCCATCGTTTGAGGACAAGTTAGTACAAGAATCTGTACGGCTTATATTGGAAGCCATCTATGAGGGGCATTTTGAAGATACCTCTCACGGATTCCGTCCAAGAAGAAGTTGTGCTTCTGCACTTCTGAGTCTACAAAAGACTTTTACGGGTACCAAGTGGTTTATCGAAGGAGACATTAAAGGCTTCTTTGACAACATAGACCACAATGTACTGATTAGTATTTTGGCAAAGCGCATCAATGATGAACGCTTTCTAAGACTGATACGTAAGTTTCTTAATGCGGGTTATGTTGAGGAATGGACATTCCACAAAACATATTCGGGAACTCCGCAAGGTGGTATCATAAGCCCGATATTGGCGAATATCTATCTTGATGAGTTTGATAAGTATATGAAAGAGTATGCCCAAAACTTCAATAAAGGAAAAAGAAGACGTGAGAACAGAGAATACAGGTACCATGTCAGACGTGCTTACTACCTGAGAAAGCAAATAGACACTACCAAAGACGAATCAGAGAGAAGGAGATATATAAAAGAATATCATGAAACTTCAACTCTGATGCGTGACATCCCATGCACTATGAATATGGATGAAAACTACCGAAGAATAAACTACGTCCGTTATGCCGATGATTTCCTTATTGGCGTGATTGGAAGTAGAGCCGAGTCAGAACAGATAAAAGCGGACATTACGCAATATATGAGTGAAAAGTTGAAACTTGAACTCTCTGCAGAAAAGACGCTCATTACAAATGCTCATGACAAAGCGAAATTCTTAGGATTTGAAATATATGTCCGTAGGTATGAGAATAGCAAGCGCAATAGTAATGGTATCAAGAAACGCTGCAATCAGACATTGATAACCTTGGCACTTCCAAAGGAAGCATGGCAGAAGAAATTGACAGATTATGAAGCCGTAAAGATATACAATATCAACGGCAAGGATGTCAAGAAACCGTCTGCACGCGGAAGTTTGGTAAAGAAAAATCCCGAGGTCATCCTTGCGCAGTTCAACTCTGAAATAAGAGGCTTGTACAATTACTACTGCATAGCCAACAACGTGGCTCTTAGTGCTGGTAAATTTGCTTATTTCATGGAATATAGTCTGTATAAAACCCTTGCTTTGAAATATCGAAGTTCAGTAGGAAAAATAAGAGACAAGTACCACACGGGAAAAGTTTTTGTAATAAACTACAAGAACAAGAAAGGGCAAGACAAGAAAGTCATACTATATCATGATGGATTCAAACGCAAAACAGAGCATTTGTTCTTTGATTCCAACCATGATGAACTTCCGAGTATGCTAAATGACGTACCATCAACAACTTTAATCGAAAGATTACAAGAACGTAGATGCGAATTATGTGGTAACGAGGGAGTTGACGTAGTTATGCATCATGTACGAAAGTTGTCACTTTTAAAAGGGGGCAACCCTTGGGAAGACATTATGCTGAAATGTAGAAGGAAGACCTTGGTAGTATGTGATAGATGTAACGCTTTGATACAGAATGGTAAGTAAGTATATGATTGCTGTTAGTTATAGAAAGCCGTATACACGGAGACGTGTACGTACGGTTTGGGGGCAGACACTATGGAAACCTACCGTCGAAAGGCGGCAAGGCGCTGAGTGTCGAGCCTACCACTGTACTCTTTTGCCGATTAAGGATGGACGTTTTGCGTTCAAGAAGCTCTTTGCAGGAAAGGACAAATATGAATACAGTGCCAAGATGAAGCAACTGCATAGCGACTTTGCAGAGGTTAACGCAAAGTGGGGAATGTCCAGAGGAACATCTGTTGTAGAAACTGGTGCTCGCCATAGAAGCACGGAGGAATACCGTCGGCATCTGTCTGAGCAATGTACAACTATAGAGCGGCAGATAGTGCAACACCAGAAAGCTCTTTCAGACCTCAATAAGGAGATTGACATTGCACGGCGAAGAGTTAAAGGACTCTCTTCTATGGTGGAAAATCTACTTAGGGAGAAGGCTGAAAAGGAGGCACAGCTTGCTAACTTGCAGCAACAGATTCTTGAAGGAAAAGCAAATCCTGAAGCATTGAAGGAAGCAGTTGCTAAACTTGAAGACGAATTGACCATTGTACAAAACAAATTGGCAGACAAGCAAGAGAAACTGCTGATGGCTCACCAACAGCTTGAGGAACTGAAAAGTGATATGACCGACATTCAGCAACGTACAGACGATTTGAAATCGGAGGCGCAGGAATATGCCCGTGATGTTCATTCCAAAGTGGACAGTCTGTTGAAAGATGCATTGCTTGAAAATCTGGTAAACGAACAACAGCACAGATTGGCAATGCTCAACGAGGTCGATCTGAGAATGTTTGATGGTTCTCTTCTTCAAGACCTTGCAGAGCGAGGAACAGAAATCATGCATTGCGCTACACTTTTGTTCCTCGGTATGGTGGATAATGCCACAACTTTTGCCGAAGGAAATGGTGGTGGCGGTAGTGGTAATGATATGAAATGGGGACGTGATGATGACGAGGATAACCGGGCTTGGGCAAGGCGTTGCATGATGATGGCATGCAAAATGATGCGTCCATCAATCGGCAAGAAGCCTAAACGCTAATCGGCATGGTTTCCATCTCACTCCTTTTCTAATGACAAAATCAAATAAGAACATGAGAAAGAAATTTATACTTATGCTTGCAGTGGCGTGTACACTGCAGATGAAAGCAGGTGTGCTATCCACTTGCATGGATTCCACCAAAATAGAAACGAAGTATTGTACGAAGAGCTTGCCTTTTGGAAGCCCGTCAAATGAAGATGCCGTTGCTATTGGTTCTTTATGGTCAGACAATTGGTTTGTTGGCATCTCGGGTGGTGCGAATGCTTTTATAGGCAAACCGTTGGGATGTGAGGATTTGTTCGGACGTATCAAACCGACATTCGGATTGACATTCGGCAAATGGATTACGCCATCTGTTGGTGGTCGCTTATATTACCAGGGTATGCAGTTCAAAGACTGTAATCTTGCCGTTCAAGACTATCAGCATCTTCACGCTGATTTTATGTGGAATGTGCTTGGCTACAGATACGGCAAGCAGGATGATGTCCGTTTGGGTATCGTTCCGTTTGTTGGTGTCGGTTTGCTCCACAATAAGAGTAATGGACAAAAGCCTTTTGCACTCTCTTACGGCATTCAAGGTCAGTATCGTCTAACGAAACGACTATCAGCTACTTTGGAGATTGGCAATACGACCACCTTTCAGGAGTTTGACGGCTATGGAAAAGTCGGCAGATTTGGTGATCATCTGATGTCTTTGACAGCAGGATTGTCCTTCAATATTGGTAAAGTTGGATGGAAGCGTATCGGCAAATCTGCTCACACGGATGTCGAATATGCCCATTCTAATCATTGCCCAACAGCCAATAGCGATGTTGGTGACCACTACACTCGCAATGACTACAGCGGTTTGAATTCTCTTCGTGCAAGATTGAACAACAAGCGTTGGGACGGCAACACGCCTGTCCAAAATGATAGCACTTCCTTGTTCGATCGGAATGAACACGGAACCTCTGGCTATTTTTCTGAAATGCAAAATGGCAATGTTTGTATTGGGACACCCGTTTACTTCTTTTTTGAGCTTGGCACAACGCAGCTTGTCACTCCGTTGCAGTTACTGAACTTGGACGAGATTGCACACGTCGCCAACGAACATTGCTTAAGAGTAAAGGTCGTCGGGGCAGCTGATAGTGCTACTGGTTCGGCAGAAATAAATAAGAATCTTGGTACTTCCAGGGCAAAATTCATTGCCAAGGAATTGAATAAGAGAGGGGTGGCATCTGATTGTATCACTCTTATAAACGAAGGAGGAATATCCGATTATACCCCAAACGAGGCAAATAGGCAAACGAAAGTGATGCTCTATCATAGATAGGCTTTTATAAATTCATACGACAAAACAATCAATTGCAAGAACAGCCGGCTCGTGATGAGTCGGCTGTTACCATATGGGGTCGTTCTATTTTATATTTCACTTCGCATAAACCGTTCTGCCATTTCTTTTCTTCTTTGCAGCATTTCGTCAAATTCATTGCCAAGTGTATTCAAAATGTCTTCCGCAAGAATGTGCATTTGAGTGGAATAGACATCAGGAAGCCCATTGTACTCCTTATAATTGGCTTTACTGTTCGCAATGGCGATACGAATATCTGCGAATGCGTTAATTGGATTGATACCTCCTGGCACCAAGGCATCCAACTTTTTCTTCAGCCATTGACTTCTTTCACTCAGAGGCTTCTTCAAGCCTTCATCCAAATATCCTTTCGGCGTATCGAAATTATGGTAAAACAGCCATACTTCTATTGAAGGATTGCTTACTATCCATGTTGCCTGTCGTATCTCATCACCCTTATCAAACATAGCCCGTATATCAGCCTCAAACTCGTCCATGTCTTGAACAAGGTACAATGTATCGTCAGCATCGATACTGAAACTATCTGTTTCTGTTACAAACCTTTTATTGAAAAGGTATTCCTTTGCAAGCTCGAACATTTGGCTTGGTACAAGACCTTGCCCTTTCTTGGAAACAAAGGCAATTTTCAATCTTCTGATATGGCGGTCTTTCATCAGCATTTTGAAATAATCCTTCTCTCGCTTGTCGCCACCCGAAATGATGAAGACGATTTTAGTCTCAATGGTCGCCTCACCTTTTGAGTAGTCTGAAGGCATTTTGCCGACGGACAATGAATTGTCTTTTTCTAAAACAGCTACTTTTTTCGTTTTATTGGAATGCGCCTCCATATCCTTGACAGCAACAGTCTTGGAATATCGCAATTTGTTTAAATCCATATCTCATGCGATTATAATGTTCCAATAAACGGTATGGCTCCAAACCTTCCGTCAAGATAGCCGTTCTCTATGGATATTGTCTTATGTATCTTGAAATCATTGAGTGAATACATTTTGGTACATCCTTCCACTTTTTCTACGAACCACACTTCATCTGGTCTCAGAAGCTCTTGCTGATTGAGCAAAGCCGTTTCATGGGTTGTATAAATCAACTGCCCATTAGACTTCGACTCTCCGAAGAATTTTACCAGATTTTTTATAAGCATCGGGTGAATGCCATTGTCTATCTCGTCAATCAATACCGTTTTTTCATTATTGATTGCAAAATAAATGGCAGGAATCAGCGTCAGCAGTCGCAATGTTCCAGTCGATTGTGACATTACATCCATATCACAAACGGATCCGTTTCTGCCTATCTGTTGGAATACAAATTCCCGAACAAGGCGTTTACCATCTTCTTCCGTTACTGTAAGCATAGGTACGTCATCTATCATTTTTGACAGAGACAAGCCTTTGTTGGTCATTATATCAGCGACCTTTCCTTCTTCCTGACTGACATTCTTCAGCCACTGGTCAAAGCTTTCATCCTTTATATAAAGGCTCTGTATGCCTAATCCGACTTTCGTGAATATTTCTCCGACAAAATTCATCATGTCGGCATTATCCTTGAAATGTTCTATCAGCCAAGGTATGTCCCTACTGATTTCTACCACTTCAAGTTTTTCCAAAAACCATAGGAAAGCATTCCGCATATGCTCGTCCTCTGTCAGATGCAGTACACCATTTATAGCAAGTACAGATCCAAACGGGTTATCGGCAATTTGTCTTTCAAGAATTTTCTTGATGCTTTCTACTACTCTGGCTTTCTTGAAGGCAACGCTTTCTCTGTCTCTCTGAAAAACGACATGGTTGCTCTTGCCTAATCCGGAAAGCAACAAACTCTCTGACTTTACGCCATCGATATCTATCTCTATGCAATAGATGTAGGCTTGCGAATTGTTTTCAAATTCAACGACCATCGTGATAGGCTTGCTCTCATCTTCCACAGGCAATTTGAATCTATTGTTAAGATACCAATTGCGCATTTTTTGTGCGTCCTTACCTGTACTCATCGTAGTCGTAAATTCTTTGATGAACTGCATACCTTTTATAAGGTTGGACTTTCCTGCGCCATTGGCACCGTATATAGCAGTACTTTTCAACACAGGTGTAGCACCCTCACCATATACATGATTAGGGAATGTTTCCCTTTTAGGATTGGGAAACAAATCAAAAGCCGTTTCTTCTGCAAATGACTTGTAATTGTCTATTATAACCCTGTATAACATAACTTTCTATTTTTGTTTTGTACAAAATTACTATGTTTTTATGAGAATACGCTATGTTTGACGTGAACTTTTCACGTCAAACCCTAAAATTCTACCTTTTTATGCCTGTTTTATGAACTTTTATCCATATTGGCCTTGCATGTCGCTCTGTTTTTCTTTGCAAATTTACTGCGTCCAGCCAAGCGTCAAGTACCGCTGTGCTAATGTGCGGTTGATTTAACGACAACCTTCCCAAATCGAAGATATTGGGTATTCCATTAAATCTTTCGCCATTTACTTGCCTTTTTTCCTTTGTTCACGCCGTTCTGTATTGCACGAAAAATCTATCCCGACAAGCAAAGCTGATAAAGGCTTTAAAATAAGGGAAGAAAAAAGAAACTGATGTTTAATGCAATAAATAGATTGATACAATGAAAGCGACTGAACATTTCAAACAGACAATCAAGACGTATTTGGACGAGAGAGCCAAGAACGATGAACTCTTTGCCGTGTCGTATGCCAAAGAGAACAAGAACATGGATGACTGTGCGACATTTATCCTAAACCAAGTAAAAAGAAGCAAATGCATGGGACTTACCGACGAGGAGGTGTATTCTCTTGCCGTACATTTCTTTGATGAAGATGACATCGAAATCGGCAACCCTATAGCTTGCAATGTGATTGTAAACCATACCGTTGAGCTCACAGAAGAAGAAAAGGCACAGGCAAGGCAAGAGGCGTTGAAAGAATATCAAGCCGAGCAACTACGCAAGATGCAGAAACGTGCCAACAAGCCCAAGACACCCAAAGCGCAACCCGAAATAACAACTCCCTCACTCTTTGACTTTTAAGCGTATGAAACCGAAAACAAAATTAGAATACAAGGTCGTGGCTGCTAATGGGCAGTTACAGCCTATCGGACAGGAACCTGTGGATTGGGCTTTCAAACATTGCGTAGAACACATGGCTTTCCGTACTCCAAGAGGAATGACTACTTGTATGGACTGCGGTCACCAATGGCGGAACGATAGTAATAATAAAAATTGCCGTTGTCCTCATTGTCATACAACATTGGAAATCAAGGACACACTCAGAAGGAAATACAAAGAAAAGATATATTTCTCTGTAATTGACATACAAGATGACTTGCAGTTGCAGCGTGTCTTTCGGTTTGATGTGACATTCCACAAGAAAAAGAAGCCTACGCAATCACTTATGGAAGTGGCAAGAGTATGGATTGATGAAAACGGCAATACAGAAGTGACAGGTCTAAGACGCACAATGGGATGCTATATGGACAGTTTCGCTTGGAACAGCGAACTTGAACTACGGCAAAACAAGGAAACGTATTTTTATATCGCTGATTGCTATACCTACCCCAAGTGCAAGGTTATTCCAAAGTTAATCCGTAACGGACTAAAAAAATCATTTTTTGACATTGCCCCTCAAAGACTGATGTCTGCCTTGCTGACAGATAGTAGAATTGAGACCTTGTTGAAAGTGAATGACATAACAGCATTGCGTCATTTCGTTATGCATAAGGATGATTTGAATTTCTGTTGGGCATCATACAAAATCGTATTACGCAATGGCTACCATATAACAGATATTCAAATGTGGGTGGACTATATTCGTATGTTGGCGAGAAACGGAAATGACATTCATAACGCACATTATGTATGTCCCACAAATCTTAAAAAGGAGCATGACAAGGTTCGTGCGAGGCTCAATGCCATTAAAGAACGAGAAGAAAGAGAACGGCAACGAATAGTAGCAATGGCTGACGAGGCGTCATTTGAGGAAATTAAGCACAAGTTCTTTGGCTTGTCTTTCACTGACGGTATTATTGTCGTAAGTGTTTTGGATAGCGTGGATGCCTATTACCAAGAGGGAAATGCCTTACACCATTGCGTAGGACAATGCAAATACTACAAGAAGCCCAACTCACTTGTCTTGTCCGCCCGAATTGACGGAGAACGCATCGAGACAGTGGAATTGAGCCTTGAAACATTCAAAGTGTTACAGTCTCGTGGCATTTGCAATGGCAATTCTCCTTATCACGATGCCATTATCAATCTCGTACAGAAGAATGTCGGACTGGTCATGGAGAGAATGGCTGCATAATAAATTCGTGTTGCAAGCTGACCTCATTGTGGTTGGCTTGCAATACCGCTGTCACAACCCGAATAATCGCAAAATCCAAGATGCAGTACGAACTAATCTGCATCTTGGATTTCATCTTATACTTTATCCGGGAAATGTGTCTGCTTTCTTCTTACGACCACGTTTCTTGGGCATTTCGACATCTTTGATGGAAAGTTCCTCGGAGGCATCTACCCCTTGTAGTTCCAAAGCGGATTTCTCAATGGCTACATCGCCATAAGTCTCATAGGTTCCTTTTTCCTCTATCGAGCCTAACACGTTTTCCTGTTCTACTTTTGCGATATTCGCATCCGATGAAGTCTCTTTTGTAGCGGGTGTTTTCTTGGCACTCAGACATTCGATGCTGTTTGCTTCTACTTCCAACATGTACTGTTTGTTGCCATTCTTGTCCACATAGCTGTGATTGACCACTCTGCCTTCAACAGCAACAGCCGCTCCTTTGTAGAGTCGATTCTTTGCAACATATGCCAATCTGTTCCATACCACGACATTTACCCATGTCGTGTATTTACCTTTGTCGCCATTTGCATCATAGTCGCAATCCTTTACTGCTACACGTAGACGTGACACTGTTGTAGTTTTGTCTACATAGTGAAAATCTGGGTCTTTGCCCAATCTTCCCACAAGATTTACCTTATTAACTCCCATGTCCGTTTTACTTGCTTTGTTCTTGAATGTTTCTTTTGGCTGTACTTAGTTTTTCAATGTCGTCAGCCACAATCTGGGTGACATTGTGCGTTACGCCTTCCTTGTCCTCATAGGAGTTTGATGACAAATGTCCTTTCACGTATACCTTGTCACCTGTATGATAATACTGTTGGGCTACTGATGCCAGATTGTTCCACAGTATGACTTCAAGCCATTCTGTTTCTTCTACATTGTCTTTTTTATGGTTGACTCCGAGTGATATACGGGCAACTATTGTTTCTTTTGTTGTTCGAACGACAGGCTCTGCACCAAGCCGTCCGATAATCGTCAAGTTGTTCATGTCTCAAATTTTTGATTGCTGTCCTTCTTTGCTTGTTCCATTATCTTATCGCGATTCGGGATGCGAGCTGTTCTACCTAAACATACGACTCCTACAACACGAACGCCATAAGCTTGCAGTTCTGCTATATGCGTCCGTATTGAATCACCTGTAGTACAGACATCGTCTATCAGTACACAATTGCGTTTTCCCACCACATTGGCGTCCACCACTATGTTGGAGGTTACTGATATTTTCGACCTATCCATACTTTTATGCTTACTCTTTCTATGCGCTATATATGTCATGCTGTACATTTCTGGTGTCAGCTCACGGTAGCGACCGAGTTGCTTCGCCAGAGAGCAGAAACGCAAATAATAGTTCCGCTCATTACTGCATGGCATAAACAGGATTGTCAGGTTTCCACTCAATCCGAGCTTGGCTATGGCTGTCAGATAATATTCCGAAGCATCTCTTTTACCTTCCTTGAACTCATTGACAAGCCAAGACAAATCCCTTTGGTCTTCTGTCCCAAAATTCCTAATTCTCATAGGTAGATAATAGTCATAGAATACGAATGGAATTGTTTCACCAAGACCATTTTCAAACGCATTGGGTGTCAGTGGTTGCTCGTCCATGAACTTACGCATGGCGGCACAAGCATAGAACATCATTGCTTTTTGTTCTCCTGCGAGCAGGGCATTACGATAGCCCCACTCGCATTCCTCAATACTGGCACCACGTTGTCCGATTATCATATAGGCATGTGTGGCTTTTGTTTTCCAACGCTTGCCCCACCAGTAAGCTATCCTTACAGACAGATAGCTGACAATGACGACAATCGCGATAATATACTCTTCATCCATCAAGCGTTAATCTGTTATGGTCACATCCTCGTCCTTACCGTCTGTCCATGGTTCAATATCCACTTTGGACACTTCTACCTTGTGGTTGCTGATGGTCAGGGTGTAGATGTATTTCTTACCTTTCTCAAATATCACGCCTTCTGTTGATTGTGCTGTCGGGTATTTTATACCGTCAATGGTGAGATTGAATGACAGTTTAGAGGCAGAACCGCCGAACTTGCTGAATACGAACCACTGATCTTCCAGCATTCCTTCTTCTGAGACTGTTCCCGTAAAACTCAGAGCTCCTGATCCTTCTGTTGACTGAAACTTTTCTGTTTTCACATCGAAGCTACCATTCAGCATCATCGAGGAACCAGAGACGGTTCCAGTTGTAATGACTCCATCGCCTGTGTAGTCGCCTCTCTTCACTTTTACAATGAGTTTTGAACGGATGTGCTTCATTGTCAACTGCACGGTTGGGTTTGTGTTTGATGCATTTGATACGACATCATACAGATAATCGGTATCGTCATCAACAGACAGTGTTACCTTCTTGTCTTGCATTTTCTCGTTATACGGATAAACGGCATACACACGTGCCTTACTGCTTGTCAAGGCTACATTGTTCAGGAATGTCCATCCATTTGTGCCTTTTGTTACCTTGATGTTTGAGTAGACTGTACCATTATAGGTGTCATTAACGATGTCATCCACCCACACGCCTAAAGCATCACCGTCTACGAAGGATTCTTTTTCCGTAGCTGTCCTGTTCACCTCACTGATACTCAACTGGCATTGCTCCTTGTCTGCGTTGCATCCACATAGATACACGTCACTCTCAGAACACGAAGTCATTGCAGCAAACATAGCTCCTGCAACGAGGAATGTACTTGTTTTATTCATTTCGAAAGTTTTGATATGTGATAAATTGCGATTGTTTAGCGGCTTTCTTGAAACCACTGCAAAGGTACAGCTGTGAGTTGAAGTGGCTTCACGCTCACACTGACATGTCAGTACTTTTCGCATTTTGCTACTCATAGACTTTTGACCGTTTTTATTATTGTCTTCACACGCTCATCCATCAAAACATTGTTTATAGCATGGTTTGCAGTGGTCAAATCACTTCTGTTGACATATCCCTCTTTTTTATATGCCCAAAGCAACTTGTGCTTGTATATTGGAGCTTGCCAATTCTTTCCGATATGTCCGTAATTGGACAAGGCTTGCATTGCTGCACACAACAACCGCAGGTTACGTACTTTCAATTCCGTCTGCTCACATCTGAAGAATGCCCCCAACACTTCTTTGGTCAGCGTAACTGGATGTGCAAATACCATCATATCATCAAACGTTTTTACCAATATCTCTAATTGCCCATCGTTGAGTGATGACTTGAATGTTGGTGTTTTCATCTCACTTGTACAATAATGCCCCAATGGTGGCGGTTCCTCACACTGAATACCAACAAGGTTCATTTGCCGATAGCCTTTTGTCACACAATCCTGCATGAATACATACAGGTCTTGATTCTTTACTCTCAGTGCTTCCAGTAATAGCAGTATGTCTGCCTTCTTCCAATTCTCAATTGTTTGCTTCTGTCCATCATTCTCGATGGCTACAAATGTTGCTTTTCTTTCCATTTTTTAATCATTAAACTGTTTGTCTATATATAGCCTAATGATTGCACGCAACATTATTAGAATAGTTGTCTCCTTTGTTTACTTACACTTGTCAGCCCATCATTTTTCTATGCAAAGTTACTGCATTGAGTGAACGTCAAGCATCGCCTTTGGGCTAAGCACTTCGGAATGGAACGGCAGCCTTCCCAAATCAAAGATATTGGGTATTCCGTTCAATTCCTTGTCATTTGCTTGCCTTATCACTCTTGTCATGCAGTTTAGAAATGCACGAAAAATCAAGTTCCCGACAAGCCAAGCTGATAAGGCTTCAATCAAAGGGAAGAAAATAAAATTCAATTCAAACGGATATGAAAGTAAAAAGACTGACAAAAGAACAAGGCAAGCGGTTTGACATCTGCCGTTTCCCTAATTTCCACAAGACAGGCAGTGTGAAATGCATGAAAAGCCTTTATTATGGCAAGGACGCATTGTTGGTACGTTGTGGTGATTATATCTACAACGTGACAAGCGAACCGAATATTTATGAACAAGCAAAATAGTATTGATATGACGAACAAACTGATTACGCCTCAGTTTATGGAGGCAATAAAAAACTTTCCTCTTTACTCTCAAGAGGAAAAAGGCAAAGACGCTATTTGTGTGGCTGTATTTACCATAGGACGCATCAGATGGTTTGTTCTTGAAGGACAGACTGAAGGAAATGACTTTATGTTATTCACTATTGTATGCGGATTGTGCAAAACGGAATACGGCTATGTATCAGCAAACGAATTGGAGAAAATAGAGATTGATGGCACCAAGTATGGAATTAATGACAAGTTCCATGTATGTCAGGTAAAAGGTTTTACACCAACCAAACTGAAGAACATACAAGACAATGAATTGCGTAGCTTTCTTCATCGCCTTTACTCAAAGCCCCAAAAGAACTAATTTGTAACATCTGCCGTAGGCTGCTCAAACCAGTCTACGGCACAAAAACTATCACAATATGGAAAAGATACAAGACATGGTTATCAGTGTAGCCGAAAAAGAAGGTTGGGCTGTCACTATCGAGGAGCAGAATGAATTACGCATCACTTTCAATTTTGCAAAGTTCACTCCCCAAGGACAGGATTTCTCTTTCTCAGCCAACACTTTTGACAACGACCCCAATGTGCTTTTGGAGAATATCTTTGACTATTACCAAGACTACGACCCGGATTACGAAGCCTACCTGTGGATTGGCGAAGACGGACACGGACATAACGGTGCGCCATACCACATAGCCGACATCGTAGCGGACATGAACGCTGCTGAGGATATGGTCTATCAGTTGCACACGGCACTCAGTAACGCTTTCAACGCTTAGACCAAACAAAAGCCAGCCGTAAGGAGAGGACAATAACTTCTCCCTACGGCTGACTTCTCTTATCTGCGGAACGTAGCCTTTGCTACATTTTCTTCTTCCGCGTTTTCCTCTTGTAACTGATAGTCTGGCAACTCACAAAGCGTGTTATACACGTCCTCGATATTGTCTGCAAGTGACAAGCTGTGGTCATAGCTGAGAATATGCTGCACTGCCAACCCGGCATTGGTAACAGTTCCGACCTCAAAACTGTCGTGCTCACGGTCGTATTGCAGATGCAGCACATCTCCATTTGGCATTTCAAAGACTGGAGCTTTGCGCTTTGACAAATCAGAAAAGTCTTCTGCTATCATCGACTTTGCCACCTCTTCTACATCCTTTGATGCCTCAGAAGGCAATCCGTATCGAGTAATACTGTCACGAACATCTTCCTCTGTCACCTTACGCATCACCTCATAGGTGCCGCCAACACTACCATTATATACCACAGCGTAATGGGCATCGTCTGCCAATACATCGTCACCACGGTTCTGCACGGCACTCTTATACGTGTGTTCCAAATCAACGGCATCGCCTTGGTCATATTCCTTTGCCTCTTGCAGCAGACGGTCATAGTCACCTATATCTTTCAAACTATCCAATACACTTGTGTCATCGGTACTCTGCAGATAGGCAACGGAAGCGTAATATGGTGCAACAGTCTTATTATCTGCAACTTTCTGGTCTGCTTCTTTTACAACATCCTCCGTTTGTGCTTCTTCCAGTTCGAGCGACATCTTATCAATATGTTGATTGATGATTGATGTCGCTTTCTTCACATCAAGCAGCGTGGTCTTGATGAATTGTGGTGACTCCTTCAGACTCTGCAACCATGATTTCAAATAAGCCGCACTGTCTTCTTTGATATGTTTTGCCATTCCATATCTTTGGGCGACAAGCGCACTGCCTAATTCAGCCACCAATTCCTCGCGTGCATACTCAGATGAACCGAATGTTGTAGGTTTGAAACGGTCGAGTACTGTATCATGTCCAGTCGAGTGTGCCATCTCATGAAACAAGGTTCCATAGAACGATTCTCCATCCACAAACTGTTGCTTCTCTGGCACGACAATCATATTCTTGCTAATTGAGAAATATGCATTGTTTCCATATTGTGGCTTGATGGGACAAATCCAGCGGTTGTCCTTTATCATTGCATCAATAGGAGCGAATGAGAATTGTTCGCCTTGTTCCTGCACCGGTTTTACATACTCTGTTTCCAACTTTGCCCACATCTCGGGACGAGCTTCCTGCAAGTTGGTTTGCTGTACATTGAAAACTCTATAGACTTGTAGTTTCGGATATACATTGTACTGCTTCCGCATTTCTTCCGACAGTTGACGGTAGTCATCATATTTGATGCGTTCCCTGGTGTCCTTATCAACGCAGGTAAAGGTGGTTATAAAAACGGGGAACGATTTCTCCCCCTTCAACACAGACACACGTGGCAATGCCTCTCCGTTGGCATCCTTCTTCTCCGTATTGTTCAACCGCTGCACACAGTCGAATGTACAGAAACGGGGTATCTTCCAACCTTGTTTCTCACACTGAAGGAGCAGTACAAAGGCGTTCATACCGTTATAATCTCTACCATTAAGGTTCTTCGGCCATTGCAGTGCACCATCTGTAAACCAAGGCTTTTTCCAGTCTTTGTCAATGCTTTGGATTTTTTCTATCATCATCTCAGCAAATAGGTCCAAAGCTTTTTCCTCACTGCTCGGACCATCACTGGTTGGTTTGTTGTATCTTGCCATAAGCGTCAAGCATTAGGGTTATACGGCTGTGGTACGTATTCCGCCAATTCGTTCACTTTACATGAGAATGTGAGTCGGTCGTTATAAAGTGACAACTCCAATTCACCCTTTGCCGTTATTCGGCATCCTGGTACGAACCAAGACTCACGCTCCTTATTGAAACGGACAAGTCGTACCCAGATGTATTCAAAACCGTTTTCTACTTTAGTCGCTGAATAAGCTGAAAACATTTGGTACGCCTCACCCTTCTTGCTCTTTTTCTCGTCGATGGTTTTACCTATCTTTCCACGGAACTCCAACTGTCCTACAATGCTGTCTTCCTTTACTGTTGTATCGGTATTGACAGCTGTTGCATTCATGTTGTAATACATGTTCTCACCATGTTTCCTGGGGCTAAGCACACCGACTGCTTCTATGCGCTGTCCCGTCACAATATTGCCTACTTCCGTCAGTGTTCCATCCTTCAACACGCTAACTTCAATTGTTTTATTGATTCCGTTCTTGGCAGGGATGACCACTGCAACACTAAATGTTACGAACGGCTTCCCTTCTTTATTCGTGCGACATGTGGCAGCTTTGCTCACCACACCGCAAATAGTTACATTACATTTCATCATAGTCTTTTACTTTTTAAAAAGTTATCTCAATCATCAAGCTTTCTTGTTTATCTATGCATGCTTTCGTTGCGTCCCTGCTGTTCCTGCATTCCTTGCTCAAAATTTTGCGAAGCCTGTTGACTGATGACAATGCTGTTTACCATTCCTGCTACTCGCAACCGTTTGGTCTCTTCGCTCAATCCTTGGTCGTTCAAGGTGGTGGACAGTCTGCTCAATTCTGCTGATGTCAGTTCACGGCTTACTTTGACATTGCCATTGTCTGCCGTCAGTATCGCACGACCATTGTCACCAATACTCAGATTGCATGTTTTCATGCCTGATACCAGTGAAGTCAAATCTACAGACCGTTCACTGACTGATTGACTGATAGCTGCCTTTTGTTCCTCGGCTTCTTTGTTATCTATTTTCACAGCCAATATCATCAACGATGAGAAAGCTGTCATTGCCATTTCCAAGATAGGGTCACTGCCAACAGGTAATCCTACACCGCTATCTTCAGACGACAGCAACTTCTTCATCCATGCATCAGGTGACATGCTTTCTGTATTGCTTGGCACATCGGTTTTGTATTTTGCCAACAGGTCATTGCCATTATACAAGGCTTGCTGTTTGATGTTGCCTTTTTGTGCGATTTCTGCCAGATAACTGGATGGATCCACGTCCCGACTTGTCCCGTCTGCTGCAATTGTTTTTACTCCAAAATGCAGATGCTCTCCAGTGGTTCTTGTTCCAGTATTGCCAGTCACACCTATTTTTTGTCCAGCTGACACGGCATCGCCCACTTTTACATTTACCTCCGACAAATGCATATAGGTAGTTTGCACCTTGCTGCCGTCCTCACGATTGTATTCCACCGTGATACTTTTTCCTCCTGCTGTATTCACATTCTGGTTGACGGCTACCACCTTACCGCCATTCTCGGTTGCTAATACAGCATCATGCTTACAACGGATGTCTATGCCTTTATGCATTTGCTGCTTGCTCTTGTCCATCGGATCTTGACGCATACCGAACGGAGAAGTGATGAATAGGTTTCACGGAGCAAAGGGAATGAATACTTGCCATTGGATCGTTTGTCTTGTACTCGTTCTTCGCTTGCTGCTTGTCTTGGATTGCTCTCCACTCCAAATGACTTCCCTTGCGCCTTCATCTCGCTCATCACTTGCTGGTCATACTTCTGTAGCCCATTCCGCTCAATGATGTCCTGCAAATGTGCCGCATATCCCATACCTGATGCGTACCCGGCTTTGGCTATCCCTTTAGTCCAACCCTTATAGTCATCTGGTGACAGCTGAAAGCACTTGGCATAACGCTGATTATTAGCGAGGAACTTGGAATGATGCTCGTAGCTGTCTGCCACAGAACTGTATTTGCAAAACTTTTCATTTGGTTTATCATCCGTATATACCAGATATTCACCTCCGTTCTTCAACCACGAAGCTGTTGCTTTGATGCCAAAGTGATTATTCCCTAATCGTGACAGCTCACTCTCTCCATTACTGCTTTCCAGCATGCCTTGCGCTAAGGTAACGGAAGCAGGAATGCCATAACGCTTCATCTGCTCCATAGCCGCCTCTGCATATTTGTCGGCGTATGATTGGTTCTTACTCATTGTTCTTACTACTTTTTGTTATCCTTTTACTGTACTTAAACCTACCGCTTCATTCCTCTCGATGGTTCTACCAACTCTTTCACTTCCTCCTGCTTGTGCCGTTTGGGCTCTTCCAACATATCGCAGATGGCTACTCGTTGTCCTTCCCGTATCAGTTTAGGCAGGTAGGTGTCAAGGGCATGGTATGGAAATCCTGCCATTTCTTTGATATTGCCGCTTGCTCGTTTGGTCAGCGTGATTCCTAATATCTCAGACCCTTTGCGTGCATCTTGATTGTACATCTCATAGAAATCACCAATACGGAACAACAATAATGCATCTGGGTGCTTGGCTTTCAAGTCATCCCATTGCTTTTTTATGCCAGATGCATTCTGCTCTTTCTTGCCTTGGGCTTCTTGTGCTTTCTTTTCCTCAGTTGCTTTTTCCTCCTTGACATTCTCCTCGGATTTGTCTTGTTTGTCTTCTTCCTCGTGATATTCTCGGTGTTCCTCTTCATGCTTCTCTGTGGTTCCTTGCTGTTCCTGCTTCACCTCGGTCTCTACTTCCTGTTTCTCCG
>OLOM01000770.1_pt1 | contig 23737 bp, 20 predicted proteins | sample 1672531 | NCBI WGS metagenome assembly OLOM01 (sample SAMEA3136696, study PRJEB25190) | human gut metagenome | reverse complement strand
ACGTATGAACTTGATTTTATTCCTTTTTGCTTTGCTCACGGCTTTTCGATCCCAGGTAACCTCCATGATGACGTTTGGCATAGTCGGTGTTGGTGAAACCGATTCGCTTCATGGTGCTGACTACCAGGATATCACCGATGACAGTCATGACTGTCGTTGAGGTTGTCGGAGTCAGTCCTAACGGACATACTTCGGCCGGAGCTCCGGTAGGCAGACAGACTGTAGCTTCTTGTGCCAATTCACTTTCCGGGTTGCCTGTGATAACGATAAACTTCATATCCGGTACCAGTCCGCGGGTCAGAGAGACCAGCTCTACCAGTTCCCGTGTTTTGCCGGAGTTGGAAATCAATAACATGATATCGTTGGCTTGGACAATACCCAGATCGCCATGTTGGGCTTCGCTCGGATGCAGGAAAAATGCCGGTGTTCCTGTCGAACTGAAAGTCGTTGCGATGTTCATGGCAATTTGTCCGGCCTTGCCCATTCCGCTTGTTACCAGTTTACCTCCACGTGCGTGCACATACTCTACAATCAGATTGACGGCCTCCGCATAATTGGAAGACACGGGAATGTTGCGTACGGCATTCGCTTCTTTCTCTAAAATAGATGAGATTTCGTCTGTCATCATGATTTTTTACACTTGTTTGATCTACTGAAATACAAAAATACATCTTTTTCTGTAACTCCCAGCATTCGGCTTCTTTTTCCACGGATTTATCCTGCCGCGTACGTGATGGTGGGAAGGAATCAGAACAAAGCTGATATGGCAAGACCTGTACTCAAATAATTCAGACGTTTCCCGCTGTCAAAGTAAGGCAGGCTGGTATACACGTAATCCAGATAGAGCCGTAGTCCCATGGCCGGAGATATCTGTGCCAGGATAGAGGTTGCTGCCGTTCCGGAAATTCCTTTGTGGAGAACGTCGTGATTGTATAGCAGTTGGCAGTAACCGATTTCGACTTTTGAGTTGAGGAAAATACGGGGTATGAGCCGGTAGGAATACCCGGGACCCATACTGAACGACGTAGCACCTACAATACCTTGGCCTTGGGTTAGCTTGGCCGATAAAATAGCCGCTTGAAGATTTAGTCCCCAACCGCTCTGCAGGTAATAGGCTGCCGAGATGGTTGTATTCAATCCCTGATACGACGTCAGTTCTTTTCCGTCCATGATTATTTGTCGGGGAAACAAGGAGCTGTAGCCCACGGAATATTCGATAAAGGAAGGAATACGGGTATAAGAGGCATCGTCGTCCAGTACGTCGAATAAAAGCTTCTTACGGAAAATCAGGTCGGATAAAAGATAGCCTACTTCCGTTGACATGATACCGATACCGGCTCCAGCCAACACATCCGACAGCCAATGGCGGTTTGTTCATCATCCGTCCGGTTGCGACCAGGGTAGCAGCCGAATACGCTCCGATACCAACCCATGGACTTAAATCCTTATACTCTTTGTATAACATGGTGGCGGCCATAAAAGCCGTTGCCGTATGACCCGATGGAAACGAGTTGTTCTTGCGTTGGTTGGGACGTTCCCGTTTGACTGTATATTTCAATCCGTTGACAACACCTGCCATCAAAGCGGCAGAGATCACATCGGCTGTCATCATCTCTCCCCAGGTACTTCTTCCTTTGACACCTGCCAGTTTCATTCCGAACATGGCTGCCATCGGGGCATATTGCAGATAATCATCAAAGTGATTGGAGAAAGATGACATGTTCACCTGTCGGGTTTCTTGGATTCTCTTGTCGATGGAAGTAGCCAATGCACTGGCAAACAACAGCGGAACGCCTTGCTTGGTTATCTGGTAGGCCGACGTCCGCTGTAGTTTTTGAATTCTTGACAGGTTGTCCTGTATATCCAAGGTGTCGGAAGTAGAAGCCCATATCGGACTCACTGTAACGAGCAGGCTGAATACTGCCCATAAAGCTCTCCATCTTATCGTCCGATTTCCTGTTGATGAAAGACACTTATTCTTCATGCGTTCTACTTGACACATATAAAGTTCGAATTTGCGCTTGGGTGTCAGAACCCGACGATTCCCGTTTATTTCCAATCGCCATTGTCTTTGATTAACTGAACCAACCGTTCAACGGCTTCTTCTTCGGGGATATTCTTGACAAGACATTCTTTCCCCTTGTACAGGCTGATCTGGTTACGTCCGGCTCCTACATACCCATAATCGGCATCGGCCATTTCACCAGGTCCGTTGACAATACATCCCATGATGCCAATCTTCAACCCTTTCAGGTGCGAAGTCGCTTCTTTGATACGGGCAATGGTTGTTTGCAGGTCGTATAACGTACGTCCGCAACTTGGACAGGAAATGTATTCTGTTTTACTGATACGGACTTTGGCTGCCTGTAGAATTCCAAACATGGTCTGATCAAGTATTTGGGCCGGAACCGCGTCATCATGCAGCATGATACCGTTCCCGAAGCCATCAAGTAGTAAAGCACCCAAATCAGCTGCTGATTTCAGCTGGACAGACTCGATATCCGGTTCGTTGTATTCGCGGTGAAGGATAACCGGCACATCTACTCCAGCCTTCATCAGGCGGTGCATGGCTGCCCGTTGTTCTCCCAGACCGTTACGGCGGTGTGTACTCAATACGACTACAACCGTTTTGTCTTTTCTCAGAATCTCCAGGATATCATCCGTCAGATCCGGATAAGTCAGCCGGATAAACTTCAGCGGAGACTCGTAGTTTTTCATTTCTTCTGCTTCTGAAGCAATAAAGTAAGGGAATGCATTGGGACGTGGTTTCCAGAACTGGGCATCTACCAGCAGACGGAATGTGTCCGGTAAGTTTTCGGGATTCTCCTGACCGATGTAAATGAAATCGGGCATGGCTTCATAATTGAACTCAAAATCCCCTTGTGCCCGGTCGGAGATGACGACTGGCAGAAAATCAGAACCAATCTTTTCTACCCCGCGCGTTTTCCGTTTCAGACAGGCTATCGGATCATAGCCGGGAGCCAGTTCTCCGACAATCGGCTGATGTCCCTGGCGTTCCTGAATGTAGTTGACCAGTTTTTGTGCTACGGGCATTTCAGCTTCCGGATCTTCCGTGAGCGATACCCGTACCGTGTCTCCGATACCGTCGGCCAGAAGTGCTCCGATACCTACGGCACTCTTGATACGGCCGTCTTCGCCGTCACCAGCTTCGGTTACTCCCAGATGGAGTGGATAACTCATGCCTTCCGCTTCCATGGTTTTCACCAGTAGGCGGACTGTCTTGACCATGACTACCGGATTGGAGGCTTTGATCGAGATAACCACGTTCGGGAAGTCTTCATCGCGGCATATACGCAGGAACTCCATGCATGATTCTACCATTCCGTGTGGTGTATCACCATAACGGCTCATGATCCGGTCGGACAACGAACCATGGTTCACGCCAATACGGATCGCGGTGTGATGTTCTTTACAAATCTGGAGGAAAGGAACGAAACGGTCGCGGATCTTCTGCAGCTCGGCAGCATATTCCTCATCCGTATATTCCTGGTGGCTGAAGGTTTTTACTTTATCCACATAGTTTCCCGGATTGATACGTACTTTCTCTACCTCTACAGCCGCTGCATCTGCTGCTTTCGGGTTGAAATGGATATCGGCCACCAAAGGCGTCGTATATCCCTGCTCATTCAATAGACGGCGAATGACACCCAGGTTGTGCGCTTCACGTTCGCCCTGAGCCGTGAAACGGACGTATTCTGCTCCGGCTTCGATCATCCGGATGGCTTGTTGTACGGCAGCATCCGTGTCCATGGTGGAAACATTGGCCATTGACTGGATACGAATCGGATAATCACCACCCATTGGGGTGTTTCCGATCTGAACTACCGACGACTGACGACGGTTGTAATTGAAATAATCCATGTGTTCCTGATAAGGTAGAGACGCAAGAAGTTGCGTCTCTACTTGAAATTAATTGGTTTTGTATTTGAAAGATACTTTTGCCAAATCTTCGTTGGCCTTTACAATCTTCTTTTTCAAATCTTCCTTGTATTGGGCCAATTTTGTTTGTAATGCTTCATCGCCTACAGCCAGCATCTGTACGGCCAGGATACCGGCATTCAAGGCTCCGTTGATCCCTACGGTAGCAACCGGAATTCCCGGAGGCATCTGTACGATAGCCAGCAGGGCATCCATACCGTCGAGCGTCGAATTGATAGGTACACCGATGACGGGAACAGTCGTCATGGAAGCAATGACACCACACAGGTGAGCAGCCATACCGGCAGCCGCGATGATGACACGGATACCTCTGTCCTTGGCTCCCTTGGCGAATTTTTCTACTTCTTCCGGTGTACGGTGGGCAGACAATGCATGCATCTCGAACGGGATTTCCATCTCATCGAGAAACTTGGCTGCCTTTTCCATAACGGGCAGATCCGAAGTACTGCCCATGATGATACTAACAACCGGCGTCATCTTATTTCGCGATTAATTGTTCATATTCAGCAGCCGACAATAATTCATCCAGTTCTGCTGCATTCGATACGTTTACTTTAATGATCCATCCTTTGCCATAAGCATCTTCGTTTACCAGCTGAGGAGCATCTTCCAATTCCGGATTTACTTCCAATACTTCACCCGTAACCGGCATGAACAGGTCAGATACCGTCTTAACGGCTTCGATCGTACCGAATACTTCTTCCTTGTTTACTGTTTCACCTTCTGTTGTGATATCTACATAAACGATTTCACCCAATTCGCTTTGTGCATAATCGGTAATGCCAACGTATGCTACGTCGCCATCAACGCGGATCCATTCATGATCCTTTGTGTACTTTACATCTGTAGGAAAATTCATATTTCAAGTGTTTTAAATGAAAAAATAGAAATAACTTAATAATGAAGATATATAAATACCTGTAAATCCTAATCCGAAACCTGCATAGACCTGTGCCGGCGTATGCCTTTGCAGAATCAGGCGGGACGTACCCAAACAGCCGGCTATCAGGAACCCGATGATAAAGCCTCTCCACGGGTTGAGTGCATAGATTTGGGCAATTCCCATGATACCTCCTATCAGTCCGCCGATACCGATCATGTGGGCACTGATCTTCCATCTAAAATTAATTCCCATGGCGATCAGCATGACTGCTGCAGTACCGAACAGGATGACAACCAGCCAGAATGGCAATAACATCCGTAACAGGAAAAAGGCACAGGCCACGATCGAAGCGACGTAGAGCAAATAAGGCAACGTGCGTACACGACGATTGGTCAGGGCATAATCACCTGCATTGCCATATTTGACCAGCAGGAAAATAAAAATAGCCGGGACGACTGCTGTCATCAGAAAGACCCCCGACAGGATCAGCAACTTCATCTGAAGCGGATAAACAGCCAGATACGTGCTGGCAAATGCCAACGCGACTCCGTAAGTGACCATCAGCAACGGATGAAAGGCGATCGACAATATATTTGCTATTAATCTCATAAATTGCTCCTTTAGATTTCTTTCCGAAGACGGGCTACCGGAATACCTAGTTGCTCGCGGTATTTGGCTACCGTACGGCGGGCAATGACATATCCCTTCTCTTTCAGGATAGCAGCCAGTTCCTCATCGGTCAATGGTTTCCGTTTGTCTTCGTTATCCACATGCTCCTTTACGATCTTCTTGACTTCGCGGGTTGAGATTTCTTCTCCGCTATCGGTCTGCATGGATTCAGAGAAGAAGTATTTCAGCGGATAAATACCGAAGTTGGTCTGTACGTATTTACTGTTGCTGACTCTCGAAATCGTAGAGATATCGTATCCGCTCCGTTCTGCCACATCTTTCAGGATCATCGGATGGAGTGACGACTCATCCCCCGTCAGGAAGAAGTCTTTCTGTAAGTAGATAATGGCTTCCATCGTGCGTTGTAAGGTCTCCTGACGCTGTTTGACCGCGTCGATGAACCATTGGGCCGAATCGAGTTTCTGCTTTACAAATTGTACGGCATTCTTCCGGTCGCTGGTCTGATTGGCCTTGTTGCTCGTATAGTCGTGAAACATATCGACATATTCCTGATTGATGCGTAAATCCGGAATACCCCGGTTGTTCATTGACAACGTGATCTCACCATTGTTCGAATCGACGATAAAATCCGGTATGATCTGGCTCATGGCTGTTTCCATCGTTCCTCCCCAGGCAATACCAGGCTTGGGATCTAAGAGCGTAATCTCACGGATACTCTTTTTCAGGGTCTCTTCCGAGATGTTCAGTCCGCGCAGTATTTTATCATAATGCTTCCGCGTAAATTCCTCGAAATAATCAGTCAGGATCCGGATGGCAATCCGTGTCTCTGGTGTCTGTTCTTTCTTCTGTAATTGAATCAGCAGACATTCCTGCAGATTACGTGCTCCTACACCATAAGGTTCGAAATCCTGGATGATCTGCAGGATGGGATAAATATCTTTTTCCTCCACATCCAGACCTGCCTGGAAAACCAGGTCGTCTGCTATGGCTCCCAGATCACGGCGCAGATACCCGTCGTCATCAATATTCCCGATGATGTATTCGGCTGTTTTCATTTCTTTTTCAGGAAGATTGCGTAAACGTAATTGCTGGATCAGGAATTCGTTCAACGACTCACTGACCGAAAACGGGATATCTTCTTTCTTTTCACTCCGTTCACGTATTTCCTGCAATTTATATTCCGGGATATCATCTTCCGACATATAATCACCCAATGACAGATCTAAGTCGGCGTCTGATTCTCCGCCTTCTGTATTGTCCCTGTCATCCGGATCGGTATGTTCTGCGGTATCAAAATCATCTTCCGGCACGTCCTTGCCTTCTTCCAAGGCAGGGTTTTCTTCCAGCTCATGTTTGACTTTCTCTTCCAACTCAATAGCAGGAAGTTCCAGCAAGCGGATCAATTGAATCTGCTGGGGAGAAAGCTTCTGTTGAAGCTGTTGACGTAACTGTTGTTTTAACATATCAAATTATCGTTAGCCTGAATGATTATGCAAATATAGTTGATTATGGATAAAATCCTTTTTTCTTTCCCTTAAAATATAAAAATCCCCACGGCTTAAATAACCGCAGGGATTTCTTTTTTAGATTCTACGTTTACCTTTCGCAAGGTGACTGGTAGAACAAACTTTATATTACACTATTATTAATACTAACGTCACTTGTTCACTCTCACGAGATACTTATCTTTGCAGAACAAAGATTTGTGACTATTAACTCTTTTAATTAACTATTCCACTTTCACCCTCGCGGGATACTCTGCAAACCGTTACCGGCTGGTGGATTAACAATTAATTTATTCAATTATGAATTTCTTATGTGTAGAGACGCGGCACGCCACGTCTCTACATTTGTTTTATAATCGTCTATTATTTAACAACTACCTTGAAGCTTTCGCCGTCAACTGATACGACTACGATACCAGCCGGAGCAGCGATCTGTGCATTGTCAGAAGCGATTGTTTCGTTAGCAACTACCTTACCTAAGATGGTACTTACGATTACGTTCTTGCCTTCAGCGCCCTTCACTACGACTGCACCGTTAACGCCTGCTACTACTACGCTTGAAGCAGAGATTTCTTCGTTAGCTGTAGGATTACCTTCGAAGCCTTCAGTCATGTTAAATACATCTGCATTCTTCATATCCGGAACAACTACGATGTCGCCACCCAAGTTCTTCAAGTAACCACCTGCTGTTTCGATTACGAATGAACCTGATTCGTTGTCAACATAACGGAACTGGAATTTAGCAATGTGATTATCGTTGTTGCCGATGAACTGTTGCTTGTCACCAACGATCAAAGAATCGCTGCGGTGGATAGCATTGATGAAGCCTAACTTGTTGTAACCTTCTTTCTTGTACGGATTACCTACCTGATGTTTGTGAGCAGCATCCCAAGCGTTGGCTGAGTCAACCAAGTTAACCAAGATACGACCTTCTGTCCAAGCATTTGTCGGAACAGCGTGTTCGCAATCTTCCTTACCACAGATCGGGCAAAGTTTGCCAGCTTCGTGGATAGTCGGGTTCACGATCAACATATACTGCGGTTTGTAAGTGTTGTAACGAACGTATGCAGTATCAGCCAACATAGCCGGAGCCATATCCTTCATCTGAGCGATGTTACCTAAACCTAAGAAGTTAACGAATACCTTTTCAGCGATTTCAGTTGTGTTTTCATACAACATTTCGCTGTTATTAGCATCACGGAAGATAGATACGGTATCTACATTCTGAGCTAAGCGACGGTAAATTTCTGTTTCAGATTTTTCAATAGAGAACCAGTCATTTTCTGTTCTGTCGTACAGATTAATGTTGTCTAAGATACCGTTAGCAGCATCTCCAGCGTACATCTTGTTCAAATCGCCTGCCTTCTTGTTGTCGAATACTTGGTACATTTTAGAAGTCCAGTTTGCAGGCAATTCTGTTTCTTTCAACATTTCACGAGTGAAAGTTACCGGACGTAAATTACAGTTTTCACCGTCTTTACGGATAGCGAACTTCAACGCTCCTTCATGAGCTTGACCTAAACCAGCAGTAGCATACTTATAAGTCTTACCATCTTTGGTATAAGTAACTAATGAGCGATAGCCTTCATCGTTGGTTGAAACTTTACCATAATTCAATGGTTCGTTCCATTGGTTAACGAATGAATATGCAAATACACGCAAGGTATCCTTAACAGTTGCATAAGATTTTGTTGCAGCATTGTAAGTACCTAACTCGCTTACTACATAAATTGTATCTGCCGGATGATATTGATAAATATGATTCTTGGTGTCTTCATCTTTCTTATAAGGAGCAGCATACTTCATAACAGAGAATTCCAAAGCTTCTTCTTTATCAGTAGTCAAACCAACTACGTGGTAATCCGCATTTACAGCATCGTCATGGTTTTCTGTCATGTAAGCCTTGCTACCGAATACATTCGAATTGAATGCGATGTTCCACTTCTGGTTCAATTCATCGTCTGTATCCAAGATTTCATAACCATCGAACTTGCCTGTTGCAACTGGTTTAATTTCAAATTCATCTCCTAAGTACTTGTACGTATATTCTGCACCAGCCTTATAATACAAAGCCTGAGCGTTATCGAATGTAAACGTACAATTCGGATTTTCACGGTTTGTAAATGTATAGCTAACAGCTTGCTTATTCTTGATAACTGCAGTTAAAGCCCATTCGCCTTCCAATTCGTTACCGTAAGCTCCTTCGAATGCATAGTTTACACCCATTGACTGTTTGCCGTTAGACTTAGCTACCAAGAAACCGTTATCCTTTGCATCTTTTGTTTTCTTGGCTACTGTAAAGAAGCTCCTTTGTACAAACTTAGTCCAATCAACAATCTGACGATCACCTAATGAAATATAGATAGGATACAACCCTGTATTTTCTGACGCTACTAATGTAGGACTTGTAACGTTGTTATTGGTGAAGTCATAACGAGCAACTTGAGCCCAGCTATTCTTAGATTCATCAACACATACCGTTAAATAAGTCAAAGCATCTACTTTTGTCAGAGCATTAGGATCTGCGTCAAAGTCAACACCATCAACCATGGCAGCGAAAAGTCCGAAGTATTCAGTTTCGCCCGGCTTCCAATTGCCTTCAGCTTTACGGATCAAGTAATGCTTCAAGTCGGCTTCTTTTACGGTAGTGAAGCCATATAAAGCTTGAGCTGATACAGAACCTTGTCCTTTGTATTTCTGAGCAACGATGAAATCACCGGCTTCGTTCTTCAAATAGAAAACATCTCCTGATGTAGCATTTACAAATTTCTTATCTTTACTGCTCCAAACCATGGTAGTCAAATGACCTTTGAATGGATTACCAGCGATATCACCATTCAAGTGAGCGGCGTGCATACCGTCTGTCTTTTCATCATAATAAACGGTTACCGAGAAACCATTCTTTTCCAATACGTTCAAAGCTCTAACCGGAACGTATTGATCATAGACAACTTGGAAACCAACACAAGTAGCATCTTCCTTATCGTCTACCAAGATAGCACCAGCAACAGTTGTCGGTTTTTCTTCAATTTGCAATTGAACATATTTCCCGCTTGTAGCATCTTTTAAATATGCACCGTGCTTCTCATCCTTTTCTACAATATATGAATCTACGCCGGCATTATCACCTTTAGCAACTAAAGCCTTATCAGTTACATTGTCAATCAATGTATAAGTCTGTGTTGACTTGTTGTAAACTACACGAAAGACATTACTTACCGTAAAACCATAAACGCCATTTTCTGCTTTCGATCCGTTATTAATAGCAAAACGGATTGCATTCATTTCAGCCAAGTCGTAGTTCAACCAAGAGGCATTTACATCGCCACTTGTTGCCGCTTCAACAGCATCCCAAGCAACGGCATATCCTTCGGTTTGGCTGCCAAGCTCATAAGAAATAGAATATCCAATCCAATCAGTCGTACCATTTAGTAATTGTGAAAGATTTTCAGGAATTGTAGGCCACTGTTCAGTTTCACCCAACTTGAACACTTCTGAATTGTTAACTTTTAATGTCTTACCTTCGAAGTTAACCAAAGCATATCCACCTTCTACAGATACAACTTTCCAATAATCGTCAGCATTTTGATTTATGACAGCTGTACCATTATCGTTCAAATCCAAATACCAGCCTCTAGCATTTTCAGTAGTCCAATCAGAAGAACCTCCATTTAAATTTATAAAGGCACCTTCTTCCATCTTGTAATACTTTCCATTATCAGCTACGGCAGAAAGCTTTTCAGCCGACAGATTAGAAAGCATACCACCAGCCAGTAAGAAACCGGCACAAAGTGTAAGTACTTTTTTGTTCATAATAATGAAATTAATTAAAGTTATTAATAAGGATAATTCAACCCATTAATTTCACGAAGAGTATCAAAGAAGAGAGGAACAAACCCGGCTTTGGTTACATCAAGACATAAAAAAAGCGCGGGCTCGTCGTCTATTATTTAAGTTGAGGCATCGGCAAACGCCCACACAGTAATAATAGAACAACAGCCCGCGCTTATACGATATAATATAACTCTCCTCAAAAAAAAGAAAAGCTACCATACACGTACACAGCGCAAGCATTTACTGTCCATTATTCCACTGTGTTTAAAATTTTGCCGATTTTCAACTCAGGAATAATCTTCGTAAAATGCTTACAATAAATAAAAGATCCGCATCATCGCCAACCGCTGTCGGCTACGGAATCGTTGCAAAGATAAAGAGGATTTCCGAATCAACAAGAGAAAACTTGCTTTATTTTCCAAAATCCATGAAATATAGGACGAAACATTCGGGTTTCTTCCACAAAAGCCCCCGTTTCGTGATTTTAGAGGGTGGCTGCCAACCTATTTCATCAGAGCATGGCGGCAGCCGATTGTATCCGTTTCAGCAGGGCAGATAATTTACTATCCTTCCGTGCCACTTGCATATCATAATCAGCCTGCAGCCGCTGCCAGATATAGGCAGGCGTTCCTAAAGCCGCTTCGATTTTCAAAGCCATTTCCACAGATATGGGACGCTTCCCGTTTACTACCTCGTTCACCACATAATAAGAACAACCCAATACATCAGCAAATTTACGCTGGGTAATGCCCCGGGCTTTTATTTCATCATTCAGCATCTCACCCGGATGTATCGGTTTAAACGGAGTCAATTCTCCCGGCCGATAAAGTTTCTTTGTTTCTTCCATTGCCATTCTATTTATAGTGATTGCTTATTTCCAACAAGGTTGATATGGTTAGTATTTGTTCGTTCTGCACTTTCCGAACCGAAAATTCAAGGCGATATTTACGATTGATGCGGACAGATGAAATTCCTGCTTTATCGCCTTTCAACACTTCATAATTCAACGAATGAAAACGATAAAGATCTTCCACCCGATCCGCCCATTCCAAGTAACGCACACATTTCAAGTAGCCGTCAATCACTTCCGGCTGGAATCGGTGCTTTTTGTCGGATGTCCGCCCCGTCTCATAAAGCTCACGCAAGTAATCCTTATCAAATTCTAAAACCATAAACAAACATTGATGTGGCAAAGATAATGTTTTCTGCCATAAGTGACAAAAGACGGTATAGAATTGATGTGATTACTGTAGAGACGCGGCACGCCACGTCTCTACAGGTATCCCTTCCATACTATTTTTCTACCGGCACGAATTCGAGTCCGCTGTCGCCTTTGTCGTCACCGTCAGGTTTCTCTTCGGGCTGTTCTTCCTCGCCCTCTTTCTTCTTGCCCTTTGAGATACGCAGGTTATAATTTGCCTTCACATCCTGAATCAGGGCATTGATACCCGACACGAAGTAGACGGATTCTTCCGTCTCGTGCAACAGGTTCGTAGCTGAGGCAAATTCCATCATCTCGCGGTAAAGCTCGATCAGCGACTTCCGCAAGGCGTCCATCTTCTCCGTCAGGTTGAGGACAGAGCGCGTCACATCACCGGCTTTCACCAGCTGGTCGAACTCTTCGTTCGCTGCGTGCAAAGCATCCACATACGTTTCCAGATTCAAAGCACGTACGGCATCCTGATTCTCCGGCTTACCCAAATCGAGCAGGAGTCCTTTGATCGTCTCCGTCTCGCGGTTATAACCCAACTTACCAGCCCCCCGGTAGGGTTTCACGACAATATACAAATGCTCGGCAGCCTTTTGTTCCGCCTCGATCGGCAGGAAACGGGCCTTATCCACGCGGTCGATAATGAAAGCCAGCAGTGCATCCCGCTTGCGGTCCGCCTCCTTCTTGGGTTTGGTCTCCGCTTTCATTTTCGATGCCATTTGCAGGTCGTTCATCTCCCGCAAAATATCCTGGGCGTCTCTAACCTGTTCGCCGGTGATCCCCACTTTGGGCGCGCCCTTGGGGTCAGTCGGACCCGCATCTTCCTCCGCTTCGAGCGGAAGCAACGCCAAGACACGTTCCATAAAATTCATCAATTCCGTATGGGTGAGATTTAACAATGAAATATCCGCCACCCGAATGTACTTTTTTCGCATAAGCATTCCAATTTAAGTTCGTTTATCAGAAAGTCCGCCCCGCAAGGTGAAACTCTCTTTTCCTAAAAGCGTTTCCGCAGCTACCGGAAACCGAGTGGCAATATATAACAAAAACCTTGAATCTGCAAGCAAGAAAGAGCAGGAATTATTGTTCGTTTTCTGATCGGAGTCTTTGGGGAATCCCGCGCGAGCCGGAAACGCCTTTCCAATCGTCTTGGGAAACGCCACGCGAACCGGAAATGCCTTTCCAAACGCCTTGGGAAACCCCACGCGAGCCGGAAATGCCTTTCCAATCGTCTTGGGAAACCCCACGCGAGCCGGAAATGCCTTTCCAATCGTCTTGGGAAACCTCATGCGAGCTGGAAATGCCTTTCCAATCGTCTTGGGAAACCCCACGCGAGCTGGAAACACCTTTCCAAACGCCACGGAAGATACTTCGCGAGCCGGGAATCATCATGGCTGACCTTGTAATCATGGAATTTGTGAATTATTCAACCTTGCCGTTTTCATTTTCCTGCAAAAGAACTATTTTTGCACTTCGTAAAATTAACGGAAAAATGAAAGTACAGATTGTCAATAAATCGCATCACCCGCTGCCGGCTTATGCCACAACGCAGTCGGCCGGCATGGATATCCGTGCCAACCTCTCTGAACCGGTAGAGATCAAACCGCTTGAACGGAAGCTGATCCCGACAGGACTTTACATTGCCTTGCCCGATGGATACGAAGCTCAGATGCGTCCGCGGAGTGGCCTGGCCATCAAGCATGGTATTACCTTATTAAATACACCGGGAACCATCGATGCCGATTACCGGGGAGAAATCGGGGTGATTCTGGTCAATCTCTCCAACGAACCTTTTGTCGTGAACGACGGAGAACGGATCTGCCAGATGGTCATTGCTGCCTATAAACAGGTGGAATGGGAAGCGGTCGAAGTGCTTGACGATACCGAACGGGGTGCCGGTGGTTTCGGTCACACAGGGAAAATCTGATCAATTGAAAGTTGAAAATGGAAAATTTTGGAGACGCGGCACGCTACGTCTCTACATATATAGGTATTATGTTTAGACAATTATCTTATTGGTTATCGTTGTGGCTCCTGTTGCCTGCCGGACTTTGGGCTTCGGATGTCAAGACACCGGTTCAGGCATCGTTGAATCAGCTTTCTCCGGAGCAGCAGCGTAAGTTTGATTATTTCTATTACGAAGCAGCCAACCTGAAGAATGCGGGCAAGTATGATGCAGCCTACGACCTCTTCTCCTATTGCCTGTCTTTGGATACGGCTTCTTCTCCGGTCTTGTATGAGCTGGCGATGTTTCAGCTCCAGCGGAATCGTCCCGAGAAGGCGGTCGAGATGCTCAAGAGTGCTGTTGCCCATAGCGATGATAACTTCACCTACCGGATGACACTGGCGGGCTTATACCGGAATTTAGGCATGTATGGCGAAGCCTCTGATTCCTACGAAGAGCTGGTGAAACGGTATCCCGATAAAAGCGAACTGAATTATTACCTGGCGGATGCCCTGACGCAGGAAGGTGAGATCGGAGCAGCGATCGATGCGTACAACGTGCTCGAGTCGACCATGGGAATGAATGAAACTCTTTCCCTGCAGAAGTTCAAGTTGTACCAGACCCTGAAACAGCCCGACAAAGCTTTCGAGGAGATCGAGAAGCTGGCCAACAAGTATCCGATGAATGCCCGTTACCGTTTGCTGATGGGTGACCTCCACCTGGAGAACGAGGAGACGGAGAAGGCCTTGGCCTGCTATCTGCAAGCGCATGAGATTGATCCGGATGATCCGCGTTATATCGTTTCCATGGCGAATTATTACGATCAGACGGGTGATAAGGAAGCAGCCGAACAGGAAATACGGGATGCCCTGGTGAATGAGAAACTGGATGTGGAGACCAAGGTGGGGATTCTTTCCCGCTACGTACAGCGTCTGCAGCAGACCCAGCAGGGAATCGAGAATGCCAATTCTCTGTTCCAGACGTTGCTGGACCAGCATCCGGAAGATACCGAACTGAAACTGATGTATGGCAGCCTGCTGATGGCTCAGCAAAAGGAGGAAGAGGCGAAGTTCCAGTTCCAGCTGGTGACGGAGATGGAACCTTCCAACGAAGGGGCGTGGCAGCAGTTGCTGAATATCTCCCTCAAGGGGGAGGATATTCCAGAGGTGATCCGTATCTGTACCCGTTGTAAAGAATTGTTCCCGGAGGCTCCCGAATATTATTTCTACCTGGGTATCGGGTATTATATGCAGGAGAAATACCAGGAATCGCTGGATACGTATTATGCCGGACTGAAGATCATCCCCGAGGGGAACGGCGTGGTGAAGTCTAACTTCTACGGACAGATCGGGGATCTCTATTACCAGATGGAGAAGATGGACGAAGCTTATAAGGCTTACGATGAGGCCCTGAAATACAACGAGAACAATGCTCCGGTATTGAACAACTACAGTTATTTCCTGACTCTCGACAAGAAGGATCTGAAGAAGGCGGAGCGTATGGCTGCCCAGTGTATCAAGCTGGAGCCCGACAATGCCACTTATCTGGATACCTATGCCTGGGTGTTCTTCGTGCAGGGTAATTATACGCTGGCCAAGATTTATATTGAGAATGCCTTGTCGAAAGACAAGACAAACAGTGCCGAGCTGGTGGATCACTACGGGGATATCCTATATATGAGCGGTGAGAAAGACAAGGCGCTCGAACAGTGGAAGAAGGCGAAGGAGATGGGAAAGGATACCGATGTCCTCAAACAGAAGATCGCCAAAGGCATTTATATTGAAGATACAGAAAGCAAATGAGAAGAATAAACGGAATGGTCCTGGCCTGCCTCCTGCTGGTTACCCTCTTGGGTTTCTACGGGTGTAAGTCGGCGAAGGTATCGGGCGACCAGGAGAAAGTCAATACCAAGGAGCTGAAAGCGTTTGTGGCGTCGATGCAGGAGCACGAACCGGCTTTCCGGACGTTCTCGGCGCGTCTGAACGTCGATCTCCAGATGGAGGATAAAACGGTCGGCTCGCGGGTGGAATTCAAGCTGGTCAAAGACAGTGCCCTCCAGTTGTCGGTCCAGCCTTTCCTGGGGATTGAAGTCTTCCGGATGGAGCTGACTCCCGACAGTGTGAAGGTCATGGACCGGATGAACAAACGGTATATGGCTGAACGGTATGCGGCCCTGAAGGAAGAGTGGCCGATCGATTTCAACTTCTATAACCTCCAGGCCCTGTTTGTGCATCAGTTGTTCCTGCCGGGTGAGCAGGAGGTCGAAGGGGTGCATTACGATCAGTTCCACCTCGAACGGGAAGGGGCAATAACCCGCTTGCATGCCCGCGACCGGATGGACCTGCGGTATTGTTTTGAGGCGAATAGCGACGAACAGCTGCTCTCGACGCTGATCACCGAGGGGAACGGCCGGTATTCGCTGTTGTGGAAGTATCTCAGCCTGGAGTCCCAGCCGTCGGTATCGTGGCTGTTCCCGTTGCAGATGCAGGTAGCGTTTCGGGATGAGGGGATTCGGAAGGGCGGAATGGATATCCGTTTCTCCCGTCTCCAGTGGAATAAGGCGTTAAATATGGATTTTTCGATTCCTGCCAAATACAAACGCATTACCTTTGCGGATGTTTTGAAAATGATCGGAGGTAATCAATAAGGGCGTAAATACGCAAGGAAAGAGTGACATGAGACTGATTCATCTATTGATATGTTTGTTGCTTGCCGGTTCGGTATGGGGCCAGCAGTCGGCGCGGGTGCGCGAACTGGAGAAGCAGCGGAAAGAGACGCTGGAAGAGATCCGTAAGACCGGAGAGCTGCTGAAACAGACACAGGCGACGGAGAAAGACGTAACCCGCCGCTTGAAGCTGATTTCCCAGCAGATCCTGTCGCGTAAGAAGGTGATCAGTCTGTTGAACCAGGAGGTGGAGGCGATCAATATCCAGATTACCGACATGGGGAAACAGATCCGTGTCCTCGAGAATCAGTTGCAGCAGAAGAAGGAGAGCTATGGCAAGTCGGTACGCAGTATGTATCGCCGTCATGCCTCGCAAGACAAGCTGCTGTTTATCCTTTCGGCCGAAAGCTTCGGGCAGTCGCTCCGCCGGATGCGTTACCTCCGCGAATATGCCCAGTGGCAGAAACGGCAGGCTACCGATATCATCTCTCGTCAGTCGGAGATCAACCGTCAGCAGCTGGAACTGAAGAAGACCCGCGAAGAGAAAACGCGTCTGCTGGCAAGCCGTGAAGAGGAACAGCAGAAACTGCAGGTCGAAGAAAAGAGCCAGAAGGATGAGATCGCTCAGCTGGGCAAGAAGAAGTCGCTGCTCCAGGCTCAGCTGAAGGAGAAGCAGAAACAGGCTAATCAGCTGAACCGGATGATCGAAAAGCAGATCGCTGAAGAGATCGCCCAGGCTGAGCGTGAACGGAAAGCCCGTGAGGCGGCTGTCCGGAAGAACAAGAAAGAGGGAACGACTACCACACTGCTGGAAGAACGGAAGGCGGATGTGAAGGGAGGATATGCCATGACGAAGGAGGAAAAGGCCCTGTCGAATTATTTCTCCGAGAATCGCGGACGTCTGCCCTACCCTGTCACCGGTAACACGCATCGCATCGTGGGGCAGTTCGGAGAGCATCAGCATGCCGCCCTCGAACATGTTCGTACCAACAACAACGGAATCGATATCCTGGCGGATACGGGTGCCGAGGCCCGTGCTGTTTTCAACGGTGTCGTTACCCGTGTCTTCACCATCCCCGGCTTCAACAATTCGGTGATCATCCGTCATGGTAATTACCTTACCGTCTATAGTAACCTGAACCGGGTTTATGTCAAGGCGGGAGATAAGGTTTCTACCCGTCAGGTCATCGGAAAGATCTTCCTCGATCCTTCCGACAATACCACCATCCTTCATTTCCAGCTCTGGAAGGAAAAGTCCAAGCAGAACCCGGAATCATGGCTAAGCAATTGACAATTGACAATTGACAATTGACAACTTCTTCAATTGAAAATTGAAAATGGAGAATTGACAATTATCTTTTCTCCCTCATTTATCCATAGAACCTGCCTTGCGACAGTAGAGGCGCAGCGTGCTGCGCCTCATAACGACGTTCCACACAAGTAGATAACAATCAACAATATAACGAATATATTTATTGTGTTTCCCGTCGTTTTATCCTGTCGTGTTGGAAAATTATATTTTCCGTGTAATCCGTGAAATCCGTGCCTAATTATGTGAAACCTGTGCCAATTAAATTGTCAATTCTCAAGGGTTCCCATTTATCCATGGTACCTGCCTTGCGACAGTAGAGGCGCAGCGTGCTGCGCCTCATAACGACGTTTTACACAACCAAATAACAATCAATAATATAACGAATATATTTATTGTGCTTCCCGTCGTTTTATCCTGTCGCATTGGGATGGAGGCGCAGCACGCTGCGCCTCTACACGCATTGTCCATAGTCCATAGTCCATTGAAAATTGTTCCTTTCCTTTTCTCCTATGTTAAAAAATCAAAGCAAATCAAGTTTAAAAACTTTGTAATAACCCTTATGGAAATATATTGTTACCTTTGCCGTTGTATAAGAAAGAAATAAAAAGGCATTTCTCCACTTATGCCGTGGAGGAATTTGCCTCTTGTAAAATGAAATCCTAATGATTAAAACAATTTGTATCTACTGTGCATCCAGCACGCAGATTGATCCGGTCTACTTTGGCCACGCCCGCCTCTTGGGGAGACAATTGGCGGAGGCACATATCCGGATCGTAAACGGCGCAGGCAACATCGGCCTGATGGGTGCTGTCTCGGATGCCGCTCTCGAAGCAGGAGGCGAAGTCACCGGTGTGATTCCGCGCTTCATGGTAGAGCAGGGTTGGAATCATACAGGATTGACGGAAACGATCGTTGTCAACGATATGCACGAGCGGAAACAGACCATGGCCCGTCTTTCGGATGCGGTTATCGCCTTGCCGGGTGGCTATGGAACCCTCGAAGAGTTGCTTGAGATCATTACTTGGAAACAACTTGGCCTTTATCTTAATCCCATTGTCATTTTAAATACCAACGGATATTATGATCCGCTGCTGCAACTGTTCCGTCAGGCAGTTGATGAGCGTTTTATGCGTCCGTTGCATGCCGACTTGTGGGCGGTCGCCGATACGCCTGAAGAGGCTGTCCGGTTAGCGCAGACGCTTCCGGTATGGGATCAAGACATTCGTCGGGTAGCCAAGTATTGAGTTGACATCGTCGGATAGCTGGAGAAACAACCTGCCGATGCCCGGGTGTAAACCTTTGGGGCGGTTGGGCTGTTAATCGTGTACCGGCATGGCTGGATTTTGAGTTTCATACGTTTGGCTGCGTATGGAAAAGCGTGGAAAATGATTTGTTCGTCGCCCCAGCGGATGGGACTGACGAACCTTGGTGTGGAAAGACGTTAACAAAAGCCGATGGTTAAATCGGTACGTTTCAGTAGGTTAATGTATATGCGTCGAAACGGCAAACAAAAAACTCAAAGCACAAACCGGAGTTAAGTAAAAACATTCATATACTAAAAAAACGATTATCCTAATGAATCAATTTTGGGTTAATTTATTTCGATTACGCCAACTAAAGTATGTAAACCGTTGGGTCATCTTTTGTTTGGATTTATTTATTGCTTGGGTAGCGAGCTTACTCACCCTGCTGTTGGTGAAGTTCGTCTATGAAGGGCTGACAGTGACGCCTCAGTTGGTGTGTACGCTTTCTACGGCTTCTATCGGTGCGGCAGCTATCGGCTTTGCCCTGCTGAAAACCTACAAGAACATCATTCGTCATTCGTCATTTACCGAGGTAGGACGTTTGGCTGTGGCTTCTTTTCTGAAGTCTGTACTATTATGTCTTTTCCTGGGTGTTTGGCACTTTTTCCCCGCCAATGTCATCCTGTTGGGAGGAATCTTTGATTTTGGAGCCACATTCTTCCTCCTCTCCTTTTCCCGTGTTTTGATGATCACAACCTACCGGTATCTGGTTTATAATGTCAATCCCAAAAGCGAACAGGTATTGATCTATTATGATCCACAAGCCGGTGACAGTAGTCTGGTTACGTTGTTGCAGCAACAGAATAAATATAAGATCAAGGGGTTCATCCAGATCGGAACCAAAGGTACGTTCCGCCTGAACGGACTGACCGTCTATTCCATCGCTACGGAAGAAGATTTCCGGGAATTGTATGAACACATGCCTTTCAAATCCCTGGTCTTCCCCAGCCAGAAGGGCGTGCAGAAAGAGAAAGACCGCCTGATTCTTTACGGAGCCCATACCCGGGTGAAGATGCTGGTTCTCCCGCCCATGGATGTATTGGGAAAGGAAAAGAACCGCCTGAAAGCTTTGCCGGAAATCCGGATCGAAGACTTGCTGGGCCGTGATGAGATCAAGATCAACCTCGACGAGATACGCGAATCCCTCAAAGGCAAGGTGGTGATGGTAACAGGGGCTGCCGGTTCGATCGGTAGCGAACTCTGCCGTCAGCTCTGTACCTTCGGACTGAAGGAGCTGATCCTCTTCGACAGTGCCGAGACCCCGATGCACAACATCCGCCTCGAGCTGGAAGAGAAGTTCCCGCAGGTACATTTCGAGCCGGTCATGGGTGATATCCGTATGGCGTACCGTGTAGAGAGTGTCTTCTCCCGTTTCCGTCCGCAGTATGTCTTCCATGCGGCTGCCTACAAGCATGTGCCCCTGATGGAAGAGAATCCCTGCGAGGCGGTGCATACCAACGTCTATGGTACCCGTCTGGTAGCCAATATGGCAGTGAAATACGAAGTAGAGAAATTCATCATGATATCGACCGACAAGGCGGTGAACCCCACCAACGTGATGGGGGCATCCAAACGCCTGGCAGAGATCTATGTACAGAGCCTGAGTATTGCCATCAGCAAGGGCGAGATGCCGGGTAAGACCCGATTCATCACCACCCGCTTCGGCAATGTATTGGGCAGTAACGGTTCGGTCATCCCCCGTTTCCGCGAACAGTTGGCGAAGGGTGGTCCGCTCACGGTTACACACCCCGACATCATCCGTTACTTCATGACCATTCCGGAAGCCGTAAGCCTCGTACTTTCCGCAGGAACAAACGCCGAAGGCGGAGAAATCTTCGTCCTCGACATGGGATCACCGGTAAAAATCGACACCTTAGCAAGGAATCTGATTCGTCTCTCCGGGCATGAGCCGGATGTGGATATAAAGATTGAATATACAGGACTGCGGCCAGGAGAAAAACTCTTTGAAGAAAAATTAATGGCAGAAGAGGGATTAAAGAAAACGAAAAATAAATTAATACACATCGGCTGTCCAATCCCATTCAACACCGAACAGTTCCTTCAGCAGCTTACTGTCTTAATGAAAGCTGCCTACGATAATGACCAAAATATTCGCGAGATGGTAGAACTGATTGTTCCTACCTATCATCCAGCAGGAAAGAACGGAAGCGAGAATAAAGGCAAGGTTTATGAGCTGCAGCGCAAGATGATGGAACAGGCTGCGGTGGCGAAGGAAGTGTAAGCAGGGCAGTTGGAAAGATACATAAAGAACTTTACAGTATAAACAACATAAGGAGTAGGAAAATGGCTTTTGTAAATAATGGAAGATTTGAAAAGTTTGAAAATAAAATATGGCTGGCCTCCCCAACAATGTATCCAGAATCCATGCGTTATGTAATGGAAGCTTATGAAACAAACTGGATGTCTACGGTTGGTGCCAATATTAATGAAGTTGAAAAAGCAGCGGCAGAAGTATCAGAAACAAAGTATGCGGTTGCATTATCCTGTGGAACAGCAGCCCTTCATCTTTGTATGAAGTTAGCCGGTGAAAAATTATATGGAAAGCCACCAGTTGGAGTGGGCGCATTGGATAATAAGCGCGTTTTTTGTACAGATATGACATTCAATGCAACCTTGAATCCAGTTGTTTATGAAGGAGGAATACCGGTCTTTATTGACACAGAGTATGATTCCTGGGGAATGGATCCGGCTGCACTGGAAAAGGCTTTTGCAATGTACCCAGAGGTAAAGCTGGTTGTATATGCTGAATTATATGGATTTCCTGGAAACATTAAACAGATTAAAGAGATTTGCGAAAAGCATGGAGCTTTATTAGTCGAAGATGCAGCCGAGGCAATGGGAGCAACATGGGAAGGCAGACAGTGTGGTTCTTATGGTGATTACGCCGCTGTTTCCTATAATGGAAATAAAATCATTACAGGGTCTGCTGGTGGATGTCTGTTGACCAACTCACTGGAAGATGCTAATCAGGCTCGTAAATGGTCAACACAGGCAAGAGAAGCAGCCGCATGGTATCAGAACGAAGAAGTTGGCTACAACTATCGTATGAGTAATGTTATTGCCGGTGTTATCAGAGACCAGTACAATCATTTGCAAGAACATATTGCTGAGAAGAAAGCAATCTATAATCGTTACAAAGAAGGATTAAAAGACCTTCCAATAAAGATGAATCCGTTTGATGAAACAAAGGCAGAACCAAATTACTGGTTAAGTTCTATGTTAATTGATGAAGAAGCAATGTGTAAGCAGGTTCGAGGCGAAACAGAAGCCCTTTACATTTCAGAAGCAGGAAAAAGCTGTCCAACAGAAATCTTAGATGCAATCAGCAGCATTAATGCAGAAGGCAGACCAATCTGGAAACCAATGCATATGCAGCCGATGTACCGAATGCATGAATTTATAACAGTGAATGGTTCCGGCAGAGCAAAAACCAACGCCTATATCGCTGGTGGAATTAAAGATGTCGGTGCTGATATCTTCCAGAGAGGCGTGTGCCTTCCGAGTGATAATAAGATGACAACGGAACAGCAGGACAGAATTATTGAAGTAATAGGAGCTTGTTTTGAATAGGTGTTAGGATGAAAAATAAGAAAAAGTTATATGCTGTTTCTGCTGTAGCCGGCGCGGCTGCTGGAGCGGCAGTTTATAAAAAAAATCATAAGAAAAAGTCAGAGCTAGAAGATAAAAAGGCTCGCAAAGTAACATTATATGAGAAATATATAAAGCGAGTAATTGACATCATATGTGCTTCACTGGCAATCATAGTATTTAGCTGGCTATATGTAATCGTGGCTATATTAGTAAGAGTAAAATTAGGATCACCGGTTTTATTTACACAGCCACGTCCCGGTAAAGACGAAAAAATCTTTAAAATGTATAAGTTCCGAACCATGACAGATGAAAGAGACGAAAACGGAGAACTTCTTCCAGACGAAATACGTCTTACCAAGTTTGGAATGTGGCTTCGCTCCACAAGTCTTGACGAACTACCAGAAGCATTTAACATCTTAAAAGGTGATATGAGTATTATCGGACCAAGACCACAGCTTGTAAGAGACATGGTTTTCATGACGGAAGAACAGAGACAGCGTCATACCGTAAAACCAGGATTAAGCGGACTTGCTCAGGTTAATGGAAGAAATGATATTGACTGGGAAGACAAGCTAAACTGGGACTTAAAATACATAAAGAAAATTACTTTTGTGGGAGATGTAAAAATTATCTTCCAGACCGTAATGAAAGCCTTTATCAAACAGGAAGGAATCACAGAAGGCGATATGGCAACAGCACAGGATTTTGGTGATTATCTGTTGGGAAAAGGTGAGGTAAGTAAAGAGGAATATGATGAGAAACAGGAGGAAGCGAAGTTATTACTTGCTGGCAAGGATATTGTAAAGAGTAAAAATGAGTTAGTTTCTATCATAATGCCTTCATACAATACCGCAGAATATATAGCGGAATCAATAGA
>OLOM01000769.1_pt1 | contig 23748 bp, 18 predicted proteins | sample 1672531 | NCBI WGS metagenome assembly OLOM01 (sample SAMEA3136696, study PRJEB25190) | human gut metagenome | reverse complement strand
AATAAGCCCTTGGAAATGCGTTGCGCAAACATCGCGCTGACACTGCACAACTGATTGCATAAATGGAAGGGAGTAGGCGAAATACCACGCTGCTGCTATCGCAAAGCATACAGCGAGAGATACAAGCACCCCACAAACGACCCCATTGCAAATTGCCTTCCGCCAAGCGAACTGGAACAAAAGAGGGATGCAAAGAACGCCAGCGGTAAACAACGCATTGGTCTGGCATACCGCAAGGCAGAAACCGGCAACCACGAGCATAGCCACCGAATCAAGAACGGGAAGCCTTTCGCTTTGCGAATCAAGAACGCAGAGCACCAAATAAAGAAAGGAGGGAACCAAAGCAAATGAAAGCAGATTTGCATCATATTGCCCATAAACCAAAAAATTCCAGGGAAAGCATGCAAATAGATTACACACTATGGCTCCGGCTAGCATGCTTGCTTCGTCATTCGCAAACAGCCGGGACATAAATAACCACGACGACAAAGGGAAAGACACCGCGCAAATTACAAAATTTATAGCGTTATAGGCAACAGTGACCGGGACGGAGGTTGCCTCCGAAATCAATGCTGTAACAATATGCCAAGCTGCAGGATAAAAACCGCCCTTCCCATTAGCGATTACGTCGGGATACACAGATGCAGACAGTACGGAATAATGCCCAGACTGCAGCATTGCCTGAGCGCATTGGAGATGGAAGGTGGTGTCAGTCTGAACAGAAAACGAAGTTGCCCCATCTATGTTCGCCAAATAAACAACAACTGTTACCAGAGTGCCCATCAAAACATAAGCGCCGAAACCGAGCCAGCTCCTTCGAGTCTCTCGCGCTAAAGGCTTACGGAATATCAAAAAAATGATGATACTTACCAATAGCGCAAGAGAAGGAAGGACAAACCAGGAAAGGCTCAAGGGGAAAGCTATTACGCCCAGCAAAACCAGGAGGGCGATCGTAAGTACAGGGGCAAAAGCAAGCGAGTTTGCCGAAGAGGAAAAATAAACCCTACCGAGCAAATAGCCTGGAAGATAGAGCAAAATCAGAGCAAACATGGCGGCAAGCACAAAGCTCCCCCACATATACAGCCTCCCTTCGATCTAAAGCTGGAATTTATCGGTGCCAAAATCGCATTCTTGGCACTTGGCAGACAAAGCAACCCGGCGCATGGACTAGCCAACCAACAACCAGAACCACTTAAGCACGCCAGATTTTTTACGGTTAATTGAATTTTTCACGAACATGCTGAACAGACTTGTAGAAACGAGACGATTCCGCTTTTTTCGCAAGACGCACAACAGCGGTAGGTCGACCACCCTCCATGAGCGTTTTCAGCGGAGTCAGAAAATGAACAGCGTTCCCATTTTCCTTATCGAACGAAATCAGAGACGGATCAAGACTCGATTGCATCTTGGTCAACTCTAACATTACTTCTTCATCGTCAAGGTTTTGCTCGATTGCAGCAAGATAATCGCCTTCGACCCTATTGACCAAACGCGTATATAAGAGCCCCATCCTCCGCTCTTCCGCGAAGGCGATATTGTGGGCAATCCCCTTGAGAATGTCGCGCGTCTTTCTGGCAGTCCAATCGGGTTCTTTATAGTCAACGCGATAACAGTAGACCACCTCAGGGATCAAATAATACTGACCCACACAGCTCATTACATCAACGAAAAAGACAGGGTCTTCATACCATCGTAGACTGGGAAACTTAATTTCGTGCTCGACGAGAAATGACCTTTTGTAGATAAAACGGATCCAACCATAATCAAACGCATCATCCTCAAAAGACCTATAGCCCTCCTGCTTCACTTCGTAGGCGGAAGACTCAAGATCAAATTTGGCTTCTAGCGAACCATCAGGATTTAGACAGCTAAACGATCCACCGCAAACACATGCCCCATTAGCAACAGCGGCATCATGCAAATGAGACAACGTATATTCAGAGGGAAAGAAGTCATCAGGGTCGATAAACGCAACGTATTCACCGCAAGCGATAGACATGCCCACATTTCGCGCACTCGCTGCGCCTCCGTTTACCTTGGAAACAACACGAAGATTCGAATGCGAAGACCGGTATGCATCGAGCAATTCGAGGGATGAATCGGTTGACCCATCGTTGACGCAAATGACCTCAAACGAAATGTTCTTCTGGGCAAAAACCGAATCCAAGCATTCTTTCGCATATTGCTCAGCATTGTAAATAGGGATAACAACCGATACTTGGGGCGTGCCGTTGCCGTCAGCAACAGCGCTATTCCTGCATTCCTCAAGAGCAAAGCCCGAAGACAGAGTATCCGGGTCTTTACCAACAAGCTTCATGCGATCGTTGTAGCAAAAGCCCTCATGTTGGTTTTTCAACCTATCCCAAAGAGGGATTAGAACCTTCTTGTAAGCAGTCAGGGCCGAAGAGTACCCTTGAGTTTGCGCAAGTGTAGAACACCAAGAAAAGCAGCGTTCAACAACATCAATGGCTCGATGGTAGTCTTCCATAGTGCTGCATCTACAAGATTCCGATACGCCCAAAGACACATCTATGTCGGACTCATCCCAATGAAGCATCAACGGCAGCAGCGACGGAAGAGGCCCGATTTCACCATCGGCGATATCAAATCGCCGCACCCTTCCGCAACGACCCTGCCATTCCGACTTTTGCGCAATCGCCTTAGTTATCTCGTCAAACTCGCCAGCTGCTGGCGTTTTCTCGATCCCGATAAGCACCAAACGATCACCTCGAACCCTAGAGAGGTCGAGCTCAGTCATTGTGGTGCATTTTAAGATTTCGCTATAGAAGAAGCGTGCATCCTTTTCTCGCAATGAAGAATAATCAGCTTCTTGTTTCGAATCACAATAATTCGAAACAAACAGAAGCTCATCATTTGGCCCTATTGCGCTAAGAATCTCATTAACGGAACGCTCAATAGGTCTAGATCCCATTTGGGGAGCATAAAGAAGATAGGTAGTTTCAACCTCGCTGGGACCGAAATATTGCGCAAAAAATGAAGGCGAATCTGCCAGCACCTCTGTTAGTTTGCGCCAAGAGGGCTCATCAAAATACTCTTCTTCCAGGAGCCCTTCTTTATCTAGAGCACTAAAGTCCTCAACCACACGCTCATAAAAGCTTGGCTGCAGTGCGGGCGTAAGGCGCCCAAGATTCCACATATAACCGCCAAATTGAATAAAGCAAAGTCTCTTAGAAAGAGCGGTCATCAGTTCATCACTTTGGCGTACGAAGCGCCACATTTCTTTGTATTCATCGCAAATGCAAAATACTTTCGCCTGAGATTTAACCGATGAATTAGCGTTATCAATTCGGTAGTGCAGAAAGGCATCATGCGTAAGGTAGGCGCGCTTCGCCATAGCAAAAACTTTGAAATTAAAAGAAGTATCCTGGAAAGAAGCGCCAGGGGTCCGAAGGAAGCGAATGGCGTTTTCTTCAAGAAAAGATCGCCTGTACAACCCACTCCAGATCGCAGGCTGCATCAAAAACATCTCCTGGTGATCAAGGGGCTGAAATGGAGAGCCGCAATAGCAACCCGCCATGTTGCCAGCTATCTCATCTTTAGAGGGATCGTCGCCGGTTCGGTGGTAATAGAACTCGCTTTTCACCACATCAGCATCGTACTTCTTCGCATACGAATACAACGACTCAAACATGTTGTCATCCCCGAAGTCATCCGACTCTAGGATGCCAACATATTCACCCTTAGCGTGGCTAAGTCCAATATTCATCGAGTCACCATAACCCGAATTCGGCTTAGTGATAACTTCAATTCGATGGTCGCGCTTTCTGAATTCTTCAAGAATCTGAGGAGAAGAGTCGGTCGAGCCGTCATCAATACAGATGATCTGAATATTCTCTAAAGTCTGAGAAAGCAAGCTGCTCAAACATTCTCGCAAATACCGCTCAACATTACACACGGGAACCAGAATACTTACCTGGCACGAATTTGACATGCTACTGAGCTCCTCCTGATATGTCATAATAATTAATTACGCTTTACCTCGATTGGTCAAAGCCAAGACAAGCAAATCAACAACCTAAAAGGCGTTTTCGATGTGGCTCACCTTTCTTTGCGCATATACGATCATTATTTTACTGCTTTTTATTCCAGGTTTCTTTTTTTTCAGAAGCCTTAGTTTCTCAAAGCTCAATTCCATTTTGTTTGCTCCGCTGTTCTCAATTGCTTGGCTCTGCACAATAGGCGTATTTTTTAACCAGGCTGGCATTTTCGCCTCCGCCCAAACCATCGGAGCTCCCCTCCTCCTAGCCCCATTAGCTCTTTTCCTGCTTCGCAAACACCATATCTGCACTCATGCCGAACAATGGGTAAATTGGGGTATTGTCGGCCTCTATATTATTCTCGGATTCACCGTCGGCGTATACGCCTACGTTCTCCCCCTCGATGGCCCCGAATCCATCGTTCAAACTTACGATAACGTCTTTCACTACAACGTCATTGAAAGCTTCATTCAATCGGGATCATGGTCTACTCTTAGCGTTGATGCGTATCTGGGAAATCAAGCTTTCGACCCATTTCCCGGAACCGGATTTTATCCAGCTGGATGGCATCTTATTTCGGCTTTCGCGGCAAGCGCACTTCAAACAAGTGCCCCACTTGCCGCAAACGCTGCTAATTTTGCATTTATCTCGATAGTTTTTCCTATATCCATTTTCGCTTTACTACGCGCTATTTTTCCTGATAAGCATATCCTGATTGCGATCGGCTCAATAGCTTGCGTCATCCAAATAGCTATTCCTTGGATGTTGTATGCCGTCTGGCCCTTATTTCCAAACAGCGCGTCCCTTTGCACATGCATGCTTGTTGCAGCGATCTTTATTTCAGCCCTCAGCAAGACGGGCAATAAGGCTGCCTTTCTCCCGCACGCCCTTGGGTTTCTTTCCGGGATCGCGAGCCTTGCTTTTCTTCAACCAAACAGCATCTTTGCCTTGATGGTATTTCTGATGCCATTTCTTCTATGGCAAATTGCCCTATACGGGAGTCGCAATGAAAGCTGCATCAGTCGCACAACAAGAATCAGGAATTGCATTATCTTTCTTGGCGCATTTGCGATTCTGCTAATGTTATTATTTAAACTTCCATTCCTGCAGCCAACCATAACCTATTACTGGCCTCCTTTATATAGTTCGATTGACTGCCTGAAGGCGATCATCACATGGTCCCTCGCAACCGAAACTGCTCAAATCCATATCACCATTCTGCTGCTTTGCGGAATTGCCTTATTACTTACCAAATACAGGGATAATTGCTGGCTCATCTTGTCCTTACTATCAGGTCTTTTCATCTTTTTCGTTGTTGCTGGAATGCCAGAGAGCCCGGCAAAACACTTCTTTGGAGGATATTGGTACAACGATCCCTACAGGATCGCGGCTTTATGCGGGCTTTTCTCCATCCCTATTTGCACGGCAGGCATCTATGCAATCTCATCTCTGCTGAATCGTCTTTTTAAACAAGGAGAAATAACAGCGGCATTGTGCAGCGCAAGCTGCTCCATAGCAATTGCGGCAGCGACATTTATGCCAGCTCTTCCAACATCCCAAGGGTTCGAACAATTAAGAAGCAACGCAGAAGGCTTGAGCTCATCAGCGTGGAATTATCTTGATTACGACGAGACCCGCTTTCTGGTTAAGGTCATGAACACAGTCCCGCAAGACGCGCTGATAATCAATCAGCCCTTCGACGGATCAATGTATGCATACGGGAAAACGGGAATTAATCTGTACTACAGGCTCAACACGAACTACGGAATCTCGGATGGGGAAACCCCAGAAAGCAAAGCGATCAGAAAAGGACTAAAGGACATTTGCAGTGACAATGAAGTCAGGAGCGCGGTAAGCGAAGTCGGCGCTTCCTATGTCCTTCTCCTTAAGCCAGATTTTAAAGAAATCGGCATGTATTACCCAGCCTATAAACCAGAAGAATGGACTGGAATTGACGGCATCACCGATCAAACTCCGGGATTTGAGCCCATAGCCGAAACGGGCGAAATGAGGCTATATAAAATAACGGACTAGAAAATACACTGCAATCAACCACGTGCTAACTGGTCGCTCTCAATGCCGCGCGTTACTCAATATTATGTTTTGCCGTGCCAGCTTTCGTTTTGAAAACAAGACTTCGATCACGCTTAGCGAGTCCTCACTGCTCGGATTTGCTCAGATAGTGAACGCCTTTGCCGTTTTCAAAATCGAACACAACATCACATATCGCACAAGACACTTCTCGTTCTATGCGGCCTTCGCGACGCACCGCTTCTTCACCAGTATGACCATCTGCCATGGTGGCAATCATTCTTAAAAACTGAACCCATTCAAATCGGATGCCTTCGCCATCGAGCTGGATGAAGTAACGCCTATTGTCAGCAGGGTCTTCGTAGCGTATTTCAAAATACTCTGTCTTCCACCACGGAGCAGGAACGTATACATAGCCCTTGGTGCCGGATATAACAAGATCACCCTCGGATTTAGCGCCTGCGCCAACTTTTGCAGACGCAATAGCATCATTATATTCGATGGAGATTCGAGAAAAATCATCAAAGGTTTTGTTGCCATCAGGGCATTTCGAAGCTATGCGCATCCTTGCTGGATTGACCCCGAGTATTTGGAATACGGGAAGCAAGGCAGTTGGCCCCCATGCCGTCATGCTGCTCCATTTAGGACTTGAGTCGGCAAAGGCTCCGAAGTTCGTTTTGAGGTTGGTGCACGTCGCATCAACGGAAACCACCTCGCCAATACGCCCGCCTTTAATTAGCAGCAAAAGACGGGTGTAGGCGGTTGAATACGCGGTACGGAGCGAATCCATCAGCACAAGGTTACACTCGTCTGCGAGCGCAAAAAGCTCTTTGCACTGGTCCGAACTTTTCGCAATAGGCGATTCGCACATAACGTGCTTCCCTGCCAGCAACGCCTTTTTCACCTGATCATAGTGATAATCGGGATGAGAGTGGATATAGACGATATCTACAGCATCAAGCATCTCTTCGTAATTGGAGGTAAGGAAATCAACGCGCAGAACATCTTCATCGAAGTCGCCAATGTTGTCGGAGCAAACCGCCGCAACTTTCAAGCCGTTAACCAAACCGCATTCATGGAACACACGGTTCATGTAGGCCGTGTAGCCAACTAGACCAGCGCGAAGCTCTTTTGAACTACGGATCTCGGTGCTCGAAACACCCTGGGTGCGTTCGAGGTAGGTGACTTGGCAAAACTCGGAAAGATAATCGAAGTGCCCTTCCCAATCGGACCCAACAGTGAAGATGTCTACGCCATAGCGCTTGATGTCGTCAATTTTTTGGCCTTCGTATTCTTCAACAATGATCTTGTCAGCGATGCCGGTTGCGCGCACGGCGGCAATTCGCTCTTCAAGTGGCTGCTGAACGTTGATCTTGCCGCGCTGCTTGTCGAAGTCATCCGAAGTGACGCCAACAATCAGATAATCGCCCAGGGCCTTAGCGCGCTCTAAGAGGCGAATATGGCCCCTATGCAAATGATCATAGGTGCCATAGGTAATTACCTTAACCATGCAAGGCTCCAATCTATTTAGCACTCAAACGCGAAACGGCCTCTTTCAAAGCCGACACCAAAAGAGCATTGTCGGACAGGGGGTGGTTCCCAATATGCCCAACGCGGAACGAAGAATCCGCCTTGGCGCCTCCGTTCGGGCATAGCCAGATGCCGTACTCATCCTTCAGCAGGGTAAACAACGCCTTAGCCGAAACATCTGGGCAATCAATATACGTAACAGCATTCGAAGGAGAAACAAGCCTCATTTCGAAAGGAAGGCCCGACTCCACAATGCGCCTGCGGAAATCTTCCGCCAAAGCAGCGCACGAAGCCACCGCAGAGGCAGCCCCGCCCGAAGCAACAATTTGAGACATGCGCTCATGAATCTGCAGGAGAGTTGTTACTGCTGGGGTGAATGGGGTTTGTCCGCGTTCCTGATTTTTAAGCAGATCCGCCAAATCGAAATACATGCATGGTTGGGGCAAGGTCTGGGCGCGCTTGACGGCGCGAGGACCGAGCACCATAGGAGCAATACCGGGCGGGCAGGCAAGAGCCTTTTGCGCATCGGTAATAAGGACATCGGCGCCCATTGCTTCCATGTCAAACGGGTCGGCAAGAAACGAGCTGATTCCATCTACGATCAGGAAGAGGCCGCGCTCACGGCAGTACGCTCCAATTAGATCGGCATCGTACAAAACGCCCTGGGACGTTTCCCCAAGGTTGATTAAGAAAGCGGTGAAGTCGCCTTCAACCGCTTCAAGATGCCCAGATGTAAGCGGAGTGCCCGGCTCAAGCTCGATTGCGACATTCGCAATTCCATGGAGATCAAGCATCTGACGGAACCTGTGCCCGAAGCTGCCGCCATCCACAACAAGCGCTTTGTCTTTTTCGGGGTCAAGCAGCCCCATAACGGCTGCCTCCATTGCGCCTGTTCCCGAATTAGTTAGGAATATTGCCCTTGAGCCCTTTGGCGCAGAAGCAAGGCTGCACAGCATTTGTTTGTTTTCGAGCATAGCCTGGGAAAACTCTGGCGTGCGAAAGTACGGGGAGTCTTCCCCACCAAGCGCCCTAACCCTCAGGTCAGAAGGAACAGGGCCGACGGCAAAATTCAACATGTTTCTAATCCTTTCGGATAAACGTCAACGCAATAGCCAAGAAACAAATCGACTATCGTACCTGAAAGCCACACGCGCAAACATAAAACCAAAATCAAATACGATTAATAACTCTAACATGGTAACAAACTGCAGCCCCAAAGCATTTGGCGACTGCTCCCGCATATAGCAAATCGGCAACCTAAGCTGCCGCTTTGCTATATTATTTCGCGAGTTCGGTCTTCACATATCCATCGAGCTCCTGCTCCCAGTCGGGAGGGTTGAAGCCGATTGATTGGACCTTGGACAGGTCCATTGCAGAATGCTCGGGACGGGGCGAAATGGGACCCTCTACACTGGCGTAATACTCTGCGGTAGTTACAGGAACCACCTTGCTGCCATTGCCGTTGGCAAGTTCGAACACACGCTTCGCAACCTGCGCCCAGCTCTTGGGCTCGCCCGAGCCAGTAAGGTTGTAGGTGCCGTACGGCGCGGGGCTGCTGGGCTCGACGTCGCCCTCGCGGTAGCCGAGCAGCCAGAAGATGCCCTCTGCCATATCGCGCGTGAAGGAAAGGCGGCCCACCTGGTCGTCCACTACTGTAATCTGCGAAATCTCGCCGGCGGCAACGCGGTTCGAAAGGCCCATCATCGTCTTCACGAAGTTATGGCCATCCCCAATCACCCAGCTAGAACGCGCAATGTAGTGCTTAGGGCACCCGCCAACGGCAAGATCGCCTGCGGCCTTCGACTGGCCGTATACGCCCATCGGGGCAAAAGGCTCATCTTCTGGGTGGAGCTCACAAGTGCCGTCGAATACGTAATCGGATGACACATGGACCAGAGTGATGCCATGCTCTGCGCAAGCACGCGCCATAAGCGCAGGGCCGGTTGCGTTAGCCTTCCAGCAAATTACGCGGCCTTCGGGCGTTTCCGCCTTGTCAACAGCCGTATATGCCCCGCAGTTGATGACCGTTCCATATAGGCTCCAGTCAATGCCCTGGTAAGCCGCGGGGTCGGAAAGGTCGAACGTGTCGATGTCGCAATAGTCGAACCATTCGGCCAAACCCCGCTCTTCGGCCAACGCGCGCACTGCGCGGCCCAACTGACCATTACAGCCGGTGACCAGCGTGCGCTTGGGCGTCATGGGCAACGCGTCCTTCAGCATAGGATGGGCTTTATCGGCATCGGAGAGCTCGCACTGCTCAAGCGGAATAGGCCACTCGATGTTCAGATCGGGATCTGCCAAGTTCACAAACGTATAGGTCTTCTTCAGGTCGGCGGACCAATGGGCGTTCACCAGATAGGTGTATGCCGTACCATCTTCCAGCGCCTGGAAGGAATTGCCAACACCACGAGGCACATAGATCGCCTTCGAGGGATCGATGGTGCAGGTATACACCTGACCAAAGCTCTTCCCAGGGCGCAAATCCACCCAAGCGCCGAACACGCTGCCGGTAGCCACGGAAATATACTTGTCCCAAGGCTCAGCATGAATGCCACGCGTTACGCCACGTTCGGCATTGAAAGAAATGTTGTTCTGCACAGGCCCCAAATCGGGCAGGCCGAGATCAACCTGCTTTGCGCGCTGCCAGTTTTCCTTGAACCATCCGCGGGAATCGCCATGCACGGCTAAATCGAACACCAGCATACCTGGAATATTCGTACGCTCCGCCTTCAATGGCTTCTCGAACTCAAAAGACATTTCCAACTCCCCTACTGGCCCTGTGCCTTGTACTTTGCCTCGGTAGACTCCTTGGCGGGACGCCACCACTGCTCGTTTTCGCGATACCACTCAATGGTTGAAGCAAGTCCCTGAGCAAAGTCGGTATGTTTAGGCTTCCATCCCAGTTCACGACGCAGTTTCGAAGAATCGATGGCGTAGCGGCGATCGTGACCGGGGCGGTCGCGCACCCAATCAAAATCATCGGCAGCCTTGCCCATCCCCTCGAGGATGGCATGCAGAACGTCGATATTGTTCTTTTCGCCATCGGCGCCAATAAGGTACGTCTCGCCGTAGCTTCCCTTCGTCAAAATAGTCCATACGGCAGAAGAGTGATCCTCGGTGTGGATCCAGTCGCGCACATTCAGGCCATCGCCATACAGCTTTGGCTTGATGCCGCACAGAATGTTGGTGATCTGGCGGGGAATGAACTTTTCCACATGCTGGAAGGGACCGTAGTTGTTAGAGCAGTTGGATATGGTGGTGCGCAGTCCATAGGTTCGCGTCCACGCACGCACCAACATATCACTAGCAGCTTTAGTGGAGCTATACGGAGAGCTGGGCTTATAGGACGTTTCCTCAGTAAAGCGAGCAGGATCGTCCAATGCAAGGTCGCCGTACACTTCGTCGGTGCTTACGTGGTGGTAACGCACGTCGTACTTGCGGCATGCCTCAAGAAGGCAGTAGGTGCCCTCGACGTTAGTGCGCAGGAACGGTTCGGGGTCGGCGATGGAATTGTCATTGTGGCTTTCGGCGGCATAATGCACGATAGCGTCGCAGCCAGGCACGATGCGCTCCAGCAGATCCGCGTCGCAGATGTCACCCACTACCAGCTCTACCCTGTCGGCGGGCAGACCGGCAATGTTTTCACGGTTGCCGGCATAGGTAAGCTTATCCAGCACGATAACATGCACATCTGGGTGGTTATTTACCACGTAGTGCACGAAGTTGCTGCCGATGAACCCGCAGCCACCCGTAACGATGATGTTCTTGGGTTGGAAGTCCGCCATCCCCTAGTCCTCCTTCGTGGCAATCTTGCCCTCGGCCACGCGCTTCAGGTGCTGACCGTAAACGCTCTTGCCGTAGCGATCCGCAGCAACCACAAGCTCTTCACGGCCAATCCAGCCATTCTCGAAAGCAATTTCCTCGGGAACGCACACGGGCAAATCCTGGCTGCGCTCAACAGCGCGCACAAATTCGCCCGCTTCGTAGAGGCTTTCCATGGTGCCGGTGTCGAGCCATGCATAGCCGCGGCCCAGAGTGACAACGGAAAGGGTGCCGTCCTCTAGATACATCTGGTTCAGCGTCGTAATTTCCAGCTCGCCGCGGGCGGAAGGCTTAACCTGCTTGGCAAGCTCGCACACACGGGAGTCGTAGAAGTACAGGCCCGTAACGGCGTAATTTGACTTGGGGTGCTCGGGCTTTTCCTCGATGGAAACAGCGTTGTAGTCCGCATCGAATTCCACCACGCCAAAGCGCTCGGGATCGTCTACGTGGTAGCCGAACACAGTAGCGCCGCCATTTGTCTCAGCATCTTGAACCGCCTTGCGCAAGTGGCGGCTAAGGCCGTTGCCATAGAAGATGTTGTCGCCCAAAACCAGTGCGCAAGGTTCGCCGGCAATAAATTCCTCGCCGATAATGAACGCCTGCGCCAAGCCATCGGGCGAAGGCTGCTCCGCGTAGGAAAGCGACACGCCAAACTGGAAGCCATCGCCCAGCAGGCGCTGAAAGTTGGGTAGATCAGTAGGCGTGGAAATAATCAAAATGTCTTTGATACCCGCCATCATCAGCACAGACAGCGGATAGTAGATCATTGGCTTGTCGTACACCGGCAGCAGCTGCTTACTGGTAACCGAAGTGAGAGGATACAAGCGCGTGCCCGAGCCGCCAGCCAAAATAATGCCTTTCATAAATACCTCCAGCACGATGAAAGAAGCGAAGACGACTAGTTTTCACTTCTTTCATCGTTAATGTGTCGTTCGAATTTCTCAATTGCCAACTGCTGTGTTAGCTCACGGATCTTCGTGTCTGCCTGAGAAACCCTCATCGTTAAGCTAAAGCTCTGGATAAGCAGGATGAATATAAAAAGCAGGAAGACAAAATTGACCGGGGCCATTGTTCCCACCAAATCCGATAAAACATAAAACACTTGAGGGAAGACGCTTACTAGCAATAGCAGCACGGCAAAACAAAACCAAAAAATAGAATCCTCAAGTTTAACCTTAGAGCTACGAACCCGCTTGGCAATAAAAACCAAGGTCAGAAGCGATACGACAAATAAAGTCACTCTCAGCGCTACAGTCATTACTCAACTACCGCCCAATCCTCTTACGAATAACCTGCATAAATAGAATAGATACAGTCATCCGAAGCATGTACTTTGCTGAATTTCCAAGATTTAGATAGCTTTCTCCAGCTGTCCGCTCCGCCATTTCGACGGGCACTTCAACCACTTTTGCATCGGCGCGTTTGATTAAGTAAGAAACGGTATCTGGCTCTGGGCCAAAATTCAGCCCTTTTGCCATTTGTTCAATCATTCGACCATTAAAAGCCCTCATTCCAGAGGTAGGGTCCTTTATGGTTTCGCCCGTTGTAAGCTTAATGGCAACTTCTATGAGATTGCTGCCAAGCATCCTCATGGAAGAGGGTTTCTTCTTACTAACGAACCGAGAGCCAATTGCAATATCGTTTTCCTGGACAGCTTTCTCTAGCAGAGGAATATATTTAGGCAGATGTTGCCCATCAGCATCAAACTGAATAGCGCAATCATAATGATGGCGATAAGCATATTTCATTCCAGCCTGAAAGGCGCCAGCAAGACCAAGGTTGACAGGTAGATCGAGAAATGGATATTCATTTTCTCGACAAATCTCAGCAGTCCGATCTTTCGAACCATCGTTTATCACCAGGTAATCCCCATCAAAAGACGAAGCCTTCAGCGATTCTATCGTTGAAGCCAGGGAGCCCTCTTCGTTATATGCTGGGATGATCAGCAACGTACGCATAAAGTAAACCTATCTATAAAACGCAATTTAATTCATTATATATAATATTTTTTACGACAATCCAAATGCCAACGAAGGCATGACACACCTTATCGAAGGATCCCTTGGACACACGCAGGCTCTTCAGCGACATATTCATCGCTTTTTTCGCTCAAGCACTCAGCGTACTAGTTAGCACGTTAACAACCCTCATACTTCCAAAATTTCTCGGCATTGAGGCTTTTGGCTACTGGCAACTCTTCATCTTTTACATAGGCTACGTTGGCTTTTTCCATTTAGGAATTAACGATGGCGTATATTTGATCTTTGGAGGCCAGGCGCGAAGCAACATTGATAAAAGGAACATTAACTCCCAGTTTGCGTTCAGCTGCTTCTATCAGCTTTGCTTTTCAGCCATCATATTTGGATTTGCATTACTTGGTCCCTTTGATAGCGAACGAGCTTTCGTCGTTGGCGCCACAGCAACGCTTTTAACCATAAACAACGCTGGGCTTTTTTTGGGATACCTTTTTCAAGCGCTAAATGAAACTAAAACGTATTCTTTTTCATGTGTCGCCGAAAGCGCAGTGTTGCTGGCGGGATTTACCATTCTTATAGCGCTAGGAGTCTGCGACTTTGAGCCATACATCGTCCTTTATTGCCTCTCCAGAGCGACAAGACTAGTCTTCTGCCTGATCAAGGCAAAGGAGTTTCTTGTTTCGGGGCTTTTGCCAACCAATAAGGCAATCAGGCAAGGCATCACAAGCATCAAAGTCGGCATTCAGTTAATGGTGTCGAATATTATGAGCCAGCTCATTATCGGTGTCGTACGCTTCTTTGTCGATCTTAAATGGGGAATCGAGGTTTTCTCGGTTGTTTCTTTTTCACTTTCGATCGCAACGTTCTTTTTAATGTTCTTGTCGCAAGTCAGTATGGTGCTCTTCCCCCACCTAAGGCAATCGAAAGCTGATTCGATAAAAGAATACTATTGCCTCTTGAGGGACAGTCTGTCCCTTTTCCTGCCAGTCATCTATCTTCTCTATCCTTTGATTGCTTTCCTGCTTAATCTCTGGCTTCCGGAATACAGTCAGGGCATTAGCCTATTTATCTTCCTATTTCCGATTTGTGTTTTCGACGGAAAAATGGACATCGTTGGGGCAACTTATCTCAAAGTATTAAGAAAAGAGAGAAAGCTTCTCGAGATCAACCTCTTAACGCTAGGCGCGAGCATCGCGGTTACCCTCCTCGGAGCATACATCATTCACTCCATTGCCTTTATCCTTGTCGGGGTAGTAACAATTTTGGGATTTCGCAGTTTCATTACCGAAAGACTCCTTGAGAGGACAATGGGGCTATCCCATTCGACGCTTTCCTGGGCCATCATTCCCCTGAGCCTTCTTTTTATCGTGTTATTCAGCCAGTTGGACCAGCTCTTCGCTTCTGCTTCTTATCTAATTTGCTATCTCTTTTTCCTTGCCATAAACGCAAAGACCCTTAAACAACTTCAGGTTATCTGCGGTCGGCGCTAAAAAACCATGGGATTTTGCTCCTGCCGCGAAGTCAATGGTAGATAAATCGTTGGCGACAGAAGGTCTGATAATCTTTGCAACATCCCCGCCTCCAACACCAGACCCAAGGTTAGCTGCAAAACAGCTTTTCAAGCCCAGAAAAGCGTTCGACCCGCATCACTCGGGCAAACGACTTTGAAACGAAATGCCCATAAGCACCAGCCTAAACATTGGCATGCCCGAAATTCAAGTTAATGCCAGCGATCAATAACCCTGAACGGCATCAGGCCGAGCTTCTGCTATCCGACAAGGCGCCGGTGACAAGCAAGAGCAGCCAAGGGCGAATCGCTTGCCACCGGCGCCTTACTGCCTATTAATGGCATTCTGTTCATGCAGATAATAAACGCAGGGGATCAAAAGCCCCTATAAACGAGATCTTCAATCCACTAGATGCAACCTGCATAAAAGCAATTACTCCGCATTCTGCGCACCATTTTTCATCGCCCGAGCAACCCCGACCATTGCCTTAAATAGGAACCCTGGAATAAAGCAGAGCACGATCTCAAACCAAGCAATATCAGGAGCGAGATATCTGTATTTGAACAGTCCCTTAGGATCCCTTTTGATTCTTGCTGTTGAAAAACTAAGGACCTCATCCCTGGCCTCGAAATGAGGATATCTGTCTAGGTAATCTTCAACCATGTGAAACTGCCAATCCGGCCTCAAGCGATAGTAATCCGCTTTCGTCTCGATCCCCTTCAGGACACCCGACACATTGTTGCCGTGTCTTCTGTATTGAACCAATGGGGTATCGCAATAGGAGACGATGCCCTCTTCTGCGGCGCAGGCGATCAGCCATTTATCGTGACCAGTATAATCAGATACAGGCATTGCGGCACGAGCGAAATCGCCCCGCACTGCCATACTCATGCCCAGTGCATAAGTTGTGTACAAAGCATATTTCGCAATATCGTCCCCAGTGCTCCACGTTTCGCTCGGCTCTTTCGATACCGAACGAACACTCTGGCACGTCACCCTTCCATCCCCATCAACCACAGAACGATCAGACACAACAGCAAGCGACGAATCTCGGAGGAAACGGTCTATGCAAACCTCCACCTTTTCCGGTAGCCAAACATCATCCTGGTCACAAAAGAAAAGGGCATCCGCTTCAGACGACTCGATCAAAAGCTGGAACGCTTTGTCGTAGCCAAGATTAACCCCTTTTTCAGGGAGGAACCTATATGGCACCCGTCTTAAACAATCCGAAAACAACCTTTCATCAATTGGGCAATCAGGGCAATCGTTGTAGACCAAAAGCTCAATCCCGGAGTAGGTTTGGCGTTCAATAGACCTGAGCTGCTCCCTAAGGAATCCCTCGTCTGGCCTGTACAAGGAAAGTAGCACTTGAACAGATAGATTGCCCATCTTTGTCCCTTTCTGAATTTCGAGCATCTTTTCCTATCGATAACACAGCAAATAATCAGATTCGTATCTATTTGCGATAGAGAAGCCCAGAAACTAAACTATAGACTGGTTAAATACCTTACGACTCGAACAGAAAGCACGCAAATGACCTCACCGTATCAAGACAGAACCGTAATCGTGGTTGGCGAGCAGCACTACACCCCACTTGGGGTTATCCGAAGCCTTGGAGAAAACGGTATCCGGCCAATCGCGGTAATAGTCAACATCAATGGAACGAAGACAGCATCATCAAGCAGGTACATTCGCTATTGCAAAGAAGTTGATAGCTACCATGATGCATTTAACTTCATTTGCGATACCTTTAGAGGGCAAACGCCAAAACCCATTTTAATACCATGCGATGATGTTTCGGTAAGGCTTTTTGACGCCAACTACGATGAGCTGAAAAATGATTTCATCTTCAACAACGCTGGTCAAAATGGCAGAATTGCTCACTTTCAAAACAAAGACGTGCTTTATAAGCTTGCAACGAAGCACGGACTGAATGTCGCGAATGTTCAAAAGATCAGCACCGACGCCTCGAATATCCCCGAAAACATAGACTACCCAATAATTACAAAACCGGTTTCTTCCTATACGGGATGGAAACAAGATTACCATGTCTGCAACCATCAAGCCGACCTAATAGATGCCCTTGCACTTATTAGTCCAAGGGCAGACGAAGTGTTGATCCAGAAATACATTGAAAAGGAAACGGAAAGAACACTCGAAGGAGCGTCCGTCAATAACGGAAATGACGTATTCGTCTCCATAGAAACGCGATACACATATTCACTTCCTGATTATTACAGTATGAAAATGGAAGTCATGGAGCCTCAGTCAGACAAAACTATATCCGCTCTCCGGAATATGCTGAAAGAAATTGGCTTCGAGGGAATATTTGAAGTTGAATTTTTGGAGGATGCTAACGGCACTCTATGGTTCCTTGAGATCAATTTCCGAAACTCAACCTGGAGCTATGCATCAACAAAACTCGGCATGCCATTGCCTCTCATCTGGGCAGACGGAATGGTAAACGGTGCTTTTCACGACGTATCGATTGCAAATATCCCCAAAAAATATACTGCGATAGCGGAAATTCCCGACTTCGGACAAAGAGTGATGAGATTCAAAATGATCTCCCCCTTTGAATGGATTAAAGAAATCTTCTCGGCGGACTGTCTCTATTTCTTTAACGCTAAAGACCCTGTCCCCTTCTTCTCTCTCTGCCTTTTCTTCGTAAGGTCTTTCCTCAAAAAAATACATTGCGGTAAATCGTCTTCAAAACAAAACCTATAAACATAAGGGGTTCAATTGCCAAATAATAGCGCTCTAGTAATTTGCTTTGCATGCATAGCTTTTTATATTGGAGCAGGGTTCGCAACGATGCAGGAAGTACTTCAATACGAGGCTTCTTATGGAGGTGCTTTTTGGATTGTAATTGCCGTTGCTGGACTTATTTACCTTTATACTAATTTATCTTTTGCATCGAACGGAAACAAGAAGTCCATAACGCGTGGAGAAGATATATATCGCAACTATTGCGGCAAAACAATCGGAGGGGCATTCGGATTGTTCTCCTCTTTTTTTTGCTATATTAGCTTTGTTGTAATGGTTGGCGGAGCAAACTCGACGCTGTCGCAGCAATGGGGGGTGCCCAACGGAGTAGGAGCTGTTATTCTTTCTGCTCTCGTGATCATGACGGTTCTGTTCGGCTTGAACGGAATCATCAAAGCCCTAAGCGCAATAGGCCCTATCATAATTGTTTGTCTTCTCGCTGTTGCTCTCTACTCTTGCGCCTTTCCCACTCTGGGCTTTGAAGCAGGTGCTGAAAAAATCAGCCAGAATGCGATCGAAATAGAGCAGATCGGCGGGGGGAACCCTATTCTCTCAGGAATGTCGTATGGAGGCTTTGTCGTCTTATGGTTTGCGTCTTTTCTGGCCGAAATTGGAGCTAATAACAATTTAAGAAAAGTTCAAATTGGCATATTCATTTCAGCATTATTCATCTTTGGGGCTGCCGCCTTATGCTGCATTGCCTTGATATCAAATATAGATATACTTTTTTTTGCAGATATACCCGCTGCAGTACTGGCAAACCGCATTTCCCCATTTGCTGGAACTATCTTCTCTTTTGTCATCTTTATTGGCATATATTCAAGTGCAACACCGCTTCTTTGGTCCGGAATCCAGCATATTCCATCACCAACAAAAAGAAACAAGCAGATTGCAGTAGTTATTGCGGGGACAATTGGGTGCTTTATTGCTTGTTTTGTACCCTATGGCCCCTTGTTAAATGTTGCATATGGAGTAAACGGCTATATCGGCTTTATCCTTATCGCTATCATGGTCTTTCACGACCTGAGATCATTCCTCTCGAATAAACGATTATCTTCAAAATAGTAACGAAACAAAGAAGACGAACATTATGACTCAGATACCCGTAAAACAAATTCAGCCATTATTGCTTGAAATACTAATAGCCTTTCACGAATATTGCATTCGCCACTCTCTTAAGTATTTTCTATCCGACGGTACCCTTCTTGGCGCCGTAAGACACAAGGGCTTCATTCCTTGGGACGACGATATAGACATATCGATGATCGACAATCAATACGACAGATTGCTTGAGTTCGCGAAGAAAGAACCCTTCCTCGACGAGGAAAAACGCTATAGGTTTCTCCTTCCTGCCGAATTGCCTAATTTCTACCCTTTTATCAAGGTGGTTGATACGTCAACAATTGCCTATGAAAAAGACATCGATAGACAGTACGCCATTGGACTATGGGTTGATGTCTTTCGCTTATCACACTGCGACTCTGACTTTTCAATGACACAGCGTAAATACAAGCGAATCAAGAGATTGAGGGAGATTAATAAGCTTGCAGTCTGCGGCGATTTCCGCACTCCACGCTACAAGGCAATTGCCCCCTTCGTCAAAATTGCGAAAACCTTATTAAATATAGCGGGCAAGAACCCAATTGCCCTATCCCGCCAAATGCAGAAAATCGAAGAGGAGATGCCGATGCAAGGGCATCTCCTGATGGATATCACATGGGCGGACAGCATCGAGCACGTTTTCGATGAATCCCTTTGGCGTAATTCGATTTTGATTGACTTTTGTGGAAAACAGTTTTACGCACCGAAAAATTACAACGGAGTTCTCACAGCTCAATTTGGCGACTATATGCAACTGCCCCCAGAAAAAGACAGGATACGCCATGACTTCGAGGCTTACTTCCTAAATTAAAACATGCAGTAGCCTATCCCTAAATGGAAATCAAAGACTTACTAGCACCATTGATTTCCGATTCATACCTAATATTCGTCGCAATGTATCTCAGCCCATTGTTTTCCCTAATCTACCCCCCCCTCCGCAATACAAGCAAATTTAGCCAAGCAGCTAAACTGTATTTAGCCCGCTATATTCTCCATTCCCATAGAAAGGGGTTTTAATGCCTGATGTCTCTGTTGTGATGTCCACATATAAAGAAAATCCAAACTATGTGGAAGAAGCCATCAACTCAATTCTCAGCCAGACATACCGCAACCTAGAACTGATTATCATTGTCGATTGGCCCGAAAATGAGCCTGTCAAGAGACTTCTCTACCGACGGCAAGCAAAAGATCGACGCATTGTTATTGTTGAAAACGAACATAATCTAGGACTTGCAAACTCACTTAATAAAGCCCTCAAAATCGCAAAGGGAGATTATATATGCAGAATGGACGCAGACGATGTATCCGAACCTGCACGTATCGAAACGCAGCTCGCATACCTTCTCAAATACAAACTTGATCTCGTTGGCGGCAGCATGGTGGTTATGGATGAAACAGGAAAAGACCTTTATGCCATCCCACAACCCCCCATGGAGCCGAAGTTTGTCGAGAAGGCTCTTCGCTGGAACAATTGCGTCCCACATCCTACTTGGTTTGGCGCAAAATCGGTATTTGCTAGCGGCTATCGGAATATCCCCCTATGCGAGGATTATGATTTTTTGATCCGTGCATCACTTTCCAGGAAAAAAATCGGGAATTGCGACTCTGTAGTCTTAAGATATCGAATGACTTCAGACAGCATCTCAAGATCATCCCTCTACAGACAGTATCTATATCAGGTTTTTATAACACGCGCTTATGCAAATGATAGTTTCGCTAATCTCGAAGAAGCTAAAAAATATGTAGATGCAAGAGACACAAGGGAGAAAGCGGATCGCTATGCGAAAGCAAATGCGATTTTTAATCAAACCCTTTCCTTGATTAAAAGCAGACGCTTTGCGCAAAGCACAAAATACACCTTTAGGTTGCTATTTACCTCGAAAGCTTACCTCAATAAGATCTTGCGTCTCTCAATCTCGTCCATTCTTTCATTTTGCTGCATAAAAATGAATAAGCAATAAATTATATTTAGGTTTGCGAGTGGCTTTTTAAGTTTTCGTACAATCAATGGATCTCGAAACCAAAACGCTCGCACCTCTCCAGACATAGGTGTCACGACTATGATGACAGCACCCTCGAAGCTGTACGCAAATTATGCTAGCCGTCGGTACAGCCCCCTCGAAATGCGTCGCCATACTCGCGCGGTTTACCTCAGCACATCAGGGCCTCCGCAAACCCCCACGAATAGCTTTTGAATCCGTATCTCCCCATTTTCGTTGACAGGCCCTATGGCGTCTGCGTGGACCGAAGCAATCCAATAGGCACGAAGAATCAAACGATCCGATTGGGAGAATGCTCAAACCATTCCAGGATAACCTTACGACAGGCGATTCGATCTCTCCGCCGCAAAGCCGGCGCTGAGGACAAAATCCTTGTCAATGAAATATTTGAACGGCTCAACGTCCCATGATGAATCCTCAGGGAAGGCAGTCATCGAAGCGCGGACGAGGGCGTGTTCCTTGTATCGGCAGATCCATCGTCAAGAAATACCACGAGACCCTGAAGCCCAACAAGGGAAACAAGAAACTCTATAAGGAGAGAGCGACGCTGAAAAGGCACCGAGCAAAACAAGCCCAAAAGTGAAGTTCGAGCCCATAGGGGCCGGAGGCAACGGGGACGAGCATCAAAAAGGCCTGTGAGATTTTAAAAACCAACAGAGACAAATGCAATACATTCATTGCCTGATCTAAATTGACCAGGCAATTGGCTTGCGAGGCACTAGAACCATTCGTCGAGGATGTTTCCCGTTCCAGCAACCGCCGCTACGAAATTTAGGCGATTCGAGTCGATCTTAGCAAGATCGACATCAAAGCGGATCTCAAGTCGGTACAGCGCATGAAAGCGAAAAAGGGGCTGATTCCTTCAAGGCGCCCAAGAGATATCGAAGAGATAGAAAACATCGGAGAGCCTCAAATATCTAGCACGGTATTTCTCCGCGCAAAGCAGAAACACCGTGCGGCGCGACGACATCACCTACATACCGACAAGGGAGGGCTGACTCTAGCTAGCGCCCCACCTGCAACTTGTCGCCGGTGGGGCGTGAGCGGCAATCCTTGCCAGCTTGATTCCAAGGGTCCGTTCAATCACCCAACGGAAATCGACGCGTCAACGAATTCGAAGCTGATTCAAATTCGGGAGGACGGGGTTACCTTTCTGGAGTCTGTTAAAATATATAGAAGGTCCACTATACTGCTCCATGCAAATGGCTAATTATAAATTACGACTGCAGTACCAGCATTGATATTATTGTAGATCCATTGCGCACTAGGATAAGCCATCCTTAAACAGCCATGCGACAAGCTGTGGCCTAATTCGCTTTCAGAGGCAAGAATGGTATGAAAGAAGTAACCGCCCCAGATCTGCGTGCAATAGCGAGCGCGAGAATCGGTGCTCAGAACAGGACGTTTAAAGCCGGTTGTTCTGTACGACCCGGTAATTGTCGGCGAACCAGGTGCGCCAGTCACGCAACTCCAATAATACTGGAGAGACCAGCTGCCAGCGCCACCCCTAAATACGCCAACCTTATGAGTTGAACGATTCACGGCAATCAGCCATTGCGTACCACTACCGTAGCCAATGATTCTGTCACGCATCGCCTTGCGGTCTGGTGGCATCCCAAGAAAACCATCACTGTCGGAAAAGCTTTTCGCCGTTACCCCAGGAGCGGGAGCGCCCTTTGCAACAACCTTTACCTGGTACGCTTCCACATTCATATTTAATCCAGTTGTTCCAGAAGCAGCGCCATTCTTCGCCCAACCCATCCAGCCATAGCCAGATACATAAGTGCGGTAGTATACGTCGAAATAATTCGATAAATTGCCAGTAAGCTCGATCCTCATTGCTTGGATGGCATTGCCGCTACTTGTGCTTCTGGTTCCGTTACCACACCACGAGGTCCAACCAGCATTTGCAAAATGACAGAGGTATGAAATTCCACCAGTTATTGCGCTATCGTTCGCAACGGATAAACCCATGCCAACCAATGCCCTGGATTGACCAATGGCTCCAGCAACGCTCCCTTCGCTAGTTTTCCCCCAGCCCCAGCCAGCAGACTGACTCTCGCAGTTGATGGAAGGGAAAAGCGATGAATCGAGAAGAGGCGTTGCGCCCACCGAAGGAGCATCCGAACTTCCTTTGGGGACTATCGCTACCTCAATCGCCTCGATTGGGATTGAGCAACCTACCGAACCAGCTGCCGAGTCGCCATTTTTCGTCCAATCAAGCCACCCAATATTAGAGACATGCGCTCGGTAAAATATGTCATATTTTTGCGCTATCTCCCCGTCAAGTTTAAATTCAACTGCTTGGATACTTTTTGCCTTGCCAGACGTCCCGGCAAAAGAGCTATTTGCTTGCCAATCCTGCCAACCGATATCTTGAACGTGAGCGCGATACTCGATAGAGCCGCCAATGCTCTCCGTTGAGTCAGAAATGCCCAATCTAAACCCTTCGAGATGCCTTGATTGTCCTGTTGTACCCAAAACAATGTCAGCACATAGGTTATCTGCTACGTCGGAAACAGTTCCAATCTGAGAGATATGCGACGAGTACTCAAGGATAGAGGTTTTTGCAGAATCAACCGAGGGGTCATATCCGGGCGGCGTCTGCCCCTTTGGCATAATCACTAGTTCTATGGCTTCCATACGCTTAGATAGCCCTACAGTGCCAGCATTTTCACCATCCTTTGCCCATCCAAGCCAACCGTAATCCTGGACGTGGGCACGGTACCAAATGCTATAACCCGAGCTATCACCTAAAGCGATATGAAGCGCCTCAATCCGCTTCGACTGGCCCGTAGTGCCAGCAAAAGAACCGTTAGAGCGGTCTTCTTGCCAACCTATATCCTGGATATGCGCCCCGTAGGAAATCCCCAACTGCGAAAGGTCGCCGTCAAGCTGAAGGGTAAGCCCCTCCAAACGCTTCCCTTCGCCAGTAGTGCCTAGAGTGATCGGCTCATCGACAGAATCCGAAAAACCGGTTTGGGTCCCATAATCCTGAATATGGGTGGAGTAGGAA
>OLOM01000765.1_pt1 | contig 23835 bp, 33 predicted proteins | sample 1672531 | NCBI WGS metagenome assembly OLOM01 (sample SAMEA3136696, study PRJEB25190) | human gut metagenome | reverse complement strand
TAGTTTTATAACTATTAAATAATGATTTAATAATTAATTCATAAAAAGTTACAAAAAAAACAGACCAAAATATTTATAAGCCTGTTAAATTTATCAATATAATTATCTAGATTTTTTTACTAGCTTTTTACTTTTTATTTTACTGTTTGGAAATTGGTTATAATAAAACTCTGTCTTTTCTTCATCTGTTAAATCTAATACTTTTTTTGTATCTATATCGAATACTTTCAATACGGATACATCAGATGTACAAATATTTTGTTTTAGAAAAATAACACAACTATCATTATATTCTATCCAATTACGAGCAACAAAATTAGGTGTTGTATCATAACTTCCTATAACATACTAATTTTATTTAAAAATATATTAAACAACATATATGGTACGATAATCATAAGGGTTTCAAACTTATTTGACTATAGTATAAGCCATGAAAAAAATAAACATATTATATAAAAAAATGAATAAATTGTATAAATTAAAAATAATGATATAATTTAGAATACTTATGATATAATAAAAGTAGATGGGAGGAATGTTGTAATGGCTTTAATTAAATGTGAAGATTGTGGAAAAGATGTAAGTGATAAGGCAGCAAGTTGCCCAAATTGTGGCGCACCAATCGCATCAAAAAAGGATGATGTCATGATTAGATTTCCAGTATGGAAGGGTCAAATGTTTAATATAAGGGTTATGTTTATAATAGTGACACTAATGAAGAAATAGCATGTGGAAAACAAGGTGAAACAGTTTACTTTAAATGTAATGAACCAATGAACATTTATGTTGTTGTTAAAGGATCATTTGGAAAGCCTGGAGCTACAGTAAATCCTGGGGATAGATATGATGTAGGGTATAGAGGATTTGGTAAAATTTATTTATCAAAGGTTGATACTATTTCTGGAAATGCAAATTCTGATGGATTAGATGTTTCAGTTGGCGTATTTAAAGGTTTCTAATGTAAAAAATGGAACACTACAATATAAAAAAAGATTTAGGTTATCCTAAATCTTTTAAATTTCTAATGGCAGGGGTGGCAGGAGTTGAACCCACATGAATGGTTTTGGAGAAAAATTTTAAAATCTCTTGAAATGCTTTGAAACGTAGTGAAATCAAAGAATTTCCAAGTATTTCAACAGATTTAGAATATCTTTATTTTTTTAACTTTTTTGGGTCATTTCGAACAAAGTGGCACAAAAGTGGCACAAGCTCATTTCTGTTTGATTTTTCCTGTGGCACAAAAAATAAAACCAAATGTCATAGCCCTAGACCAATGGACACCCTAACGTATTAATCAATTAGAGTGTCACATAGTTCTTTAACACAATATAATTTTATAAAGTATATTCTTTCTTCTTCAGAAAGAGGGGCAGAATTCTTTTTAAAAATCTCAAGTAACTTTTCATAATGACCATTAATACTATCATGGCTTGCTACAATCATATTATCTTTAGATACAGTAGTTAGATTTAAATCAATACCATTAATTTTAGCAAGTTCTTCGATAAATTCTCTTTGAGATCTACCATTGCCCTCTCTAAAAGGGTGCAAAGCATTAATATCTGCAAATAATTCAACTAACTTTTCTAATTTGACATCATAATTATATTTATTAAAATATTGCTCTTTTTTTAATTTGTTAAAAATATCATTAGCAAAAGAATCAATATATTCGCATAAACAAAATAAATCTTGTTTAGCAATATTACAGTTTCTGACATCTCCAGCCCATCTATAAATATCTTGAAAAAGAAATTTATGAATAGATTTTAAATGATTGAAATCAAAATGTCCTTTTATAGCTTCTTCATTTAATTGAGCAGTACGTAATGCAACTAAACCACGTTCAGCGTCATAAAGATCCTTCTCGTTTGTAATATTAAGTTTATTAATTAAAACATCTGAATCTTTATAACAATAGTTTGCAGTTTTTTCATATGTGTATTTATATTTATTATCCATAAATTTTCCTATATTTATCAATCATCTTTTTTCTTTCAGTATCAAAAGTGCTTTTTCCAGTATAACAATCATGTAATATAGTTTTAAGCTCTTTTGTTAATGGCATACCTTCTTGTGCCATAGCACCATTTACTTTTTTGATTTTAGCTTGAATTTCTTTTTCATTTTTAATAATTTTCATGGGCATCACCAACTTTCATTTTATACTATATATTATACCATATTCTTCATTATATTAACAGACCACAGGCATGTATTTGCTTTATAAATTAATCTTTTTAGATGCCAATTTTTCAATGGGTTTGGCGACTTGATTACTAGATCCTAAAAAAACTATATAATTAGCAAGTCTATTTCTAAATACTTCTTCATTAGGTACTATATTTTTATCTTTAAAGATATCAAGAATAGGATATATATCTAATAAGTAATTTTGGCAAGATTCTAAATATTCATTTAAATTATCATGATTAATTTCTTCACCTGTTAAATAATCAAGTAATTTATAGTTTTCATTTTTATATTCATTGTCAACATAACCAGCAATGATAGAGGCGATGGCATAAGTCGAAAAAGAAGAAGACTTATTACCATAAAAATTCTTTTCTATTTCTGCAACTATTTTGTCATCATCTTTTTCATCGCTGTGTGTATAAGTTCTATCTAAAACTTCAGGGGTGTGTCCTAATCTTTTCGCAACATCTTTTTTAGGCATACCAGTTGATAAAAGAAAAGTTGCATTGGAATGTCTCACTCCATGAATAGCAACTTTTTTCTTAATATTATGTTCTTTTCTAAAAGTATTCCATTCGGCAGTAAAACGATTAGGATCCCAGACCTTATTACTATCCCAATTAGTAAATACATAATCACTGTCCTTAACTCTTAATCCACTATCTTTTTTAAAATTTTTATATTGCTTAAGTAAGTCAGCACAAACTTGTGGAATTCCAATTTTTCTTTTACTATTTTTACTTTTAACATCTTTTTCTATAATTCTTTTATTATTTATAGGTGTTCTTTTTGAAATATGAACAACAGCTTTATTTATATCGATTTTATTATTTTCAAAATCAATATCTTTCCATTTTAAACCAATTATTTCTTCTCTACGACAACCTGTATCCATTACTAAAAACATAGCAGTTTTTAATCTAATATTAGTTGTTAATAATAATTCTTTAATATAATCCATTTCTTCTAAAGTAAAATATTCCTTTTCATCAGGTTGTTCTGTTGGCTTTTTTCTTACAAATTCACAAGGATTTTCCCTTATTATTCTTTCTAATTTTCCATAGTTAAACATATTTTGTAGAACTTTAAAAGCATGAGCAATAGTTGTGGGATGGAGTGTAGCTCCTTTTTGTGTTTTAGTTTTCTGAAGAATTGCAATCCAAGTCTCAACATCTTTCTCATTTATATCTTTAACAATATACTCTTTAAAAAAAGGTAATATTCTTTTTTCAATAAGATAATAATAGCCTTCATAGGTAGTTAATTCCAATTGATTATTATCAACTTTTTCTTCTAGATACTTACAATATGCTTTTGTAAACTCTGAAAATTTAGAGTTTATATCAGGGCTGATATTAGAATCTTCTATCTCTTGTTTCATATCTTTTTTTCGAGCTATTGCTTGTAATAATGTACCATTAAAAGTTTCACTTATACGGTGTCTGCTTCCATCTTTTTTGAACCCATTACTAATAACAATACGGTATTTTTTATTTGGAATTATTTCAGTAATACCAGCCAGATCCTCAATATGAATATGATAAGCATTTGCTTCAGCCACTGTAATAGAGAATCTAACTAAATTTTTTGCGGTTAATTTAGCCATCGTTTATATTCCTCTTACCTGAATTTATAAACTCCTCAATATCTTTAACTCGAAAATAATTTGTGTTCCCAACTTTTGTATAAGAGATTTTTTTCTCTTGCATTGCTTTTGTTAATGAATATTGTGTTAAAATAGGGTATTCATGGATTACATCTTTTGTTTTTAATAAACGATTATCGTCTGAAGCTGCAGTGGTATTTGACAATAGGTTTTCTTCATATTCTTTTACTAAACTTCCAATGCAAGAAATTAAATCTCCAAGAGTATATTTATTATCACTATCTATATATCTTCCTCCTTAAATATTTAATTTAACATCAAAATCTTTGTCCTTATCATAACTTTCTTTTATATAATCAAATATAGTATCTATTACTTCTTTTGTTTGTAGAGAATTGAATGTTATTCGGCTTTTAAACATTTCTTCATTCCAATGATTATCAGCAGTACAATCTTTTCTATTACCAAAAATGACATTTAATTGATCTTGTAGAGGTATTTCAAATACCCAAATACAAGTATCATATGTTGGATCATACGAATCATATATTTTTAAAACAAAACCTTGTTCTCTCGTATTATTAAAAACTTCTAATATACCATCCAATCCTTTAAAATCTTTATTACATTTATCAATAACACTTTTTATTACACGTTCTGAATAATTAAGACATTTATGTTTTACTATCAACTTAATCCTCCTTAAAAAAGTCGTCCCATAACTTAACATCAAAAAAACGATAATGATAAAAGACAACTTGCTTATTTGTTTTATTAGGGTACATCCATATGTATCGATGTCCCCAAAACTTAATCCATTTCCATTTTAGTTTTGACATCTTCATATGCTGACACGCTCCATGTCTTCAGATAAAATGTTATTTTTTTCAACTATCTTATTGTAATTGTCAATAATCTTCTTACTATAATTTACAATGGTAGAAAAAGAATCATCTATCTCTTTAAAATCTTTATTTTTGCTCCATGAATAAAGATAAGTTTGACTATAATCACGAGTATCCAATCCTAAATATTTTGAGACCACATAAGCGATAGATTCAGCCTCTGTCTCGTATTTTTCACGATGTTCGGTATATTCCTTATTATTTTCTTTTAGATGCCTGTGAGCCAAAGCATGAGCGTATTCATGGACTATCACTTTAAGTCTCATTAGATTGCTTAATCCATCTCTTATTACAAGAGTGTTATTTTGAAAATCACAATATCCTTTGGATCCGTTTAAAGTATTACCATATTTTACTTTAAAACCATCCTTATAAATCGCTTTAATAAAGTTATCAGTAATATAATCTGCATTAGGATCCTCAAGTATTGGATTTAATTTATCATGGATTAAATCTATTGGCATGGTTGTCTGTGAAACATCGAAAACAGTCCCAATAGAAAAATGGCTTAGTCTTTGATCGTGATAAACAATACTATCATCGTTTTTATCACGATATTTTTTCTTGTTATCATCAGATAATGCAAATAATGGTTTAATTTCATAACTACCATCATCATTTTTTATTTTCACACGAGTAAAAAAAGAGGGGACAAGTATCTTTAGTCCATTACCTTTCTCCTCTTCTTTTGGATAATATCCCATTTTTGAAAATGTTTTAAAAGATGCTACATAACTAGCATTTTTGTTTTGCCTCCATATGAGACATAAATTGTTAAAAGAGTAGTTATTAAAAAATACAACATTATCTAAAAAACTCTTTATTTCACTTTCATTTTGAAAGCTAGATAGTGCTTCCTTTTTCAAATTTACTAGAATATTTTGCACTTCATCTTCCAGTTCATGCTTTTTAGTAGCATCTTTTGTAATATGAGCTTGATAACTTAAATTCGCTATTTCTTTTACTTGATCTTGTACCAGTAATCTTCCTCCTTACACATTTATATTTTTAATATACCCATTATCAATATAGTCAGATAACCACATTGCCCCAAAATCTTCTCTAATTTTTAATCTAAACATTGCAAGTTTACTCATATTGATATTTTTATCATTTAAAGCAAATGCCAAATTAATGAGATCGTCATTTTCAAAAGAATAGATTTCTTTAAATTGAAAATCATTAGGAACAATGTCATTATCTTTAAGTAAATCAGTAATGCCTGTTTCCCATTCAGCGAGATCACCACCACATCCCTGAAATACTAGGAAATCATAATTTTTATTATTTAGTTCTGTAACTTCAGATAAACTTAATTTTTTTATTGCTATAATTAATACCTCCTTAAATTTTTATATTAGTATCCATTGTAATTGAATACTCAAGTTCATCATTAATAAATTTTTCCAATCTCTTTTGCATATCTAACATAAGAGAAACTTCATTATCTAAATTTACATCGTGTTCTTGAAATATAAGATTTCCTAAATCATCCTCATTGTGCTTATTATATCGAAAACCAAGTTTTCCATTTAGTATTATAAGATCACACGAATATTCTTCATCTTCGTCACAAAAAGATGCTAGCTCAAAATAATCTTGATGACTAAGATTACTAACATTTTCCTTAAGCTTTCTTATGTCTTCAATATTTTTATATGTATCAAATTTAAAATGCTTTCCCTTACTTAATTTATCTTTAAACATATATTTTATTTGTTTATATACAAAGTCTACAGCCGAATCATAATCTTCATATTCAAAATATTTCGCTTTATTAAATGAAATATCATCAAACATATTATTAATATCTATATTATCTTGATTACCTAGAACAATCATAATGTCATCTGATATTCTGCTTTCACAAGCCCATATGTTTAATTCAGCTTGTTTTTCATAGATTTTCAAAACTAATCCTTGCTCCCGACAATTATTAAATGTTCCATAATAGCCATTTAAAGAATGGCTACCTAATTTTTTTTCTAATTTTTTAAAGAATTTTTCACTAACAGTTAAACTATCTATTTTTTCAAATATAATTAATTCCTCCTTTTTAATTTTCTTAATAAAAAAAGACCATTACTGGTCAATACATGCAATATTCAATGGATCATCACTAACAATCTCAAAAGAATATTGTTCTTTTAAAATTCTTTTCATAATATCATAATTACAATCATCTTCATTAAATTGTGCTAAATCATTTAATGAAGCAAATACTATATCATCCAAAGTTTGTCGAAACAAAAAATTATGTTTTAATCTTTCAGCAATATAAAAAGCAACATACTTTTCTATAAGTTGATTATCCTTAAAGAATTTATCAAATGCAGAATCAAAGCTTACGATTAATTTATCAAACTCTTCATTATCAACTTCATTTATATCATCTCTAACCATAAATTTATCCTCCTGTTGTGATGTTAACTCCAATTTATAAAAAAGTGTAGTTATTTTTTATATTTTTAATTTATCATCAAAATGCAATTCATAATCAATATTATTATCAATAAACTTTTCCAATCTTTCTTTCATATCTAAAAGTAGAGTAACATCACTTTTTAAATTGACGTCTCTTTCTTCAAAGTAAAGCTCATCATATGAATCTAATTCTTTATTATGTTTTGAATAGCAAAGACCAAACTTACCATCAGAAACAACTAAATCACACACAATATCACTATCTGGTTTTTTTAAAGATGCTAAAGTACCATAATCATTACGATCTAAATCTTCGGCATCATCTTTTATTCTTTCAATATCAGAAAGAGATTTGTATATTCTAAAATCCAAACTATAATTTTGAGTAAAATTTCTTTTAAATACGGTTCTAATAGATTTATATGTATGATCTACTGCTGACTCTATGTCTTCTTTACTATAGTAGTGTGCTGATTTATAAGCATCCCAATTAAAGCCAAAGTTAGTTTTATCTTGCAGTTCTTGATCGGCAAATAATACCATAATATCATTACTATCAATAGGATTACATACCCATATGCAACTGTCTTTGAAACTTTGATTATTGTAAAGTGTAAGAACTAAACCCTGTCCATAATCATTATGAAATAAATCATAGTAACCAACTAAATTGGTATCCCCAATTTTTTCTTCTAACTTTTTAAAAAATTCTTCACTGGTAATTATACTTTTGTTTTTCTCAAATGTTATTAACTATTCCTCCTAAATATCAATTTTAAATACTTTTTCAACGTTCATATTTTTAATTTTATGAAAGTCAATGATAACCTCATCTTCATTTCTATCATTAAAGTAAGCAATGATATCTTTTTTATCAATCATTGCTTCAAATACATATCCCTCCTTATCAAATCGAGTAGCAAACCAATGAGCTTTATCATAATCAAGTGTCCAAGATAAAGCATTATAATTATTATCACGAAAGGATCCACGATATATTTTTACTTGTTCTGGTAAATTATCTAACAATTCTTTTTCTTTGGTAGTCATTAAACAATTAATATCAGCTTTATGAAACATTTTAAGTAATTCATGAACAGATACATTTTTATCTGCATTAGGAAATTCAGTATCAATCCATATTTGCTTTAATTGTTTAGTAAATTCATCTTTAGTAATATTATCTTGATTTAAATATAAGAAAAACAAGCGATATGGCTTATTAATCATCATACACAACTTACTAAACGACTTTTCTTCATCAATCCATTTTTCTCGTTGAGAAATCATTTGATTATACTTTTCTTTATCTTCAAAAATATCAAACAATTCCCAATGCTTTTTATCAGTATCATAGTAATAGAAAGGATTCGAATCAATAAAAGGATGATAAATAATAAAAGGTAATTCTTCGTCGGCAATAGGATCAAGATGCAACAGATCCTTCGCAGATTTTTTTACTATATTAAACATAAATGATTTACACCCCCTAAATTACAAATTATATGATGACATACAAAAAAGGACTATCATTTTGATAGTTCCCAATTTATCCAATATAATTAACGCATTCCAATTCTCCATCAGTCATAAGACAATCTGGTGTTGAAACATAAGGAGTGTAAACATATGGATCAGGACTTCCTCCTTCAGTATTACTAAAGACAATTGCAGGATACAATGTATCTTCAACACCCTGACCGAAATTATGATTTTCTATTCTAAAATATTTTTGAACTCCATCAAAAGTTGCAGTACCATCACTATTTAAAGTGAATTCACGACAGTTAGTATCATTGAAACAAGCTCTATATTTACCATACTGTAATGTATATGTTCCTACTGTTATACTTGCAGAACTTGTTGATGACTGATCGTTTTCTTTTTCATTTGATGAAGAATCTTCTTTATAATTATTTAAATTTTCTTCTAATTCTTTATTATCACTACCAGTTGCTTTGTCGTTTTCTTTATTACCACAAGCAGTTACACCAAACAACATTATTCCACATAGTACAAATATTAATATTTTCTTCATTTGTTCTCACTCCTTATTTAAATAATTTACCATCTATCACAATTTAAATTATATTCATCACATAATTCTTCTGTTAGAGTGGTATCTTCGTTATAATCAAAACCACCACAAGTACCTTTAAATCTAATAGCATTCACTAAAATTTTTTGAGCTTCTGAATCTAAAGTTACACCTTCAGATTTATAATCATTATTTTTGAAAGTCAAATAATCGTATGAAAAAGTAAGCCTATGATTTTCAAATGTATATTCCACTTCTTTAATCCCTTCATAAGTATTGTCTTGATATTGCTTAAATAAATCAACGATAGCAGTTTCTTGATTAGTATTGAATTGTAAAGAATTAATATTATTAGTTAATCCTTCTTCTGTTATCTCGCCATCAGTAGCATCAGCAGAAGGTCCCACCCAATAAGAAACAGAACGATAATTATTATAGTTATCAATTTCAGCCATTGGAAAAACTTCTTCTAAATTAGTTGCAAACATATAGAAAAAACAGTCTTTAGTACCTGTACTTTTAGTATTAATTGTAACTTCAATATTATCGCTTAAATTGATTTTGTTATTTTCTTGTTCGGTAACTGTATTATCATTTGCTTTAGAATCACTACCACAACCAGTTATTCCTAATAAAAGAACTCCACATAATAAACCCAAAAATATTTTTTTCATTACACACAATCTCCTTTATAAAATTATATCATAAAAAATTATATTTCGAAAATAATAAAAGAATAACCCTTAATAAAAGTTATTCTTATAACAACAATGAATCTTCTATATAAAAAATTAAGTATTTAATATCTTACACAATTAACACACTCTATTTTTTCTCTAATTATATATATTAAGTCAATATAAAAAGGACTATCATTTTTGATAGTCCATTAATCTATCCTACATAATTTACACATTCTAATTCTCCATTTGTCATAAGACGGTATGGGGTAGATACATAAGGAGCATAAACCCTTGATTTAGGACTTTCTCCTTTTGTGTCACTAAAGATAATTGTAGGATAAAAATTATCTTCTGCACCTTTTCCAAAATTATTTATTTTTTTTCTTATATACATAAATAGATATACCACCAATTGCTATAATACCTAATACTACACCAATAACAACAATGTTCATGTTACTTTCTTCTTCATTTTCTGTCTTTTTATTTTCTTTTAAATCATTTGATGTGTTTTCAGAAACTGGCTCAAAACCGTTTAAAGTTACGCTATCCATAATTTCTTTAGCGTGAGTTTCTATATCTTCCATGCTATTAGAAGTTGCTAGTGTAAAAGTATAAACTACATTATTATAACTAGTTGTAACATTTAAAATAGTAGAACCAAATTTAAAATATTCTAATGTATAATAACGAATTCCGTTTTTACTTATAAATGTATCATCATTAACTAAGTCTGTTTCTTCCTTTTCTTTTAACTCACTAATGGCATCAGGCATACATTGATTCATTTCTTCTTCATCAGTAGCCATATTACCACATTCACTACTAGTGCTTATTTTCAATCTTAAATTTGAATCATCTTCATTTAAAGCAAACAAAGAATATTCACCTTTATCAAAAAATTCAATAAGCTCTTCTTTAGAATATTCAAGTGGTATATATGTTGCTGTATCAATATTTTCTTTGACCGTTACATTATAATTATCATCCAATTCACAAGTCATATCATCAAAGGTGTAACTTTCGGCATTTACAGAAATTGGCACAATAAATGTAACTAATATACCAAGTAATAAAACTTTAATTTTTTTCATATCCAACTCCTCATTCCTATAATTCTATTTCACTTTTTGGTATTACTACAACAGGTCTTACTGATAACATGTTTTTAAGTGTAATATCTGTTCCACTATCAGATTTCATTAAAATTGTTTGTTTCAATTCTCCTGCTGAAACAATTCTTACTCCAAATTGAGCATAACTATCATTTTGTACAAGTCTTGATCCTCCGAATGATACAACACGTGTTGCTACCCAGTAGGAATTACCTGATTCAAAAATAATATTAAAAGCATCACTATTAGTAAAATTATCTTCTAGTTCTTTTCTATTAGCAGAATAATATGTATCTAAATATTTTTCTGTTGATTTACCATCACTTTTATAACTATCATTATAAGGTTCATAATCTTCTGGCATTTGGCTTGCATCTAATTTTTCATCCATGCCACTTCCTTTTTCCATAGCATATAAAGATGGATAATATTTATAATTTGTTGCTTCTTTTCCTGTCTTATTATAGTTTTCATATTCTAATGTATCTTGTTTCCAACTATCTGATTTATCTTTATAATATGCTTCTATATCATTCATATTAATATTTCTTGCGACATACTTTTTACCATTAATAACTGTAGAATAGTATTTTGCACAATAAGCATTCATTGCTTGTAATGCGTTATTATAACCATCAGGACCTTTTAGTCTAAAAGTATCATCAGTTGCTTCTACTGTTGTTAACATATAATTTTCATCATCTTCTGCAAGAATAACCCAATTTAGATTTTCTGCTTCTCCTTCGAATTCATTTAAATCTCCAGTATCACCAGTAAATTCAACTCCTTCATAGGCACTTGGCTTTACATCTTCATTTAGTACAGTTTCATAATTTACAGTTTTACCAATGTTTTCTGATGTAGTATTTATTTTTGAATAATCAAATGAAACACTATCGTTTTTTTCTTCCTTTTTAGTTTCACCTCCACAACCAGTAATACCAAATAGCATTACTCCACATAAAATCACTAAAAATAATTTTTTCATTATACACTCTCACTCCTTTAGAAAATTATATCATAAAAATTATATTTTGAGGATATCTAGAGAAAGAATACAGTAAAATTTATTCTTTAAAAAATCAATATATTCTCGACTAGAAATTACAGTTTGATTAATTAAAGAAAAAAGGACGATACTGCATGTCCTCAATTTTAGATTTTTTTTAGACACAAAGGGGATATTTTTAATATTTGATAATGCTTATTTAATTTTTCTAATATGCATTTCAATAATGAATTTATATATTCATAATCAAAATTCAATTCTTCATAATTGTGGTAGTAAAGATTGAAGAAATGAAATAGAGATTTATTATCTAATTTATGACTTTCATAATCCTTAATAATAGAGTCTACAACATTATTAATCAATTCATCGCTAACTTTAGAATACTTTTCATATTTTTTTCTTTTTTTCAGTTCATATCGATAGTCCCATTCTTCATCAGTAATGAAAACACAACCATCTTCGCTATTAATAATCCAACCCATTGGAATTAATTTAGTTATCTTATTCATGATTTCAAAATAATAACACTTATATTCATCTGTAATTAAATCATAAACTAAATCAATATAAGGTTTATTGGGTGCTATTTTTTTCGATGTCATATCCCATAAAATATCAAATATTCTTTGAGCTTCGCTTTTTAATAAAATATCTACCTCTTTGTCAAATTGATCCTTTCTCACAGTAACTCCTTTCTATGAGACTTTCATCAATTACACTTCATACTCTGATATGATGTTCAAAGTTTAGTAAAAACTATAAAATGATAGCAGAGAAAGTGAGGTGGCTGTTATTAACAAGACAAGAAAGATTCTAGCAAACAACATTGTTTATTTTCGTTTAAAGAATGGATGGTCTCAAGAAGAATTTGCATACAGAATAGGATCTAGTGCTCAATCTGTTTCTACAATGGAAAATGCTAAAAGAAACATTTCGAGTGATTATATAGATCATCTAGCAAAAATCTTTAAAATAGAGCCACACGAACTTTTGGTAGCTAGACCTACTGTCAAAAACAGACGTATTGATGGTAAATAAGAATACTGCGAATATTCTTATTTTTTTTAGTCTCAAGGAAATTATACCACAGACAATTTTAAAAGTCATTTGTTAAGTAGAACTTAACGGAATATTTTGTTAAATTTCTCTAAAATGAAATTGGGTGGTATAATGACAACTTTTAAAAGAGAATTTAACTTCAATGAAAACATTTTATCTGTCATTTCTTCTAACATAAGAAAATACAGAATTGAAAAAGGAGTTACTCAAGAACAACTTGCAGTTGATATTGGAATGAGTTATGACTATTTGAGAAGAATAGAATCTCAAAAAGGAAAAGAAGGAATTTCACTAATGAGTCTTTATAAAATATCAGTTGTTCTTGGAGTTACAATGGATAAATTCTTCGAAGAAAATTAACCTGTACTTTTTAAAGTATGGGTTTTCTTTTATTCTAATTCTAGCTTGTCATCTTCTGCTTTTTTACTTTTCAATAACCTAAACTCATCTAAATTAAAACATTTGATTACAAAATTCTTTTCTTTGTTTGGTAAAGGAACTTTTTTTATTTTAATGTCATAATCATAAATCGGGATGATAGTAGCTTTAATAGGATACTTTCTTGTTTTCATAAATAGTCCTTCTCCAAACTTGAATCTCATGAGTTCATCAGGCATTAATAGTTCTCTACCAATTAGGGATTTATCATTAGATAAATTAAAATCAATCTGATCAAATCTACCTGATGTAGAAACACGTTCAGAAGAAATTGTATATTTACCTAGACGATTAGAAATCTCACGAGCAGTATCATTATCTGATGTAAGAAGATAAATCCAGTTAGTAGCATTAGATTTTATAGTGCCTGCAGAGTCTTTATAGGTTTCTTTTAATTGGTCAAAATCTTGTAAAACTAAGTAGAAACGAATATTACGAGAACGAGAAACAGTAATTTTATTAGAAATAGAAGATATAGGTGGCATATTAGCAAACTCATCCAATATAAAGTTAACTCGGATTGGCATTTTGCCATCAGAATAAGACTGGGCAGTATTAACAAGAGCTTGATAACATTGATCTATAAATAAACTGGCAAGTTCATGACGTGACTCCTTCTCATCAGGAATGATAAGAAAAACTGCAGATTTCTTTTTACCAATATTATCTAATTCAAAATCAGTTCTACTTGTTAGATTAGCAATACCAGTATCACTAAACATCTTGATCGTAGTAGCAAGAACTGAAAACAAAGTGGCACGAGTTTCACCTTTAGCAAATGAGCCAGTTGCATAAGCCATCTTGGAAAGACTACCCATTGGCTTTTGCTGAAAATATAAATCTAGTGAATTGAATCTATCGATTGTTTTAGAACCATGTTCAACAAGTAAATTATAAATAGAATAAAGATTTACTTCAGACTCATCTGTACAGTCTTCAATTAACCCATAACATAAAGCAGATAAAACTGCAGTGGCAGACTTTTCCCAGTACATATCTTTACTAGAAAGATTTTTACATAATGACTTTGAAAAGTTTTCGATGATGTCACCTGCAAGATCAATGTTTCCCTCATGGTAATATTTATAAGCAAGATGCAGAGGATTCCAGCCATCAGATACAAGTGCATTTCTTAAGTTAATAACATGAATTTTGTATCCACGTTTTTTAAGAAAACTGGAAGTAGTATTATAAAGCTCACCCTTTGTATCATTGATAACCATTGATTCATTGGCATATCCCAAATTGAAAATAAGAGGCATGATTTCACAAATAGTTTTACCACTACCAGTAGAACCAATAATCATAGTATGATCGAATGAATCATCATAATAAATGTTGCCATCTAGTTTGGTAACAGGAATACCACCACTTTTTAATTCATCACCTATATGCCAAACTTTAAAATTCTTTTTAATTTCTCTCTTTGTCATAAAACGAGAACTACCATATTCGAATGACCCATCTTCATCAGGTAATCCCTTTTTCTTTAAAAGTTTCAATTTAATGTCTCGATCATATTTTAAAATAAACATAAAGATTAAAGAAGAAAGAAGAATAGTTCCAAAAAGTAGCCCTAGATCCGTTAAGGCAAATAGAGATTTGAAAATATTGATATTCCATTTTAATTTAATATCATGAGTGATAATCCATACCAAGTTATAACAGATATTTGCAGATATGATAAAGTCAAGAATAGCAATTAATATATAATTATAATATTTTTTAAATCTTTTTATTCATTGATTCCTCCTGCAATTGTCTCATAGAAAAATGATTATTCAATAATTCCTCTAAAAACATCCCTCCATTGTATAAATTAACTATTTCAGTATTGATATTTTCTTTTGGCATATATCTACCAAGCAACTGTTTACTATGATCATAATCAATTCTTAATCTATCGTATTCTTCTAAATTATCTTGATATTTGTTGATAAGAGAATCATTAACTAGAAAAGTCATCAACGCTCTTGCTTTCTTAATATCCTTATTATCAAAACTATACAACAATGGAAAATCTGTATTATTATCCATATATTTTAAAAACAAGCAATGATCCTTACTAGTAGGTATTGCTTGTATTTTTAAATCATGATCAAGTTTTAAATTATAATTATCATTTAAAAACTGTTGTAAAGAGAATCTATCAAGATTAAGATTCTGATCTAAAACATCTTTGTTGAGATTAATATTGTAATTAGCAAAAACATAATCCATAACATAATTAATAGTTTTACTTTTTGCTGACATACTATCGTTACCAACAAGCATATCAGTAGAGTTATCTTCTCTTGTAATGTCTACTACATACATTATTTATTGACCTCCAATTCATATTGCATTTGTTCTACAATTTCTTTTTCTTCACGTTCCTTTTCATAATATAAATGATTAATGGCTTTATTGATAAAACGTTTATAATTCAATTCTTTATAAAAGTTTGTACTTTTTAATTTATTATATCTAGTAGAATCATATCCTAATTTTTTAAGAGCAGTATATAATTCACTAACACTCATACGAGTATCTAATGTACTAACTGATGCAATAAGAGAATCTACATCAAAATCATAATGAGAATTGCGTAACCACCTTTTAAATACTTTTCTTATTTGAGCATCATTTAAATCGGCAAGCACACATATTTTATATAAATCTTTCGCAATATTCTTTTTTGTTTCTTCTTTGGCGTAATCGCCACGACTCCTAAAATTAAGACTACTTATATTTTTATTAAGAAAATTTTTTTCTCTTTGCATAAAATCCATTGCTTGATATTTTTTGTAATTAGCAAGGATTTCATTTCCTATTTTAGAGTAAAGTCTATTTTTTTGGTCGTTATAATATTTTCTTTCTTGATTACTTTTACTATTTCCATATAAAGTATTTAGTTCCTTTTGATGTTTATCCAATAGCTTTAAATAATTTGCATAATCATATTTGACAGAGTCGTGAGAAAGAATAAAGTCGATAATAGCGTCTAAATCTTTTCTATATAAATTCATATTTTTAGAATTATATTGTAATCGTCCAGTTGATGGTAATTCATCATATAATTTTAATAATAGCTTGTTTAAATCTTTTCTATACTTATCACTAAATAATCTTTGATTTTTAATCTTATTTAATTCTTGTAAATCGATTTTACCAGTAATATCAGAAAAAGATTTATCACGTAGTTCATAAAACTTTTGATAATCAACAAGATAGTTGGCAACATTACTTTTAAAATTTTTAAAACAATATTTAGGTACGGTAGGATTGCTCTTTGCAGGATTTTTTTCAAAGATACAAAAATGAATATGTGGATGTTTTGATGTATCTCTATGTAATGAACAATACCATGATACATTATTTAAATTAAGTTCCATATCCAAAATAAGTTGTGGGATTACTTGATTAGATAAACTATAATAATCTGCTTTTGTAATAAGACCATGATTAATAGCAAAGTCAGAGGGGAAAGAGAGGAATCCCCTCCAAAAGACTCCATTATTAGTATCATTTATTTTATCAAGTTCATCTTTTTTTAATACATCACCTTCATTAGACCATAGATATGTTTCATAGCTTTCATCTAAATAAGTTTTCTTATCAGAAAACAAAGCATAATCTTTTAAGAGATTATATTCATCGATACTAGAAGCATCTGCTTTTTGCTTTCTTGATGCATAATCCATCCAACTTTTAATTCCCAACTTTTTATTTTTACATTTTTTATATTGTAATTGAAATACAATATCACTCTTACTCATCTTCTAAATCCTTTTTCTTTGATGACATTTTTCTTATATCTTTAAGAATGATGTCTTTTGATTTTTCTGTAATAGGATGATCGATAATAGAGAATGTTAAATCCTCCATTGTCTGAGGAACTTTCAATTGTTGCATAAAGATATCTTGTTGTTTTAATAACCATCTAGTATTAAACTCGGTACGATTAAGAATCACAAGCAATTGCTTAAAATAAGATTCAAAAGATTTCTTAAATGCCATATCAAACAAATTGAAAAATTGTGATTGACTGTCACTAATTTTATCAATATTCATTTTTTCATGTACTGCTGTATAAATAAATTCAGAGGGAGTCATCCCTAATTTACTAGCAAAAACAAGTACCTCATTTTTTTCATCTTTAGTAACTCTAAAACTAAGTCTTTCATCTTTAGTGCTTATCTTCTGATCCCTTATTCATTATTAAATTTAAATTAGAAAGGACAAATTCTTTAACTGATTTATCAATAAAATCTTGCTGACTCATATTAAGAGCTTTAAGAATTTTACGAAATGCTTCATTTAAAGCAGTGTCCACTTTTCCTTTAACTATTCCATCATTATTCAATAAAATATCACCTCCAAATATACAAAAATAATGTACAAAAAAATGTACACGAAATTTTAGATTTTTTAAAAAATAAGGTACACACTCATGGGACGTGTTGAAGCAGGATAACCGTGGCTGACATATCAACTACCCAGTGGGTAGTTAGCCCGAAATATAAGGGTTTGCAAAGATTATCAATGGATGACATGGCTATTTTTGGATGACTTTTGGAAACCATAAAAATAAGAAAAATATAGGAAAAAGCCCAATATGTCATCCCAAAGTCAAACAAAATGGGCTATTTTTGATACCATTTTTTAAGCGATTTGTACACTTTTTTTGAAATTTCAAAATTATTTTTTTAAGAAAAATGTACATTAAATCTCTATATTTTTATCAACATCAAATAGAATTCCATATTTATCTTCTAATAAATTGATGGACTTATGATAAACATCATCTATTAAAGATTTATCATCTACTTGATCCTTAACACATTCATAAACTAAACTAGGATCAATATTTCTATTATTTTCTTTACTTAAAATATCAGATACTTCATCAGCAACGTCTTCTGCATACTGATTTATTTTTAATTCTTTATCTATAAATATAACCTCACTTTCTTTTTATTTTAATCCTTCAATTACTAATAAAGGATCAACTAAATATTTCTGTTCATAACTTATTTTAGGCGTCATTAACATGAAATGTAGATGTGTACCAGTTACTCTTCCTGACGCCCCAATAATTCCAAGTTTCTGTTTAGCTTTAACAGGTTCTCCTTCAGAAACAACAATGGATCCGTCCAACATATGACCATAAGCTGAATAATAAACAATACCATCAAAGTTATGTTCTACGTACACATAATTACCAAGACCATTCTCTTGATAACCAGTTTCAACAACATAGCCATCTGCTGCTGCAACTACTTCAGATCCATCAGGTGCATCCAAATCAAGACCGTTATGAAAAGCTGTCATTTGATTTAATGGATCATCTCTCCAACCATATGGAGAGGTAATAGTAACAGGCACACCTTCTTTAAAAGGAGTCGTAAACATGACTCCTGCAATAACCTCATTACCACCACTACTAGAATCACAAGTTACCATAGTGATTAATAAGATAAGAACAAAGCAAAAAATATAAGGTACACCAACTAACTTAATTATTAGCTTATCAGATTCACTAATCATCTTCCACCTGCAGTACCAAAGAGTTGTTTTTCTTCTTCACGAAGATGAATTTGGATAGGCATTCTGGTATCCTGTCCAATAACAAAAAGTCCCTGACCTTTACCAGCAGTAGTCAAGAACTGAACTTCAGATTCACTTAAGTTCATCATTTTTTGAACTGATTCAATCTCACGTTGTCCCTGTGCCATAACAAGAAGATAGGTACTATTATCTATAATAACTTGTCCGTATCTTTCTAATCCATCAGCAGTATAATCAATAAAGTTCTGACTGATCGTCCATACTGCCGAATTGTATTTACGGCAACGTTTTGTACATCGTTTTAAAAAATCAGCACCATCAGGATTAGATGGATCAATAAGAAGATGTGACTCATCACAAACTAAAACAACTTGCTCATCACGATTACGACTGATCTCGTTCCAACACCAAGAAAGAATATTAAAGAACTGTGTGCGAAGAATAGTAGCATCACTATCTACTAAACTGTGGATATCAAGAACAATGAAATCTGTATTTTTATCCACATTAATTGTGGATGTTCCATTAAAGAGTTTAGCATCAGCTCCAAATGTTGCTCGCTTAAGCATGGAACTAATTTTCTCTAATGATTCAATAACATTACGTGCATCTTTATCTCTTTTAGCAACATTTAATTTCTCAACAATCTTATTGTAAAGATCCTGCATGATAGGATAATCTTCACTTTTAAAATTAGATAAATCAGTATCAAAATCAATTCCTTTATCTTTATAAACTTCAATTAAAACCTCTTCAATTTTAGTAAGTTCATAAGGGGAAAGATCCTGTAAATAATACTTGATGAATGTTCTAAAAGTTTGAAAGTGACGTGATAAATCATTAGAATGATTTTCACTTGTTTCTTCATCTATCTCATCAGCACCATGTCGAACTTCAAGTGGATTGATAATACCTGCAATACCAGTACCTGCATCAATCCATGCACCACCGACATTGTTACAAAGGTCACGATATTCTCGTTCAGGATCAATAATAATGACTTTTGATCCACGACACCAAAGACCACGAACCAATTTCTTAATCAGAGTAGATTTACCACTACCTGACTTACCAACGATGACTGCATTAGAATTATTTCTCTTGCTAGTACGTTTCCACATATCAAAGAAAAGCAAGCTACCAAGAGCATCATTGCCAAGCATAATGGCATCGCCATCATCTTGTAAGTTTTGAAAGATAAAAGGAAAAGAGGAAGCCACAGTCATCATAGGAACAGGTAATCCAAATTGCTTTTCTAATTCATTATACATAGTTGGTAGACACATCTTAAAAGCTCGTTCTTGCTCGAACATTAAATCAGCACCACCTAGACCATAAGCGGATAAAGTAGATTTTAATTCTTTCTTTGTTTTTTCTAATTGTTCTTTCGCATCAGAATAACATAAGAAATTAACAGTCAAAAGAGAAAACTTTTCATGCTCACGATCAATACGATTAACAAGTTCTACATAATCTTGCATTTGATTATTTAAAATAATCTGATCATTGTAATCACTGATGTTAATCATTTTTGATTTGACTTCAGACATACTCTTTTTAAGAGTAGCAGAAATCTCTTGGGTATTCATTGGACTAATAGAAATGACCATACGAGTATGATCAACATTAGCCACTGCACCAAGCCATCCAACATTAACCATAGATGGATAACTACGTAGAGTAACAATACTTACATAAGCGTCCCCAAGAACGAGGTCTCTTTCGCCAATTTTAAGCCCTGTGGGAGCGATTCGCTCTTTAAATGACCTAGTGATACCTGTCGCATCTTTTTTAAAGGAATCAAGCGATGTGACAGGATTTAAGATAACATATAATAGTTCTCGCCATTCTTCACTAGAAACAAGTTCTGCTGACAATCCAATAGAACTAAATTCTTGAATTAAATCATTTAATTTTTGCTTTAATAATTTCTCATTATCAGAACTTTCTTCAATAATAAGATAGAATTCACGATTGACAACAGACTTTTGATTATTTAAAAATTGAATATACTCATAATCTTCTTCTAATAGTTTTTGCTTATGCTTATTTTTTTCGGCTTTAATTTTAGAACCAAGAGTATTTAGATTTCCCTCAAGATTAATGGGCTTATCAATACTAAAAATCTTAATCGGATAATCAATTGAATTTAATACTTTTTTTAATTGACTAACTTTAATCTTTTGTTCTTCATCAAAGAGTAGAGATAAGTTGATAGAACCAATTTTAATTCCACCAACAATTCGATTATTATCTAAAAATACATAATTATTCCAAACATCTTGAAAGGAAATAAAATCAAGAACAGTTTTAGGAATTTTTTTAACATTTACTTTGGGAGTTTTATCTTTGTTTTTATTTAACTTTATTCATGATGCCTCCCAATAAAATATTCATATCTTGTAATATCATCTAGGTTTTTATTGGCTTTAGCAATATTAGATTGAAAATCAGTCATACGATTATCAATAAGAATCAAAGCTCTTAAATATTCAGACATATTGATATTTTTTCTATAAGCATTCTTCTTCAATAGAGCTTTTTCTTTTTTATTTAAGCGAATTGTAATCATAGAACCATATCTTTTTAAATGATTAGTCATATACATCACCACCTGACACTTTTAAAAGATGATGATCGACACCTGAATTATCATACTTACGAAGAATACCCATATTTAAAATAGCAATGGGAATATCTACATATTGATAATTCAGTACACCACAAATCTCTCTAATGATACGTTTCTTTTTTAATTCTTTTAAAATCCCATTTGTTTTTACTACAGGATCTAAAAAAATATGACCAGCATCAATGAAAGCATCTTCCAAATTGATAGTAAGATCATGTTCTTCATTTTTATTTTTATATTTTAACCATATTCGTTTATTAGGATAAGTATCAACTACAATACTATACAGTTTATTATTTATTTTAATCTTTTTTCTATAATCGATAATCATTCCTCCTTATATAGATGGATTAAATGAAACGTCTTCATCATAACCAATCTCATTTAAATAATCTTCGTATCCTTTTGGATCAAATTCTTTTAATTTATTCATATCAAATTTAACCAAATCATATTTTCTCATATTATAGGGAACTTTTTCTCTAATAACTTCATTGATAACACCATTATCAATGAGGGCTTGATATAATCCGCAATCTTTGCACATTGGATCAATAAATGCTTCATCGATTGAATCTAAATAGAGTTCAGGTAAATTAACAGTAACATCAGAAAAAGACTCATCAACTGTATTGCAGAGAACTGCCAATCTTTTTCCACATTGATAAGTCCCAATTTCTAAAAATAATTCTTCATCATTCAATTTAATACTTTTTATTAAAAATTCCTCCTTTAAATATTTATCTTTAAGTCTTTATCTAAAAATTTATTAACTTGATCTAATGAATAGTTTATAGCATCATCACGACTTGATTTAGAAAAATACTGTGCCATATCTTTATCAGACTGCATATACATATTTTGTTTAGTCTTGTCCTTTGATGAAACAATCATTAAATCTTGTTTAACTTTATCTTCACAACACCATAGATACATAGAATCATTAGTTAATTGATTATACAAAGATAACATTAATCCCTGTTCTCGATCATCACAAAAAGGTTCTAAAGTACCATAGATCTCATTATGATATGGTTGCAATTCTTTAATTAAAGCATTCATAAATAACTCACTTGTTTGTAAGCTACTAGTTTTGCTAATATCAATACGATTATTTATTTTCTCGAATTGCTCACAAACTTTTTGATTAGAATTACTTTCTACTGCAATATTACAAACAGCACAATCTTCTTGACTTACTTTATTGCGAGAATTTGGGTATACAGTAGAATATAAAGCTTGTAATTCTTCTTGAGTAATAGAACCTCTTAAATGATGATAATGATTAACAATAGCTTCAATGTAACTTTGATTTTTCTTTTCTATTCATACATTCCTCCATTTCTGAGCATTTACTTGATATTGCACAAGCACAATAACAAAAAAGAACTAATAATATAATTACTAGTCCTATAATAAATAACATAATAATTCCTCCCATAGAAAAAGACCAACTAATTAAGTTGATCTATAAACTGATTTTACATTATTCAATAACACAACTTCCATCAAAATGTTCTGTATTATATTTTTCTGCATCAAACTTATGAGTAGAGTAATCTAGATATTCAGAAAGACCTATATTAAGTTCATCTAAATTGGAAATTTTTTCTAAATCATAAGTAAAAGAATAAACAAAACTTGTATTACTTTTTGATTCTATAGTTCCACTCAAACCTTCCATTTCGTTTGCTCTATTAACTGCATCTTCATGAATGCTTTTTTGACTATCAGCACGTTCTTCATTTGAATATTCTTCCTCACGAGTGACCATTATTTTTTTAAGAATCATATTATTATCATAGGTATAAACTTCAGTTGTAGTAGATGTCGCCTCATATTCGTTTTCAGGCTTAGAATTAGCAGTACAAGTCATAACTATATCTTGTTTACTTTCTTTCTTTTCTGTATCATTATTATTTTCAGTGTTTTTTTTGTCTGAACCACAACCAGTAACTCCAAATAACAATACTCCACATAATACCACTAGCAAAATTTTCTTATACATTTTTCTCACTCCCATTCATTACCATCAGTATACCATAAAAATTGGAAGAATAAAATATGACTATTTTAATTTTAAAAATTAAATTTACATATAGAAAAAGACCAACAAATTTGAACTGAACCCCAAAAGTTGGACAGTTTATAATTAGTTTCTAATTAGAGGATTG
>OLOM01000763.1_pt1 | contig 23845 bp, 23 predicted proteins | sample 1672531 | NCBI WGS metagenome assembly OLOM01 (sample SAMEA3136696, study PRJEB25190) | human gut metagenome | reverse complement strand
GCCTGCATAAGTGCAACAACACCACCACAAAGAACTGCCTGCTCTCCGAAGAGGTCTGTTTCTGTCTCTGTACGGAATGTAGTTTCAAGAAGACCAGCTCTTGCTCCACCGATTGCAAGTCCATAAGCAAGTGCTTTGTCAAGTGCTTTTCCTGTGTAATCCTGCTCTACAGCTACCAGACAAGGAGTTCCTTTTCCAGCCTGATATTCGCTTCTTACTGTATGTCCAGGTGCTTTTGGTGCGATCATAGTAACATCGACATATTTTGGTGGAACGATACATCCAAAATGAATATTGAAACCATGAGCAAACATCAGCATATTGCCTTCTTCAAGGTTCGGCTCAATGTCTTCTTTGTAAAGTTTGGCCTGTTTTTCATCATTGATCAGGATCATGATGATGTCAGCCTGTTTTGCAGCCTCTGCTGCTGTATATACTTTAAAGCCCTGTTCTTCGGCTTTTTTCCAGGACTTGCTTCCTTCATACAGACCAACAATGACATTGCATCCGGACTCCTTTAAGTTCAGTGCATGTGCATGTCCCTGGCTGCCATAACCGATAATCGCAATTGTCTTACCATCCAGTAATCCTAAATTACAATCTTCCTGGTAAAAAATCCTGTTTGCCATCTTTGTTTCCTCCTAAGCTATTCGTAAAATAATATTTATCGTTAAAGGGCTGTACCCCTTAGCAAACGTAATAAACTACTATGTAAAACACTCTGCATCCTACAGAAATTTTACATCGCTGGCACCACGTGAAAGTCCTGTGATACCTGTTCTTGCAAGTTCCAGTATCTCATATTCACCGAGAAGGTCAATAAAAGCACCGAGCTTGCTCTTACTTCCGGTCATCTCAATGACTAAAGAAGTCTTACCGACATCAATGACATTGGCACGGAAAATATTTGCAATGGAAATAATTCCCTCTCTCTGCTCCGGCCGCGCTGCGACCTTCACAAGTACCAATTCACGGCTTACGCTGTTATCCGGTTCGAGAACCTTAATATCTCTTACATCTACCAGCTTTGCGAGCTGTTTTGTAATCTGTTCCAGAATCATCGTGTCTCCACTGCATACGACTGTCATTCTGGAATATCGTTCATCCGCAGTCACGCCGACTGTCAGACTGTCAATATTATAACCTCTGCGGCTGAACAGTCCGGAAATACGGCTCAGTACACCTGCAGTGTTATCTACTAACAGGGACAAAATTCTCTTCTGCATAACGCACCTGCTTTCAAGTTACTGTTCACTGCATTTACAGCAGTGTTTTCAATACTTTAATCTTTTAAACAATTCCATCGTAAAATTGTCTGCATGTTTATCATTATAGCAATATTACATCGTTTGTCAATGCAAAATTTTGTATACATTACAATTTTAAAACACTTTTTTGTATTTTTATACAAGGTATTTTTTGCGCAGAGCCTCGATCGTTTTCGGATTCATGTACAGTGCTTTTTTCATAAACTGTTCAACTGAACCATACTCTTTTTCGATGGTTTCGAATACACAGTCAAGGTATTCTTCTTTTACACGATAAAGCAGACGTATCTTGTCCATGGTTTGGTTGTCCACGATCATCTTTGACTCCAGATAGCGAACCATATGATTCATTTCCTCATCAAGATAAAGATTTGTTTTCATATAGTCTTCATAGATTGTCTCTCTCGGAACCCCAAGTGTACATAGGAGAAGCGCCGTTCCCACACCTGCACGGTCTTTGCCGATGCTGCAGTGCCACAATACTGCCCCCTCTTCCTGATGAAGCAATACATCCAGAAAACGTGCATACTGTCTGACGCTGTAAGAATCGTGTACCAGTGAAGCATACTGGTTCAGTACAAAATCTTCCGGAATATCTTTAAAACTTTTTATAATCTCATCCAGTTTTCCGGATCTGGTAATGCCGGTCGTTTCCTCGTCCACAATCGGTATATCGCAGTATTGTACTCCCTCCATAACTATATCCGGTTTTTCCAGAACTTCCGATTTTGTGCGGAAGTCGATCACAGTCGTCAGATGATAGTCTTTCATCAGGGTGTCCTGGTCTGCGATTGACATATGATACAGTGTTCCGCTTCGGAGAAGTCTGTGCGGAAGAATATGACGTCCGTCTGATGTCATCAGTGCACCCAGATCTCTTGTATTCGGAAGACTCTGGAGCGGAATCCTGCCGCCTTTCGGAAATCCTGTCACAATGTTCGGATTCAGTGCTTTCAATAACTGAATACAATCCTGAATCTCACGGTCCGTCAGATCAAACTGGTATCTTTTTTTGCGACGTGTAATGATCACCAGCGAACTGGTACTGAACTGCTTCTGTGCCCCGCCTTCTACTCCTTCTTTTCTTTTATATGCCCATAAGATATCTTTGCACGGAAGATAATTCATCATCATGTGTTTCGCAAAAATGAAATTACCATCCTCGATTCTTATTTTTCCGTATTTCATATTTTCTCCTTTTATATAAGCCCTAAATGTTCAAGTCCGTTACGGATACCGTAATGGAACATATCCGTCGTTACATAATCGGCCAGTTCTTTAATCTTCGGTGAAGCATTTCCCATTGCCACCTTTGTTGCTGCATATTCAAACATGGACAGATCATTGTTACTGTCTCCGAATACGATCGTGTCTTCCCATGCAATATGAAAGATCCGGCAGACCGCAGCAATTCCGACTGCTTTATTACAGCCTTTCGGAACCATTTCAATCGTATTTCCCACAAAGTTATTAGATTCGTGATAGATCATATCATAATACAGAGAAAGTTCTGCGCATGCCTGCTGCGCATTGCATCCTTTTTGTTTCTTTGCACTGATCTTGTTGATGTGCATACAGTTTTCATTTCCACAGATCGGTCTCCACTTTTCTCCAAGTGATTCTGTGATCAGATCAGTATACCAGTTCACATCTGTCGTATATTCATCCTTATCATAATACATATAGTCGGCACCTTCCATAACCGGAATCAGTCCGTATTTACGAAGTATCTCAACCGAAAGCTTCGCTATCTCCGGTGTCTTTTCGTTATTATACAGTCTTTTTCCATCTTTTTCGATGGTAGCCCCACATGCACTGATGATTCCTGTAAACGGAATCTGTTCCAGATACCAGGATACAAACGCCCGGCTTCTTCCGGTACAGAGCCATGCCTGATGTCCGTTGGCAACCAGCTTTTTGATTGATTCTACTGCACTGTCCGGTACTCCTTTTTCCATATCGCAGATGGTTCCATCCGCATCAAAAAACACTGCTTTTTTATCACTCATTGTATTGTCCTTCTTTTCTACTCTATATGGCAATCTGTTATGCAAAAAGTTCCCCTGCCACCCGGATCAGATATTCTGTATCTTTTACACCTGCAGTCTCATAAGGAGAATGCATGGCAAGCTGCGGAAGTCCGATATCTACTGTATTCATGGCAACCTGTGTATTGGAAATATTGCCCAGTGTCGAGCCACCGGCAATATCAGACCGGTTTACAAACGTCTGATATGGAACATCCGCCTTTGCACAAAGCTCTATAAACTCTGCAGCAGATACTGCATCTGTACAATACTTCTGATTTGCATTATATTTAATGACAATTCCCTTATTCAGAACCGGATGATTCACCGGATCTGTTTTGTCTGCGTAATTCGGATGAAGCGCATGTGCATTGTCCGCAGAAACCATAAAACTTCCGGCAAGAGTCATCAGATATTCTTCATAAGTTCTGCCAAGCCCTGTATTGATACGAAGAAGTGTGTCCTTTAAAAAAGTAGATGCCGCTCCCTGTTTCGTGCCACTTCCGACTTCTTCATTATCCAGTACGCAATGTACTGCAATAGATCTCTCGTTTCTGCCCGCAGAAGTCCCTCCATAGAAGAAAACGCACACTGCAAGTCATCCAGCCGTGCGGAAGAAACAAATTCCTGATCTACGCCCCATATCGTACCCGGCATACGATTATACAAAAATAAATCGTGGCTGAGAATATCTGATCTGTCGGCCCCGATCTGCTCTGCAATCATTTCCAGCAGCGTTCTGTCTGTATTTTCTGCTGCAAAAAGAGGCAGCATATCTTTCTGCGGATTATATGCGGTTCCGTTGTTTGCCTCACGATTCATATGAATAGCAAGATTCGGGATCATCACCAGATCGCGTTCTATGTTTACCAGCTTTTCTACAAGTCCGCCATTCTCTCTGACAATGACTCTGCCGGCTATGGAAAGCGGACGGTCAAACCACGGTGCCATCAGCATTCCGCCATATTTTTCCACATTCAGTTTTACATAGCTGCCGTCCACTTTCATTTCCGGATTTTCTTTTATCTTGAATGCCGGAGAATCACTGTGGCTTGCCATAATATGAAATGCAAACGGCGGATCTTCCGGTATTGAAAAAGCAATCAGTGCGGAATTATTTCTGGTCACTACATATTTTCCACCCGGTATGAGATTCCAGTGTTCTCTCTCCGAAAGCACCTGAAATCCACCTTCCGTAAATCGTTTTTTCATTTCATCCACTGCCTGAAATGCAGTCGGACTTTTTTCTATAAATTCCAGTAATTTTTCTGTTGTTTCTATGTACATCTGTAACAACTCCTCGGTCCCGGATCGGGCATATTCTTAACTATTCAGTTTCCTCACAGTTGCGAGTCAAAATAATTTCACTACGATTATACGGTATATTTTTTCGTATAGCAACGAAAAAGAGGCAGTTTGTCAAAAACCACCTCTTTACACTGCCCAAAGGCATGGTTGTTTATTCAAATTTTTATAATGCTTTGATTCTTCTGAGGGCTTCCTGTGTATTTTCATAGCTTCCGAAAGCAGTCAGACGGAAGAATCCTTCTCCATGTGCACCGAATCCTGATCCCGGAGTGCCTACCACATGTGCATTCTTAAGCAGATAATCAAAGAAATCCCAGGAGCTCATATTGTTCGGAGTCTTCAGCCAGATGTACGGTGCATTCACGCCACCTGATACGGAGTATCCTGCCTCTTTCAGTCCGTTGTAGATCGTATGTGCATTTTTCATATAATATGCAACCTGCTCTTTCAGCTGTGCCTTTCCTTCCGGAGAATAAACAGCTTCACCGGCGCGCTGTACAATATACGGTGCACCGTTAAATTTTGTTCCATGCCGTCTTGCCCAGAGGTCATGCAGTGCAACACCTTCTCTTATCAGATCTTTCGGAACAACGGTAAATCCAAGGCGGACACCTGTAAATCCGGCATTTTTTGAAAAGCTTCTAAGCTCGATTGCACAGGTACGTGCACCTTCACATTCATAAATACTGTGCGGAACATTTTCTTCTGTAATATAAGCCTCGTATGCCGCATCATAAATGATCACTGCACCATTTTTATTTGCATAATCTACCCATTCCTGAAGCTTATCCTTTGTGATTGCCGCACCACTCGGATTGTTCGGGAAGCAGAGATAGATCAGATCCGGAGTCTCTGTCGGAAATTCCGGAAGAAATCCGTTTTCTTCCAGACACGGCATATAGATCACACCGTCAAAGTTTTCTCTTCCTGTATTGTACTCTCCGGTACGGCCTGCCATAACATTTGTGTCAACATAAACCGGGTAAACCGGGTCACATACAGCTACTTTATTCTCAATACCAAAGATTTCCTGAATGTTACCGGAATCACTCTTTGCTCCGTCAGAAACAAAGATTTCGTCTGCATGAATGTCACATCCGCGTGCTTCGTAATCGTTTTTTGCAATTGCGCTGCGTAAGAATTCATAGCCGAGATCCGGTGCATATCCATGAAATGTTTCTGCATTAGCCATCTCGTCAACGGATTTATGCAACGCATTGATAATTGCCGGTGCCAGCGGCTGTGTGACATCTCCGATTCCCAGACGTACGATCTGTACATCCGGATTTGCTTCCTGATATGCAGCTACTTTCTTTGCAATTGTGGAAAAAAGATAACTTCCCGGAAGCTTCAGGTAATTTTTATTTACTGTAACCATAATATTCTCTCCTAATCTGTCTACAGATTCTTTCTTCGTTCTACTTCTTTTACAAGAGCCTCGCGTACTGCATCCGGACTTGCCTTGCCCTTCAGTTCCCTCATCATCTTACCGACAAAGAATCCGAAAACTTTTTCTTTGCCGCCGAGAAGCTCTTCCAACGGTCCCGGGTTCTCATCCATGATCTTCTGTAATGTATCATTGAGAAGTCCGGTATCTTCAACAATTTTCAGACCGTGTTCTTCAATATAAGTTACCGGCTCAATGTCTTCTTCAAAGACTTTTTCAAAGACTTTCTTTGCATTTTGGGCGCTTACTTCTTTTTTCTCCACCATGGAAATCAGATCTGAAAGATGTTTTGGTGCAAAGGAAACTTTTTCTACATCAAGTCCTTTATCTTTGGTAAGGCGGAGAACTTCTCCCATAAACCAGTTGGCTGCTTTCTTCGGATTGCCGCAGAGCTTTGCCACTTCCTCAAACAGCAACGAAAGATGTCTGGACTCTGTAAGAATTCCTGCGTCATATGCGGACAATTCATATTCTGACTGATAACGAAGCTGTTTTTCTTCTCTGAGTTCCGGCTGTGATTCACGTATCTGCTGAATCCACTCATCAGATATATGAATCGGTGGAAGATCCGGGTCCGGGAAATAACGGTAATCTTTGGCATCTTCTTTTGATCTCATTGCATGGGAAGATTCTTTGTTATCATCCCAGCGACGTGTTTCCTGGATAACAGTTCTTCCCTCTTCGATCAGTTCAATCTGACGTTCTCTTTCTCCCTCGATGGCTCTTGCAATTGCCTTAAAGGAGTTCAGGTTCTTCATCTCCGTTCTTGTTCCGAATTCACTGGTTCCCATTTCACGAACGGACAGGTTCACATCCGCTCTCATAGAGCCCTCCTGCAATTTGCAGTCAGAAGCACCAAGATACTGAATAGTTGTACGAAGTTTTTCCAGATATGCAATAACTTCCTCAGAAGAGCGCATATCCGGCTCCGATACAATCTCCACAAGCGGTACACCGCTTCGGTTGTAATCTACCAGTGATGTATCGTCCCACTCGTCATGGATTAGCTTACCGGCATCTTCCTCCATATGCATTTCATGGATCCGTATTTTTTTCTTTGTATCGCCAACTTCGATCTCTACATAACCATTTCTTGCGATTGGTAAATATAACTGGGAAATCTGATAGTTCTGTGGGTTATCCGGATAGAAGTAATTCTTACGGTCGAATTTGCATACTCTTGTAATATCACAATGTGTCGCAAGTCCGATTCCCATTGCATACTCTACTACCTGTCTGTTCAGTACCGGAAGGGAACCTGGCATACCAGTACATACCGGACATGTGTGGGTATTTGGCGCACCTCCGAACTGAGTGCTGCAACCACAGAAAATCTTTGTCTTTGTCGCAAGTTCTACGTGAACCTCAAGTCCAATGACTGTCTCATACTGCTTTGCCATAACTATCTTCCCTCCTTCACAAACTGTGGTGCTTCATAAGTTCTTGTCTGTTCAAATGTGTAGGCTGCCTGGATAATTTTTTTCTCCTGGAAGCAGTCTCCGATAAGCTGCATGCCGACCGGAAGACCTTTGGAATCTTTTCCTACCGGAATACTGATTCCAGGAAGTCCTGCCAGGTTCACGGAGATTGTGTAAATGTCACTCAAATACATTTTCATCGGATCACTTAAGCTCTTTCCAAGCTCTGGTGCCGTTGTCGGAGCCGCCGGAGCCACGATCATATCATATTTTGCAAATGCTTTGTCAAATGCCTGTTTAATCAGTGCCTTTGTACGAAGTGCTTTCAGATAGTAAGCATCATAATATCCAGAGCTTAATACAAAAGATCCAAGCATGATCCTGCGCTTTACTTCTGCTCCGAATCCTTCGGAACGTGTCTTTTTGTACATGTTGTGAAGTCCTTCGTATTCTTCTGTGCGGTAACCATATTTTACGCCATCAAAACGTGCCAGGTTGGAACTTGCCTCAGCATCTGCAATAATGTAGTATGCCGGAATCGCATATTTCACAAGACTTAAGTCAAATTCTTCTACAACTGCGCCTTTTTCTTCCAGGATCTTCACTGCATTTAAAATCTGCTCTTTTACGTCTGCGCTTAATCCATCCCCAAAGTAATCTCTCGGAATACCAATCTTCATACCTTTCACGTCGTCTGTCAATGCCGAAGTAAAGTCATATTCCCGCTCCACGGAAGTACTGTCTTTTACATCATGAGAAGCGATTGTCTCAAGGATAGTCGCACAATCTGTCACATCTTTCGCAATTGGTCCGATCTGATCCAGCGAAGAACCGTAAGCAATCAGTCCGTACCTGGATACCGTTCCATAAGTCGGTTTAATCCCCGTTACACCACAAAATGAACTCGGCTGACGGATAGATCCACCTGTATCAGAACCAAGTGCATAAGCGCACTCACCTGCTGCCACTGCTGCGCAGGAGCCACCTGAAGAACCGCCTGGCACATGTCCCAGATTCCATGGATTTCTTGTCACTCCATAATAAGAAGTCTCGGTTGTACTTCCCATGGCGAATTCATCCATATTAGTCTTTCCGATTATGACTGCACCGGCTTTTTCCAAGTTCAAAACTGCCTCTGAAGTAAAGGTTGGAACAAAATTTTCCAGAATTTTGGAACTGCAAGTTGTTCTCGTCCCTTTCGTGCACATATTATCCTTGATTGCCACCGGAACACCTGCAAGAGGACTCAGAAGTGTTCCGTCATCGATCATCTTCTGAACTTCTTCGGCACGCTTTAATGCACCCTCTTTATCAATGGTCACATAGCTGTGCACATCATTCTCTACCTTTTCAATCTGATCCAGATATGCCTGCGCGGCTTCCGTAACTGAAATTTCTTTTGCTTTTATTTTCTTTCCGAGTTCCACTGCTGTCAGACTCATAATATCCATAACTCGTCTCCTCCTATCCGATTGTCTTCGGCACCTTGAAGCTCTGATCCTTCATAAGTGGTGCATTTGCCAATGTATCACTGCTGCCATCACCATTTGTCACAACGTCTTCGCGAAATACATTATTCACCGGAAATACATGAGACATCGGTTCAATTCCATCCGTGTCGAGTTCATTTAATACATCAATGTAGTCCAACATTTTTTCCATATCTGCCTTGGCTTCTTCTTTCTCTTTCTCTGAAAGTTCCAGCTTCGCCAGAATACCCACATACTCAATGGTCTCGTCTGAGATTTTGTTTGCCATTTTAAGCACCCTCCTGTCTGCCAGTTATCTTACATCTTAATTCTTATCTCTAATAATTGTAATATTCATAATAATCCGTCGTTGATATATGCTCGCTTGGAGTCAGTCGGAGTTCCATATTGTCATCTAATGTAATCTGCGCATTTTTCGGAAGAACAAGATTCTTATATTCCTTTCCGTCTGTGCAATTCTCGCCCAGATACAGATTTTTTGTCTCCATAGATTCACCATATTCTGTATAAATATCAACGTCCACACTGCCTTCTCCACTGACCAGTATGAGATCATACACCCCTGCCGGAAGGTCAGGACCTACGGTCAGGTCTTTTTTTACTACCAAAGGCTCTTGTCCTGCCAGTGGATTATTTTCATAAAGAATGTTTTCTGTCTGCGCATTATCTGAATAAAGTGTAATCGTTGTCTGTGAAGAAATGTGAACAATCGCTCCATTGTATAATCTTAAGTCATCCAGATAATCACCGTCTGTCCGCCCTGCATATTCATAAAGGTAAAATCCGCTGTCCCAGTCATCAACCTGGACCGTATCGTAATCATAAGATACATCCGCCTGATAATTTCCTTCCGGAATGTGCACACCGACCACATAGTCACCACTGGTCAGCTCAAAACTTACACTCTCACCATCTGCCGGAAGTTCTTTTGTCACATTTTCATACGGGTCACTTCTTGTATAGTCTTGTGTATTCTCCTGGTATCCGCTGATTACATCATCTAAAATATCACTGACCATCGGTTGGAAAATACCAAAAAATACATTGAAGATGACAATGACTGCTATAATCTTACTGATGATCCTTCCCGGCTTTTTCTTCTTACCGACTTTCTTACGCCCTGTACTTCCTGTATTTCCAGAGTAAGTAGTTGTACTCCCCTGCCAGGACTGATCCTGCTGCCTGTTGTTATCTTTTTGACTCCCCTGCCAGGACTGTCTCGGTGTATTTGGCTTCGGCTGTTTCTCCGGCTTCTCATTCTTGCCATAATGCACATGAGTCAATGGTTCATGATCACATTCACTTTGGTTTATTCGATAATTTTTATCGGATTTGTTATTGTCTAATCCACACTCCGTACAGATTCCATTACTATTCAGTTTTCCTCCACATAAAGAACATCTCTTTCCAAACATAGCTTCTTCCATCCTCTCTGCTCATTTCGCTCCCGGGTGGTTAAGCAGGTACATTTCCACTTTTATGGGGAGCATAGATGAGAAGAACTGTCTGGGAATTCTCTATGGCTCCAGTCTGCTTAAGTCTCTTGGGAATAATGTTGTTTCTCTTACATTATCCTCCCCAAGCAGCTGCATCGTCAAGCGTTCCAGTCCAATTCCCAGTCCTCCGTGTGGCGGCATGCCATGTTTAAATGTAGCAAGATACTGATCCATACCTTCTGTCGTCATGCCTCTTGCTTCAATCTTCTTTAGAAGTGTCTGATAATCGTGGATTCTCTGACCTCCGGTCGTAATCTCAAGGCCACGGAAGAGAAGATCAAAGCTCAGTGTATATTTCGGATCCTCCGGATCGTCCATCGCGTAAAATGGACGCTTCTTGGACGGATAGTGCGTAACAAATACAAAATCGCTGCCCCACTCTTCTTTTGCATATTTTCCGATCAGTACTTCTTCTTCCGGCTCCAAATCAAATGGGTTACGCATCTTATGATTATATTTCTCAGCTACCAGCTCTTTGATCTCACTGAATTTTACTGCCGGAATCTGATCTACTTTCGGAAGTTCCACATTCAGAATCTTCAGTTCTCTGGCATAATCTTTTTTTAAAAGTTCCATGGCATACTGGAGAAATCCTGTCTCCATTCCCATAATATCCTCAAATCCATCAATATAGCCCATCTCGAAGTCTAGACTCGTATATTCGTTCAAATGTCTCTTCGTATTATGCTTCTCAGCACGGAACACCGGCGCCGTTTCAAATACCCGGTCAAACACACCGACCATCATCTGTTTGTAGAACTGAGGACTTTGCTGGAGCACTGCCGGGCGGTGGAAATATTCCAGCTTAAATAAGTTTGCACCACCTTCTGCACTTTTGGCTCCAATCTTCGGTGTATGAATTTCAGTAAATTCCTGACTATATAGAAAATCACGAAATGCTCTTGTCAGTCCTTCCTGAATCCGGAATTTTGCACGCTCCCTGATATTTCTAAGAGAAATGGAACGATAATTTAACTTTGCCTCCAGAGAAGTGTTTAATTTCCACTTGGAAATTGCAAGCGGCATCATCTCATCTTCCGGCTGACTTAAGATTTTAACTTTTTTCATGCGGATTTCAATGCCATTCGGCGCTTTTTCATTCTGCTCAAGCACCCCTTCGACTTCAAGCGTTGATGCTTCTTTGATTTCTTTCAGATCAAATGTGGCACTGCCTTCTTCGTATACACACTGGAGCAGGCCTTCTCTTTTTCTTAAGATTACAAATGCAACTGTCCCCATATCACGGATTGTATGCACTGCACCATTGACTTTTACTGCCTCGCCGGTCTTTGCATTTAAAAGTTCTGTAATCTCCAATGTATCTTTTTTCTTTACGCCTGTTTGGTATTCCATGACTGTTTCCCTCCTGTTAAATTTTGTTCCATTTTATTACTCTTTTAATATTTTTCTTTCAGAAAGTATCTTTCTTAATGCAAAAAGTCCCGGAATACATAATCGTATTCCGGGACGGATTATCTTAATATCCGCGGTACCACCCGCTTTTGAACTCGTCTTTGAATTCATCTCTCGCACATAACGCGTGCCAGCGTACTGCTCTACTTGCAACTGCTGTAAATTTAAACCTGAATTGCTTTCGCTCAATCTGCTCCAGAGTGTTCCCTATTGTTCCTTTCCCTCAAATGACGCTCTCAGTCGGTGGCGTCATATTCCTGTCAAGTTATCACGAACAGAGTCTCTTTCTTTGCATTTTCTATACTGTCTCTAAAAAGATGTTCTTATGTTAGCACATGTTTTTTTTCTTTGCAAGACATTTTTTCAACTTTTTTATGTTCTTTTTTTGTTCTTTTCCTTTCTTTCAATCTTCTCTTAGACAATTCCTCTCAAAGCTGGCTGTGGATTACTGTTGAGTTTCAAGAATGCCTCGGCATTCTTGCTGCGAGGTGTGAGTCATCTTCCAGTTGATATAATACACAAGTGCATCAATAAACTGCGCGCTTCCAGGACATTTCTTCGCACCAAATCCCATGATCTCCACCATATATTCCCGGTTGTTCTGCCACCCCACTTCTACAACCTTCCGGATTGCCCGCTCTACTTTTCTTGGCGATTCGTCATAGATTTGTCCAATAACAGGATAAATATCAGCCATAATGCACAGCGGCTCTCTCATGTACTGATCCGCCAGTCTGACCGCCACTGGTAAATATGTATACCCTTTATATTTTGGCGTAATATTGCATTTCGATAAAACTTGTAGTGTTGCATTCTCCATGTTACGTCCCCCCTGATTCTGTAGTTGATTTAAAAAAATGCACTTGCTATAATACTTACATAAAGTATTATATCCAACTACTAAGCTAATTACTTAACCGAAATTTACGACTTTTTTTCAACATCATTTTATAAATGGTCAGTTTTTTGTCCATTATTCCAGCAAACTAAAAAGGGGGGGAAATCGAGACAAATATGACGAAAAATGTATTATTGGACTGTTTTGTCCAGAATTTGGAAAAGGAACGTTTAAATCTTGGAATGACACAGGCAGAATTTGCATCCAAACTGGAAATTTCAGTGTCTACTTACAAAAATATCATTTCTCGGAGGACTGACAAAATTGATATCATGATCGCCATGCAAATCTACAAACTGACAGGGCATTTTCTTTATGAGTTATTTGGAAATGATAATCCGGAAATGGAATGTCTGAAAAAGTTTCGTCTGCTAAATAATCGCCAGAAGGCATACATCAGTGGCAAGATTGATTTCGAACTGGAAATGATGAGTCACGAGCAGGATTCGGAAAATATGCTGGATGTTCTTGTACTGACCGGTAACATGGAAGATGGTATGGTACTGGATTCTGCGAATGAAGAACGTATCTACTGTCCGGAATATATTAAGAAATATGGTGAACGCCTGCATTGTGGCATTCGCATTACTTCCAACCACCTTAATCCTGTGTATGTCAGAAATGATATCCTGGGAATTTCAAAGAAACCTCCGCGTGACGGTGACACCTGTATCCTGATCCACAAGCCGACCGGCCGCGCATTTATCCGCAAGCTGCAACAGGGAAATCCTTGTCATCTGCTCCCGATCAACGGTTATGGCGATATTATCACAGTTGACCCGAACAATCATACCGATATGGTACAATGGCTAAAATTCGGAGTCGTGATTGCAGTCCTGCGACGCTAACTAATTTCAATTGATTGTTTTTTTAGCAAAAGCGCCACACAGATTCAAGGCTTTCTTTCGTCACCTGTCTGTGTGGCATTTTTATTATTTTAAGAGGTCGTATTCCTATCTATGTATTTATTTTCCGTCTTGGAGTACACAATCTTCTGTGCTTTATAAAGGCTCTGATATCCGGACAGCAGATAACTGACTGCTATTACGGTACAAAAATACGGCATGCCTGCAAATCCAAACAGCTCAAATGCGATCAGAAGGGAACTGATCGGACTGTTTGTCACAGCACAGAACACGCCTACCATACCACACGCTGCACAGATATCTACCGGCAAGCCAAATATCGGTGCCAGTGCGGAGCCGAATGTCGCCCCAATAAACAGTGACGGGACTATCTCACCGCCTTTAAAACCAGAACAAAGTGTGATACATGTAAATAACATTTTCAACAGAAATACCCACAATTTCTGAGATTCTGCAAAGCTCTGCGCAATCGTACCTCCACCAAGCCCTAGGTAAGTATCTGTTCCCGTAATCTTCCACAAAAGAACGACTGTCACACCTCCAACAAACACACGAAGGTACGGATTCTGAAACCATTTTTTCAACTGCTTTTCAAAAATATGTAACATCACGCAAAACAGCGCTCCGGCAAATGCAAAACAGATTGCCAGAAGAATTGCTTTTCCCCACGCGATTCCATAAAAATTCGGAACTTCTTCTACGGGATACGGTGCTGTCAGCGTCCGCACACCCATAAAGATAGAAATACGCTCTCCGATAAATGCGGAGAACACGCACGGAACGAGCGCTGCATAATACATAATCCCGACGCTGATAACCTCCATCGGGAACAACGCTGCTGCCATCGGCGTTCCAAATAGTGCTGCAAAAGCTGCGCTCATACCCGCCAGCGTCATAATACGTTTATCACTCTCATTCAAATGTATCTTACGTCCCAGCCAGTTTCCGAGGCTTGCCCCAAACTGAAGTGCCGCACCTTCCCGGCCGGCAGAACCTCCAAACAAATGCGTCAAAGCTGTCGCAATCAAAATCAATGGTGCCACTCTTCCCGGCATCGTATTCTGATCTGACCGTACTACCATAAGCACCATATCTGTTCCGGCATTCTTCTCTTGCCCCGTAACATGATAAAGGAAAACAATCATGAGACCTGCAAAAGGCAGCAGATATACCATCCACATATGCCCCATACGAAAGTCCGTTGCCCACGTGATCAGATTCGCAAATGCACTGGCGATGACACCGATCACACCGCCAATCACAATCGATAATAGAATCCATTTCACCAGACTCCCTAACAATATTCTCCACGCATGAAACATATGCATGAGCTCCTTCTTCACCTTCTCCATTTCCATCTCACTTCCTCTATTCCTGTATTGTTAAAATTATAAACGCACGGATTCAAAACTTGGCTATATGCAAATTTGAATTGCACCTATAATAACCAGTTTTTTATCCGTGCGCCTTATAAATACCTCACCTTATGAGCCTGACGGAATATATGGTCTGAGTGCCCCGGCAACATTACTGATCGGCATTGTCTGAAGCCATACCCTTCCCGGTCCTGTAATCACGGTATTAAACAGCCCTTCGCCTCCAAAAAGCATATTCTTCACACCCGGCACAGTCTGAATATCCATCTGACAACTGGCTGTCATTGCTGCAAGATGTCCCGTATCAATCACAATCTGCTGTCCCGGCTGCAGTTCATATTCCACTACATGTCCGTCAAATTCCGCAAATGCAACTCCCTGTCCGCTGACTTTCTGAAGAACAAATCCTTCTCCTCCAAATAATCCGGAAGCCACTTTCTTATGGAAATGTACAGACAACTGTACTCCCGCTTCACTTGCCAGAAATGCACTCTTCTGGAAGATCATTTCCTGCCCCGGTCTGATGTTAAATGCACGAATCGATCCTGGAAAGCAAGAAGCAAATGCGATCATTCCGTTGCCTCCCTGTGCAGTGTAAATATTCTGGAACATCTTCTCTCCTGAGAACATTCTTCCTACAGCTTTCCCAATCCCTCCATTGGTCGTTGTCTCCATCTTCATGTTCGGAGACATCCAGGACATACCGCCTCCTTCCGTAATCATCCGCTCACCCGCTTCAAGCTGGCAGATCACAACCGGAAGAGTATCTCCCTGAATCTGATACCTCATATTTGTCATCCTCCTTTATATGGGATTTTATATAAGTGCCATTCGGTCTAACTGACACATATATTTGTCAATACGTATCTGGTCTGCCGCTGAAATCTGCTTACCAGAAAAATAATATGTAACCCGATCAGTTTTTGAAAATTCCTCTGCATCATTAGCCCCATTCTTCACACTGATCGTATCACACTCTTTTTCCATTCTACGGATTAATTCCCGAAGTGCTCCTTCATTTCCATCTACAAATTCTATCTTATTCGGGAAAATCTCCTGATAGCTCTCTTTGAAATAATTAAAATGCGTACAGCCAAGAACAAATGCTTTATATTCCTCTAATGGATAATCCTTCAGCGCCTCCTTAAGATACGGCACGATCTGATCCTGATCGAATATTTCCTGCTCTGCAAATCTAACCAGCTTTGGGAGCGCAACCAGATCTACCATATCACGCTTATCCACCCGGTCCACCAAGTGATGAAGCTTGTCTCCTTGAATTGTGATTGGTGTTGCTGCCACCAGGATTCTTCCCGGTCTGTCAGCATATTCTTCTACTGCTTTTTTCACTGCCGGTTCCATGCCCACAATCGGCAGTGGAAACTGACTTCTGTATTCTTTTGTGGCCACACTCGTAGCTGTATTGCAGGCAATCACAATCGCATCTACCTGCTTCTTTATCATAAATGCTATAATTTCGTCAATATATCCCCGGACTTGCTCTCTTGTTTTTTCCCCATATGGGACGTGCTCCTCGTCCGCATAATAGAGAAAATCTGCTTCTGGTAGCATGCGAAGTGCACGGTGCAGAACAGACAACCCACCCATGCCCGAGTCAAAAATACCTATTTTCATGATGTCACTCCTAGAACAATGAATGTGCCTTGGCACAATCAAGCTGTTCTTTCATTATAGCACAGAAAATTCCTTTGCAACTGGCTTTCTTTGATTTTTTAATGTTTTTGAAAAGATAAACGAGCCGAATATTACAACATAACAAATGACTGCCAATGGCGTTGAAAATGTAAAGCTATTCTCTGTTAATTTCCATAATCCTAATAAATTATTATTTAAGAAATGAATCACCACTGCAATCCATATAGTTGATGTCCGCTTATAAATCCAACACATAAAAATTGTATGGCTAATAAGCATAACAGACCGTCCAATAAAAAAAGTAATTGGAAGTTTAGTTATCATATAATCTATCGGCAAATGAAAAAGCACTTCTATCGTTCCAAGGAAAAATATTGCTTTATAAACCCCATATTCCTTCTCCAGCAATGGAAACATAAAATATCCCCAACCATATTCCTCGCCCAAGAATACAATAAATGTAAAGATAAACAGTGGAACAAAACCAACTAGCTGTTTCACATCTGCCAATGGAACCTTTAATTGCGCTACATCTCCTGTTTTTAGATAATCACATACGAATTCCACTCGAACCATAAGAATAAAAATAGCGATATAAAGCAACGCATATTTCAATACTTCCTTAAACGAAACATTATAAGACAGACCTATATTTGCCAAAGTATTTTCTCCAATGGATTGTAAAAAGTAAATACTACATAATGATTCAGCTATCATCAATATTTGAGATATAACGGCACTACTTGGAATAACAACAGATATTACAGTATATATCGTCATTCCTGCAAAACAAATTTTATAAAACTTAAAAAATTTATTGGATTCATTCTGACTTGATGCCCGTTGTTTTGCAAACAAAGTACTCATGGTTGGTAAAAGCATCAAAATATAACCTTCTGAGAATTTTTTTAAATGAAACACCTGATTATATAAAATCCCCAAAAAAATAAATAGAATTTCAAAACTAAACATGAATAATAAGAAATACTGTATCATGGACTTTTCTTTTTTATCAGTCATAATATTCCCCCCTTCCAACTCTATAAACTCAGTATACCATAGAAAATATTTAAACTACAACTTTACAAAAAAAAGAAAAGCCACAAAACTAACCATATATCAGCTTTGCGACCAATCATAGTCGGAGTGACAAGATTTGAACTTGCGACCTCTACGTCCCGAACGTAGCGCTCTACCAAGCTGAGCCACACTCCGATACATTCTTTAATTAAGTAACCGGATACTCATTCAAGTATCCGGCGCCCCTGCCAAGGAACTACGGATAGAGGACTCGAACCTCTACTAACAGAGTCAGAGTCTGCTGTGCTGCCATTACACCAATCCGCATTAGTGTGATGTTCTGCGTTATCAGCGAACAAATATTATTATACTTAATTCTGAAAAAAAGTCAATACCCTTTTTTTTATTTTTTCGCAATTTTTCACCAAATTTATATCTCTCATTTTCTAGCTGATATATTAGAAAATCTGCATCTATTGTGTGAAAGTAAAAAGTGTCAATATTTACTCTTTCAACCTCTACGTCCCGAACGCAGCGCCCGTATACGCAAAATGCTGAGTATCTCTTACGAAATACTCAGCATCAATAACTACGGATAGAGGACTCGAACCTCTACTAACAGAGTCAGAGTCTGCTGTGCTGCCATTACACCAATCCGCATTAGTGTGACTTACTCTGCTGTTTTATTTGTCCAGCGAATATTAATTATACACACATTCAAGAGAATGTCAATAGATTTTTTGCATTTTCACCAGACATTTTTCAAATCGCTGATGGGGGCATAGCATTTTCACAAAATGCTACGTCCCCATCTACAATTTTACTATAATTTACATTTCTTTGATTCTCTTGATTGCTGCTACTGTGTTTTCGTATGTTCCAAATGCTGTCAGGCGGAAATATCCTTCTCCGCTTGGTCCGAATCCTGAACCTGGTGTTCCGACTACGTTTGCTTTTTCAAGCAGATAATCGAAGAAATCCCAGGATGTCATTCCTTTTGGTACTTCTAACCAGATATATGGTGCATTCACGCCGCCGGATACGTTGTATCCCGCGTCTTTCAGTCCTTGTTTGATGGTCTTTGCATTGTTCATGTAATAAGCGACCTGATCTTTTAACTGAGCCTTTCCTGCTTCACTGTATACCGCTTCTCCGGCGCGCTGTACGATATAAGGAGCACCATTATATTTTGTTCCGTGACGTCTTGCCCACAGGGAATGAAGCATCACGTCTCCGGATTTCAGATCTTTTGGAATAACGGTTGCTCCAAGACGTACTCCTGTAAATCCTGCATTTTTAGAGAAGCTTCGAAGCTCTATTGCGCATGTTCTTGCTCCTTCGCACTCGTAAATGGTGTGTGGTACGTCTAACTCGGAGATATATGCTTCATATGCAGAGTCGTAGATGATGACTGCTCCGACTCTATTAGCGTAATCTACCCACTCCTGAAGCTGTGCTTTTGTGATTGTGGATCCTGTCGGGTTATTCGGGAAACACAGATAAATGATGTCCGGTGTCTCTTCCGGCAATGCCGGTGCAAAGTTTGTTTCTTTTGTACAAGGCATGTAGATCACATTGCTCCATGTCTCTGTCTTTGCATCGTAAGTTCCGGTACGTCCTGCCATTACATTTGTATCAACGTACACAGGGTAAACCGGGTCACACACTGCAATCTTACTGTCTGCCGCAAAAATTTCCTGAATATTTCCTGAATCACATTTTGCACCATCAGAAATAAAGATTTCGTCTGCCTGAATGTCGCAGCCTTTATCTTGATAATCGTTCTTTGCCATGGCGCTTCTTAAAAATTCGTATCCAAGATCTGGTGCATATCCGTGAAATGTCTCGGCATGGCCCATCTCATCAACAGCCTTGTGCATGGCCTCGATGATTGCTGGTGCAAGTGGCTGTGTTACATCACCGATTCCAAGACGGATGATCTGCTTGTCCGGATTAGCTGCCTGATATGCTGATACTTTCTTTCCAATCGTTGAAAAAAGGTAACTTCCTGGTAATTTCAGATAATTTTCGTTTACTTTAAACATCTTTCTAGTCTCCTTTATTTATTCATTATGTGATATCTTCTTACAGTTCTATCTCCCCGTCAAATACAACGGTCGCCGGACCTGTCATATAGACATGATTATCTTCTTCATTCCATTCAATCTGAAGATTTCCTCCCAGAAGACGGATTTCTACTTCTCGCTCTGTATATCCGTTTAAAATACTCGCGACTGCTACAGCACATGCTCCAGTTCCACATGCAAGTGTCTCGCCGGATCCTCTCTCCCACACACGCATTTCCACGGTCTTTCTGTCGATAACTCTTGCGAATTCTGTATTAATCCGCTGTGGAAATCTCTCATGGTTCTCGAACTTCGGTCCGATTTTTTCAATGTCAAGTCCCTGTACATCATCAATGTAGACAACATCGTGAGGATTTCCCATTGATACACCAGTCATATGATACTCTTTCCCATCTACTTTAATCTGAGCATTTAATACCCTATCAGTTTCATCGGAATACCCTTTCATTATAATCGGAATTTTCTCCGGGGCAAGCTCCGGTTCTCCCATATCAACACGTACCAGTGCAACTTTTCCATCTTTCACCGTCAGATCCAGATATTTAATTCCTCCAAGTGTCTCCACGGAAATGTGTGTCTTATCAGTCAGTCCGTAATCATAGACATACTTTGCGACACAACGGATTCCATTTCCACACATTTCTCCTCTGGAACCATCTGCATTATACATCTCCATTTCAAAATCAGCCACCTTAGACGGATTGATCATGATCAGACCGTCTGACCCGATTCCGAAATGTCTGTCACTGACAATCTTTGCCACCTCAGGTGGATTGTCGATTTTTTCTTTGAAACAATTTACATAAACGTAATCGTTCCCCAGACCTTGCATTTTTGTGAATTTCATTTTTATTATTTCTCCCATCTTTATTCATTCATAATGCTAAGTACCATCTCCGCTGTCTCTACGATATTCGTTCCGCTGTCCATACTGTTCTTCTGAAGATACCGGTGTGCCTCTTCTTCTGTCATATTATTTCGCGCCATCAGCAATTCTTTTGCTTTTCGGATCAATGCTTCCTGTTCAGGAGTCCTGCTTTTAATCGTTTTCTTACGTTTTCTGCGCCGCCGGTCCATATTTTGAAGCATCATCTGAAGGGTATTCATAAGATCATACGCTTTGATCGGCATAGTCAGTCCCATGACACCACTTGCCAGCCCTTCTTCCCATTTCCCTTGTGACGCAATCAAAAGCATCTCAAAACGATCCGGCAAATATTCTCTTAATTCTGAATACATCATATCTTTTAGTTTGTATCCACACACGATAATTCCTTCATCAACAGAATCTGCGTAGTTCATCGCCTGCGCTCCTGTCGTGCACACTCCAGTAACATTAAGCCCTGCACGCACTAACAGATTTCGGATATTGGTCGCATTATCCTTGTTCGGAAATACAACTATAATACCTACCAATTTGCCACCTCCTGCTGTGTATCGCTGATAAAACCGACCTTCTGTCCGCTTTTAGCAGCTTCCTGAATCTTTTCTTCTCCCTGATAAGAAATATTTCACACAACAGCAGGCTTAGATTCGATGTAAATATTTATTAAGCTCCCATTCTGTGACCTGGGTTACATATTCCTCGTATTCCTTTTTCTTAGCTTGTGTATACTTCTGCACCAGATCATTTCCAAGCACATTTTTAATATACTCGTCTTTTTCAAATTCCTGACACGCTTCCATCAGATTCATTGGAAGCTTTTCTACTCCTGCCTCTTTGAGTTCTTCCTCGCTCATCTCAAATAAGTTGCGGTCGATGCTGTCCGGTGGCATGATCTTACTACGGATACCGTCCAGTCCTGCTGAAAGACATACTGCCAGTGCCAGATAAGGGTTTGCTGCAGTATCCGGACTACGAAGTTCGATTCTGACGTTCCCCCCACGGTCTGCCGGAATTCGGATAAGTGGCGTCCGATTCTTTCTGGACCATGCGATATGCACCGGTGCCTCAAATCCCGGCACAAACCGTTTATAAGAATTTACAATAGGATTCGTGATAAATGTCATGGCTTTAATGTGCTTCATCAAACCGCCAATAAAATAGTATGCCTCTTTACTCATACCATTCGGGTCATTCTTGTCATTGAATACATTTTCCCCTGCTTCATTATGAAGGGACATATTCATATGCATACCAGAGCCATTTTCATTGTACTTCGGTTTCGGCATAAATGTAGCATGAAGCCCGTGACGCTTGGCAATAGTCTTTACGACTAGTTTAAATGTCATAATATTATCCGCAGTTAAAAGTGCCTCATCATATTTAAAATCCACTTCATGCTGTGCCGGTGCAAATTCATGGTGAGATTCTTCTACTTCAAATCCCATATCCTCCAGTGTCAGAACAATATCACGCCTTGCATTTTCTCCTAAATCTAACGGTCCCAGATCAAAATAGCTTGCCTTCTCATGAGAAAATGTAGTCGGAAGTCCGTCTTCGTCCGTATGGAATAAGAAGAACTCACACTCTGGTCCCACGTCAAATGTATACCCCATCTCTTTTGCTTCGGCAATCACTTTCTTTAACACATATCTTGGATCACTTTCAAACATACTGCCGTCCGCTTTCTGTACATCACAGAGCAGCCTTGCTACTTTCCCCTGCTGCGGTCTCCACGGAAAGATTTCAAATGTATTCAGATCCGGGCGAAGATACATATCCGAATCTTCCATTCTCGCAAAACCTTCAATGGCAGAACCATCGAACATGCACTCATTATCCAGCGCCTTCTCAAGCTGGCTGCTGGTGATTGCTACATTTTTCAAAGTTCCATACATATCTGTGAACTGAAGACGAATGAAACCAACGTCCTCCTCTTCAACCATCCTCAAAATATCCTCGCGTGTGTAATTGTTCATAAGAAACCTCCCGCTTGTTTTATTTTTTACTATCTGACTCTCTAAAAGCCAGATGCTCCGTGCTTTGCACTCCCGCATCTGCTGCCACATTCACAATCCGGGCTTTCGCCCTTCTTGTTCATGCAGCTCAGATTATCTAATAGATAGCCTGTAATGCATGTAAACATGCCTCCAAGCTATCTATTGATAATACTTTTATAGCAAAAAAGGGCGCTCTCATACAAGGATGAAAACGCCGTTGTCTCACATGTTTATGATTATAAAAAGAAAATGATGCTTTGTCAATCCTGACAATTGATTAATAGTGTATATTTCAAATAGAACTCCATTGCAAAGTTAAATCCTATGAGCAAATATATATCTGCATAAAAAATGAAGACCTCCTGTCCAACACAGAAAATCCTCATTTGTTTAAGTTACCTCATAAAATATGTCCAAATTTTCAGACACATATCACTCTGATCCGGCATCAATATTTCTTACTTTTTATTCTACTCTTCGTCATCTAACCAGTAATCATCTGCAAATTCATTATAATTATTTCCATTGTTATTACCAAAAGAAATTCCTTTTTTAATTGGAGAAATTAAAAATCCATAAATCACTCCTAAAAGAACACAACAAAGCATAATCAGAACCTTCTCTTCACCTGACCATTCACGGTCAAAAATTTCCTTCACCTTATCTAAAAAATCACGCATACCGCTACCTCCTGTTCTTAGCACTCACGCACAAATATTCTAAATCAAGTATACGCACAAATTCTTTCAAGCGCAAGTTATCTATTCTGCCGATCTAAGAATATCGGTTTCGAACCGTCATCTATTCCAAAACTATTTCCATCAACTCTTATATATACGCTTCCTATCTTAGCTTTTATATACGGAATAATATCTTTATCATAATTACAAATTGTATTAACGGCAAATATATGATGATTATTCGAGTCATTCATATATTCCTCGTCTTCATTACCAGCCAAAAATCTCCAACCACTATCCGGTCTTCCTTCTTCTGGCTTCTCTCTATACATATAGCCAACCTTAAATCCTTCTTTTGTAATTTTATCCGATACTACACAGCCATCTCCATTGGGCTCATTCCAATCAACCAGTTTTTCTACCTTTATTTTAATAAAATCGGCTTTTTTCTTATTAAGATTAAAAAGTTCCATGATCATAAATTCCTTCGAATATTTCTTATAATCCTACCA